>PDWJ01000551.1_pt1 | contig 60713 bp, 46 predicted proteins | sample 1430881 | NCBI WGS metagenome assembly PDWJ01 (sample SAMN01162460, study PRJNA174530) | Oral metagenome, whole genome shotgun sequencing project. | biome: Marine environment; feature: Marine mammal; material: Swab sample of the gingival sulcus; isolation source: swab sample of gingival sulcus... | reverse complement strand
CCGTTGACAATCAACATCGCGGCAGCGATAGCGTTGAGTTCCATTAGGTTGTTTACCGGCTTTGATCACATCGTGCGTTTTACAGCAAGGGCAGTTAACAGGGAGGGTGACCATCATGAATACCTTTAAGAGCCGTTGAATGACCCATGATGATACTACTAAATACCAAATCAGAACATCACCAATCAATGCTTGCAAGATGCTTCCCATTTTTCGAATACCATAATTTACTGCTGCCATCGTTACAATGCCGAGCCAAAAAGCAGTTTCTGAATCCAAATATTTAATCTGGCTTTTCATAAATAAAATCAATTGAATAGCCGCATCTGCCATATCTTTCAGAGTCAGGCTTTCCATAGGTATTCTCCTAAATGAATTTGATTGGAAATAGCACTTCTTGATAAGTAACCTCATAAGTAACCCGACTGAGTTTTTGCACGGTATACAGCAAGAGCTCAATCAAATAGCTTATGGATGACGTGAGCAGGCCAACAGTATCTGCGGTATAGTGGGGGATCACGAATATGCTTCGTTCAAACTACGGTGCGATTCCGGCATTGTGCATGGTGCTTTAGAGGCTTGATGATCCCACTAGCAAGGCTAACGTGATAGGTATCTCTTGCTACTTTCATGGAACTTGTTGTGCCTCATTTTACCGAGTACATGGCAGCAGCCGAATCGTGTGGATCAGGAGATTACAAAAAATGCCGCTCGATGAACTGTTTAGCCCAGGGTGTGGGTCTACACCTGCAATGCGCCTATTCAAAAATTGGTTGCTTGCTTTAAGGCTAGATCAATCACAGAGCGAAATAGCCAAGCTGAGTTTCATCATTTTTGGAACCCAAACACAAGAAAATATTAAATCAACTCACATTTTTTACATGCAAACACTCAAAGACACTGCCTTGCATTATGCTGAGTATTTGTCAGACCCTTCAAACAGCAATGATCCATTACCGCACCACTTGCTGCTCCGGAATAAAGATGATCTCCTCGCCTGCGCTGAGCTTTCTATAGATGGGAAGACCGAATGCTTTAGAGTATTAATTAAGCGTCTACGTCTTCATCTCATCTATTCCATACCAGAATCACCATTTCTACATGCTACTCGACCTAGTGCCAGCACTGAAATTTTCACACACTTTAGCCGAGTAAGCCTTTTCCTTGCCTGTCTTCCATCGGAAACTAGAAAAGGATTCGAGGAAACTGTTGCGGACTACATAAAACATATTAGTATAAATGGACAGGATTCTATTAATTTAAACAATGTACGCTGTAACCATATCGCCTCGATACTTGAGCCACTAATCGGTAAATTTGGTTTCAGCAGTACCCAGAATATAAAAAAAATAAACAGCTCATCTATTCATCATGATTATCGAAGAAAAACAACCTCATTCAGAAATTTAGTTATTCATGATAAAAAATGGTCCTTACTGATTGATAATTTCCGTAAAATGACAATTCATATCGAAAATTCGAATCAAAATCCTGGAACTATTTCTTTACGTAGTTTGTATCGCTGTCATTTTGTTCTTTTGGCCTGGTTGACATTGACAGGGAAAACCAGGCGACCCTACCCCACAGATCGGAATCAGATTATTTGCCTGATTAGAAGTTTTGATATCAACAGTACAAAAAATACATGGTTGCAGGAGGGTTGCAATTACCTAAGTAATATTAAATCCAATAGCCATCTATTTGGTCGTTCTTATCATAAACAGCTAAATAACATACTGGATGACCAGATAAAAAATAATACTGATACTGATACTGATACTGATACTGATACTGATACTGAGTCCATAATGCATATACAGTATACAGGGCACCTGCAAGAACTATTAGAAACAATAGTCAACCATGATAGCAACAAGACTAGATTCCCTGAAATAATAAATAAACTAAATCAATTTGATACAGAACAATCATCTATTGAGCAGTATCTTGAAATCTATTATCTGACTCAAGACGCTATAAGCTCTTTTGATGATGAATATGATGATGAAGACTTAAGCCAATGGCAGGATTTTCAGGAGGAACTAAACAAGCAGCTAGTATCCAGCCAATCAGGGAATGTTAACCGCCTAAACTTCATTACTTATATCAGCAATAAATTAGTTAATTTTTTAAGGGAACTTGAGGAGGATATAACAAAAAAGGATAAACAATTTTTCCAAGGTATTATCAACCAGATAAGCGCTATTCCAAAGACAGATAAACACTTGATGAAAAGTAAATTCCTGTCAAATACTTCGTCAGCTATTCATTCAATGCCAGCTATTCGTCTAATTTATGATTCTGAGCACATTAAGCATAAACTAAAAACCATAATAAATGAAACTGATATAGCACTTTATTCACAAATAATGGAACAAGCTCGCTCGTATAAAGATAATATCGAGAAGACAGCAATAGAATCAGCAGATCAGCTTAGACGCATCCTCTGGAATGAGAGAGGAAGAGATCAATCACTACCTCATAATGACTACCGTTCTGTTGCTTTATGGCAAGCAGTTTCAGGCGATAATCAATTAAACATATATGCTGATATCTATCGCTCTGTTGCCAGAAAATTACCCCATCTTGACCCAAATGATATTCCCAAGAATAACGGCAAACATAAACTCTTACGTGAGGCACTCAATGAATATTGCCAGGATCTTAATAATGACAGCTATGCTCGAAAGATTACAGCCATCAATTGAGGGGTAAAACCATGTCAACAATCGCCAGTAGCAATGAATTAGACGAGATTTATAAGAGCTGGCCTGCGGTGCGTTGTGAACAGATTATTTGCGTTGTAGTTCCAGGTGAAGATGAGCAATGGTGGCAAGCACTACTGCAGGAAAATAGGCCGTTATTTACTGGTGATGATAGTACGCGCTTATTATCCATCGATTTGGATGCGGTGGTTGATGTAGTGAATAAAGCAATACATGAGGGTTATAAACCTTTGGTATTCTGCTCAGATCAAGATATCAAGCACGTTGTCCAACAAGCACTGTCATTATCGGGTCATCATGCTATTTCGGTTCTGAGTCATGATGTTGATGCTGAGTGCATGAGCTACTTGTTTCATCACCCGTCTTATGACGTGCTGGATGCCCTGGCTGGTAAGGGGCGTTTGCGTTCACCGAAGAAAGGGTACAGGCAGCTATTGGAAACATGGCTGGAAACGGATGAGCTGGCAAAAAAGGATCGGCAGCTTCGTTATAATGATGTAAAAGATCATGTACTGAATCTGGAGGACTTTCGGTTAGATCATACTGATTTTAATGAGAGTGAAGATGAATATCATGTTGCGCTATTTTGGCGCTGGGCCGCAATGAAAACGCTGAATTTACGGTTTAATAAAAAGTACTCGACAGTCGCACTAACGACACCCACTGATGCGTTATTCCCTAATCCGTTAATTCTGCGCTTCCGTACAGATCGGTTTGATTTCATACCAACACCTTTTAATAAACAAGAATGTGATATAACCCATCAACCAGAAACTATTGAGGCAATTGCACGATTATTTAATTTACCTTCCGATTATCAGAACTGGAATTCTGAGGATGCTATCCATAGTAAAGCTATCATAAAAAAGATAGAAAAAGGCCGTAGTATATTGCAAACAATATTGACCGTTGAACAATTTGCCTTTTTGAGAAAGCAGTATTTAGGCCTACCTTCACTCACTCAAGCTATCGAGGCTATTTTGGGAGCCTTTACTCCACAGGAACCACTCGCCGTTCGCGGATCAAGAATTCATACCAACCCATTACATCAAGAGGCACAAGAAAAAGCTCATGCCAACGTTGAGATCATGCTACTCAAGGGTGAGGGTTTATTGTTCGGCGTATGGTGGCCAGCTGATCTGCAATTAGGTGATAATCTCCCCGATGTCATGATCAATCTGAATCAGCAGCCTGCAGCTATCAATTATGAATGGATGGATGACTGTAGAGATCAATATAGTATCTTGAAACTGAATATCGAAGCTTCTGATTTATCAATTGTACCTTGTAATGCCTATTGGAATGATGGCAATCAGCTTGTTGTAGAACTGACCCAGGCCACCCTGTAGCCAGACCACATGGGTTCAGCACATGATAAATCAGCATACATAAACTGTGGACTCTCTGCGCTCGCTGTGGTCCCTATAGAGGGTATCCGCCTGCAAAATCTCAGATCTCTGCCTTTTACCACATAGATTGTTGTTTTGTCTTTTGATTATCATCACTGCGTACAAAGGAAATGAGGAGAGATACCATGACAAATGATGTACTGGATCAATACAGGCTGGATTCCGCTTTAACAGAAGAAGAAAAACACCTGTTATCCATTTGTTTATCAAAAGAGGGCAAAAAAATTTTTGCCGATGCAGGCATTATTTTCACTGAAAATCAAGGGGATTATTTTTGTCAGCTTACCGAACCGAATGAGCAGATAAATCAACTCATTTTTCTATTTGTAAACCTGGCAACCCAGTTCAATAAAAGCACTGAGCTTCAAGAAAAAAGCCTGGAAATACCTGCCTGGATCTGGGCACTACGTCTGGCATTAGTGGCCTGGAGTTGTAAGGATGAAAAGACACTAATTTGCCTCAACAACCTCGCGTTTTGCCTGGACAGTCTGGGCCGATCCGACGAAGCGCTGCCGCACTATCAAGCCGCGCTGTCCCTGAAAACCGAGGCGCTCGGCCCGCGCCATCCCCAAACGCTCACCAGCCTCCCAAACGCTCACCAGCCTCAACAACCTCGCCGGATGCCTGGACCGTCTGGGCCGATCCGACGAAGCGCTGCCGCACTATCAAGCCGCGCTGTCCCTGAAAACCGAGGTGCTCGGCCCGCGCCATCCCGATACGCTCACCAGCCTCAACAACCTCGCGTCTTGCCTGGACAGTCTGGGCCGATCCGACGAAGCGCTGCCGCACCTTGAGGCCGCGCTGTCCCTGAGTACCGAGGTGCTCGGCCCGCGCCATCTCCAAACGCTCGCCAGCCTCAACAACCTCGCGTTTTGCCTGGATAAACAGTCCGGTCCAATATCGCAACCCCAAGAGGCGTGTGAGCAGCTGGCGGAAGCTGCTTATGCCCACATCAAAACCCCTTGGCGTTATCAAGCCTGGTTTACTGCGATTCCAAAAATAGCGAAATGCCTCACCCGCCATGTTAATGCGGGTCGTTACACTGATTGGCATGATATGTTTGATCAACTCTCAAACGCATTGACAGAAACGCTGGAGATCCAGGTCGAGCAAACTATTGACCATGCCTACCAATGTTCTGCCGATTTCCATGCCTGCTATCTTCGTTTGTGCTTGCAACAGGATTATGAGGCACATATTCCCACTATCCTGGCACGTATCCATGCACCCAAGCTGGCCGCACTGGTGTGGGATCAACTGACGGATTACTCGCCAGAACACCTGGGCGACGTTGAACGCGAATTTCTCGCAGTGCGCCGCCAATTAGTACAACAACGACTCATTGATCCCCGGCGAACCGAAGAAAGAGAGAAACAAAATCCAGAGGAGCGTAGCGCCTCCCCCATGGATGCCGAACACGCTGCTGCCCTGGAACAACAAAGGTTTGGCTCTGCAGCGCAGCACCATATGATCCAGTTACTTGATCGCTATCGCCATTTGCGTGATCAACTGGGTGCATCCTTTCATACCTTGATTCATCCTGATGCCAATCATTGGATGGCTCGTCTCCGAACCCGACTCCAGCCTGGCCATGCACTGTTATTACTGATAGATATACCCACATCAGATGCGTTTGCGATACCGCCATTTGCCTTGCTATTGCGATACGACTGTGAAACCTGGCATGTCATCCCGGAATTGCCAAAACTCGCGCAACTGGCACAGCTATTCGCCTATAGCCAACAGTACACCGGTCAGCGGAGTGGTTATCGGCGTGCCAATGAGCAGGTTGCCGTCAATCTCAGTGGTACTGCCACGCGCTCTTGTGACCCTGACCTTCAAAGCGAAGATGCATTAGCACAGCAATCCTCTCTGACTCGCTATGTAGAACAAGCAAAATGGATCGCCTGCTTATCGGCAAAATTAGACCATTGGCACGCATTTCTTGATCTGTCTGCTGCCCTGCGTGAGCCACACGCTTTGGAAGCACCCGCTGTCAGCGAGTGGCAAAACAGTGTCATCGCCCTATCGGGGCAAGTGAATCATATCCGAAAAAGTTTCGCTCAGGATGGACAAAATGCCACCACACAACAGAAACTCGAAGCGTGTATTTTAGCGGCTGAAAAACTCACTCAGTCTTTCCCTGATATGCACCGTGCAGAACAAGCAAGTTTAATGTCACACCACCTATGGCAGCCTTTACAAACCGCACTGGGTGGCATGCTCGACAACATTGACCATCTGTACTGGGTGACACATGGATCGCTGCATACATTGCCTTATGATTTGAATCAACCCGATGATTTTCCCAATCATTTGTACCACTACCCAGGGACATTATTCCTGAACACACTGTTTGCCGCTTCACCATCATCGCCCACTGATCCCTGTTTGATTCACGCCTACCACGCACCGCGTGACCACCACCACGACAACCACCCGATCCCCTTTGTATTAACGGACGAAGCCATTGCAAAGCGTTTTCTGTCCGAGCCACACATCGACTTGCTAACTGTCTCAGCTTCCAACCACCAGCAGCTACACATGCACGAGGGCCTGCTTTCTGGTCACGGTGATTCCCGAGGTAATTTCCAGGCCGGAACAGGACAGATCGTGAGCTGGCAAAACTGGATTGCTCACAATTGCAACCTGCGTCATGCCTATATCTCCACTTGCCTGCTAGGGCGTACCCATGAACGACATGGCGATCCAATGGGCTGGGTGTCAGCACTGCTATTGCAACGCAGCGAGACTGTGATTGCCGCATTAGCCCCCATCAGTGATTTCTACGCACCGTTGCTGAACCTGCTGTTTTACCAGTCACGCTACTATGCCAGACACCGTCGGCCTCACCCGGAAGAAGCTTTGCGTGAAGCAAAACAGCGGTTACGACAAGGCAACTGGTATCAAGCCGACGACCTGGTAGCTGGTCACCAACAAGATACCACAGCCGCACTGATTCAGCAGTTGTACCCCATCGGTATGGAAGCCACGCTGGATATGATCAGGCATAACCATCTCCCTGTGGAACAATTAGCGCGTTGGTATTTACCGGATAGCTGGCAAAGCTATATCAATCGACCTTCCAGTCAACTGTCTTCAGAAAGAAAAAAACAGACGGTTAATCAATCAGGCCAGCAACTCATCCAGGATACTCTGGATATGATGATTCAAAACCCTGTGGACATCGGTCATCAGCCGGAAGTTGAAGCCTTGATTTCAGCAGTGGTCTGTTTTGGTAAAACATCTGAGAAATCTTGTTGACCCATACAAAAGCCACAGCCTACCGTATTCTGTAGCGCGAGTCGGATGTACTGTTGTGCTTTTTTCAAACCTTTTCCTCAAGCTTGGCGTATAGGCACTAAAGAATACTCAATAAATTGAGTTAATTTAGTGCTCTAAGCCTAGCCCACTTTAATTTTAGAGCCATTCAACACGTGTCCTGTCGTAAAAAATCACCGCAAAACATCCGCAAAAAGTCAATTGAGTACCCTAGGCAGATGTAGTCAGGAGTTATTTAAAAGGAAGCACGACGAAAAATAAGCCTACAAGGGTCAATCAAGATGTTAAAGATAATCAGGTTATTCTTTTTAATCATAGGATTAGTACTACTGTATTCTTTTGCTTTTTTACCGGGCGTTTCACAGCTCGATGCTGCTTCAAACAACTTGCAAATACGGGTTGTTAAGCAAGGCAATACTATAAAGTACAAAGAAGCAGTTTTCAATTTACAAATTGCTATCAAAGATATACCAAAACATGTATGTCATGCATTAATTGCGATGGAAGATCGAAATTTTTACCATCATTTCGGTTTTGATTTATCTGGTATTGCGAGAGCAGTTTTTCACAAAATAACCAAAACAGGTCATTCCGGTGGCAGCACGCTCACGCAACAGTTAGCACGGCAATTATTTCTCAGTGGGGATCGAGTTGCTTTTCGAAAGATAAAGGAAATTTTACTCGCAATAAAGATAGAGATTTTTTATACAAAAAGAGAAATTCTAGAGATGTATATCAATCGTGTTCCGCTAGGGAACGGCACACACGGTATTGAGGCAGCTGCTCGCTATTATTTTCAAAAACGGGCAATGGATCTGAATTTGTATGAATCAGCTTTGCTTGTTGGGTCAATTCCCAGCCCGAATAGATGGAACTATGAGAATCATAAAAAAACAGCGATAAAAAGAGCCAACCTGGTTTTAAAGGTAATGAAGCAACAAGGATATATTAATAGCATTAATCCCTGGCAAAAACGCGTTAAAAAAGGAAACAGAATATTACGGCGTGGTGACTATATTAGCCTGCTAGATTCGATGAGATCAGAAATCATTAAGCATAGTGGGGATTATAACGGAACACTGGTCATTGTAACCACGATTGATCCAGAATTACAAGTATATGCCGAGCTGGCAATCAAGCGAAACAAGAAGAAATTCAAGCAGTCTTCTGCCTCAGAAGCAGCACTCATTGCAATGACGCCTGATGGTGCTATCAAAGCACTGGTGGGTTCAATTGACAGGCGAAAAAGCACTGTCAACCATGCAATACAAGCCAAACGTCAACTAGGCTCAACATTTAAACCTTTTGTCTATCTAACAGCACTAAAAAATGGATGGAAACCGAATGACAAAATCTCTGGACGGCGAATTAATATTCGTGGATGGCATCCAAAAAATGCAAACCACCATTACCCAGAATCCATCACCTTGATGGATGCGCTAGCCTATTCATCCAATACGGCGACAGTTCGGTTAATGGAAAAAGTGGGTAGAAAAAATGTTATTCAGACTGCACGGCAATTAGGTCTCAATGCACGTCTATCTGATAAACCTAGCTTGGCGCTAGGAACTGGTGAAGGAACGCTTATCAATATTACAGGCACATATAGCACTTTTGCCAATGAAGGCAGGAAAGTTGATCCCTATAAGATAGTAGGTATTCGAGATAAAATGGGCACTATCCTCTATTGGAGAAAACCCAAAAAACCTCATCAAATTGTTAGTAAGAAAAACGTTCGTTCCATAAACAAAATGTTACGCAAAGCTATTCTCGAAGGAACCGGTAAAAAAGCGGCTTTACCTGTCAACATAGTCGCTGGAAAAACAGGCACAACACAGAGTTATCGAGATGCCTGGTTTATTGGCTATTCGGCTTATTTCGTCACTGGTGTGTGGGTTGGCAATCGAGATAATCGCCCTATGAAGAAGGTATCAGGTTCAACGTTACCGGCAGAAATATGGCGCAACTTCATGACAAATACACATAGTGGTTTTCAGTTAAAAAGAAAGCCATTGCCTGGAAATGTGTATTAATCACCGGTATGTACTCAACGCGTTGCTTGGTTCATCCCGTTCTCAAGAACGGGATGAAAGCGGGATGAAAGCGCTTTTCAGCTTTTGGCCTGTCGGTATTTCTCAAGGAGTAATGCCTTACGAAACTGCCCTGGATCAGAACAAAATTGATACAAGGTAAAATACCTTGCGTCCTTGAATTTCGTATGACTTAAGGTAAACTCATTTATCCACCAGTCAGGCATTTTCTCTTTTTCAATGCGAAATCCTCTCGGCTTTATTATGTCTATAGCCTCAAAAAAATTAATCAGTTTCATCAATGGATCATCACCATCATACTCCCCATATGGTCTAGCCATGTAATAGCCGTTGGGTGTAAACTGAATGCAGAATTTATCTAGACTTTGGTATAGATCATCAGGATTTGAGAAACCCAAGCGCTCCCAATCCAGGGCTATCGAAGGTTCATCTAATAGCCTTACCACTCGATCCAAAACGCTAGGGCGGCGACCAGGAGTAATCAGGCCAACAGCAAGAATAAATACATCGTTCATCACCCCAATGATAAAAGCGATTGGCAATGGCTTTTCATCAGCAATCGGTTTTAATGCTTTTGAAGGCGTAGCCGGATTTAAGACATCTCTTCTGTGGCTCTGTAACTGAGATTGCGTCATGGGCAGCAATTCCGATAAAAAAGAAACCACCTTGATTGGTACACTAAGTAGCTTGTTAAAAGCATAATCAACACTGTTACGCGAATTCATTGGATTCCAAATTTTAACAAAGTCAGGCTTGGGCAAATTGGCATTAAGTACAGCGTTTATCTTGACCTCCAGCACTTTATCGTAGCATGTAAACGTAACAGGCCGTCGATTCCTCGGACTAGTGCCTGTCATCACGCCTTTGCCTTCTCGGAGGCGATCCTCCAATGTATTACGAGATATTCCTTTACTTAGTTCTGCTAGCAATGTATTGGTTTTCCCGATCAATTGATTGAGCTCATCCTGGGTACGCTGCACATTTCCCGGATCAAATACAGCCAATGTTCTCTCGAACTTCTTCAACAAGATATCGCTTTGTTTTTTATAATCAACAAGCGAATTGGCGAGCTCATTAAATAGTTGTGCATCATCATTTCTTAGTTTGGACCGAGGACCTGGCTTACCCTTTGTTTGATACCCACATGTTCCACCCTGTGTGGCCTCAATCCTTGCCTGTTCTTTAGAGTAATCACGGAGTGACTCTATAGTAGCAATATAGTTTTTTATACCAGCATCAATATATCGAATCATTTGCAAATTCCCTTGCTTAATCGCTTCAAACCTGGAATGTGCATAACTTTCTGCTTCAATGGCTTGAAACCAAAATGAGTATGCAAAGCCAACAGAGAAAAATGCACAAGTGGCATATATAACAAGATTAAATAAAAACGCTATAATCGTTTCCTGCTGTCTTATGTTTTTAACTGATTGAAACATTATTACTTGCAGAGTAAGCGTCAGCAATAACGAAATTGTTATAGCAAAAACTTTGTTGATTCCAGCAAAGTCTGTATACAGACTGTACATGCCATAAGATGTTGCACAAAAACTAACAATACTTAGAAAAAGCAATGCCACGATTCGCAAACTAACCTTTCGATATAAAGCCAAGATATTTACTTTCATAACAATGACTCCTATCTTGCATTGATATAGCCTGAATTATTGGCTAGTTACCCAATAAGGATAAAGTATGACTTTTTGCAGATATCGTTTCTGGGAAACTAATCTCAGCACGATATTACTTGATCGTAATTCGTAGCACTTTGAGGGGCCAAAGTGCTACATCTTGCGTTTAAAGGAGAGAGAAGCACAAAACAGAATCTAAAAACTCTTCAGTATCACTGTGATGAGTGGAGCGAGTAACTTATTACCACTCAATCTTGACCCGAGTGGTTGCCTGCCATCACCTGAACCAACCAGGATAATGAAGGTATATGATTGATTGTCTTTATTGAATCCACCCAACGCCCAGCGATCAAGAACACGACCATCTGATGAAGTGGATGTACCCGTTTTTGCTATCCGCAGTACATTACCGTGGTACGACGGTTCCAAAGTGCTGAGTGTGCCATCATAACGCTTTTGTAAAGGTGCTCCCAACACCTGCCACAGAAATGTTCGTGCTTTCTCTGACCCGATATAACTACTCAAATCGGGTTTAGAGACTGCAACAACCTTTCGAGTTGGTTGTTGGCCTGCCCGTAAGTTATATACTGTTATAAAATGGGGTGATGAATCTGATATTGAGCGATTCTGCAATGCACCATAGATATTTTGCATCATCTGATGAACTGTGTGCGGATTCGCAGTGACCCTACCGAGAGTTAATGCAAGAGAAGGACTACCCATTGCTGGATCATAATTTAGGCCGAATTGATCAATGAGCACCAGCAGATCGCTTTCAGATAAGGTTCGCGCCGTATGAAGTAATGGTAAATTTAAAGAGGCACCAAACACTTCCACCGGCTTGTAATACGCACCGCTCTGACTACAACGAGCCACACCGGTATTTCCATTCGGGTTGGTAATAGGAGGAAGTGTTTTATTGCAATATACCCAACGATCCCAGTCATCTCCCCGCCTGGCCAACAACAATGCCAGTGGTATTTTGCCCAGTGAAGCGATTCTGCGAGTCTCTTTATATTGTTGATAATGCCCATCACGGCCTCGCAGGTGCTGGGAACCGTTGTATACAGAATCCAGACGATTGCTAAAAAACCGGACTATGTTTCCTTGTGCGTCCGCCACAGCAATTAATACGATGGCATCCATCTTTCCGCTATTGTTTCTTTGTGGCGCAATGGATTGAAGAAGATTCCCGGTGAGAGTCTGTTCAATTTTGGGTAAGCGTTTTTTTATGTCGTTCTGGAATTGGGCGTTTATCGCACCATTGACTCCTAGAGCAACTTTTGAAGTGACCTTGCGCCAATAGCGACCATAGGCTTCCTGCAACTCGCCAATCAGTTCCATCAAACCACCATAACCGAGTACATAGCGAGCGCGATAGGCAGGATCGGCAAGTACACGAAAACGTTGCTTTGGATCGTCAGGAAGTACCTTCGCTAATTCAGTAGGCACACAGGGTTTCGGTGGCGGCAGCTCATCAATCTCACGTAATGCTTGTTTAATCAACGCAGTAGCAAGACCACTGTGCTGCAAACCATAGCGGGCACGTTTTTTGTGCTTGTACCAGATGGCATTGATTCGTTCCTGTGTAACAGGATTGGGCTGTGAAGCAATGAGTATAGGTTGCTTGACAGCTGCTGCGAGCATAGCCTGCTCACCAGGAGTGAGCTCAGCCGCTCCGTGGCAAAATAATATCTGACCCGCAGTCTCAATTCCGTAGATACTGCCACCCAAACCCGACTTTCCCGTTCCCTGAATCAGTGGCAGGTGCATCGCCAGCCAGTGGTCAACCTCGCTGGTACTCAGATTGTGGTGCAACACCGGCCCATCACGAAACTGTATCAGCTTACGTTTTATCTGCTCGAACACCGATTGATTACGGTTCGGCGCTTCATGCCGCATTGACCGAGCCAGCATCATGTTCAAGGTAGATGCACCACTGATGCTATCACCTAGGAATAGATCATAAGTTGCTGCACGAAAAATGGCGATAACATCAATACCGTGAATGCTACGCCAAGTATCATGATGGCGATCTTCCAGCGCGTACAGAACAGATCGCCAAACAGGAGGGACTGTGGTAACGGGAATGGCTTTGTGATCAGCCGGCAACTGATGGCCCATACTGTAATCAGCCAATGGATCAAGATGACCTGGGATATACCCAAGAAAAGTGCCATTGGTATCAGTTAACGCTGTTCCAGAGAAGCGTTCATGACGATAGGTATATTCTGGCCAGATCCAGTAGCTGAGCACATAGGGTTCTAGCACCAACACTATCAGCAATAGAACGATGGCCACTATTGACCATTTTGCAGTAACCAGCAATCGGTTTGGATGTGGCAAGATGCGCGTAAAGCTGATCCAAGGTGTAAATACATACTTGATGATGAATTGTGAAGCCAAATGAACCGCCACAAATACAGCTTTAAGTGGCTGATATGTCCTCAGGCGTGCAGTTAGCGATATATTGCCCGTTCTCAAAACCAAGCTGAGCTGAAAGGCAATATGTTCCAAGTGTTGACGAACGCTGGCCGATGCTAACTGCCAGCGCCAGCGGAGATGGTGATAAGACTGGCGAATATGATACATAGGTTAGTACTCTTGTGGGACCACTTAGCCCCTAAAGTCAATCACCTGACTTTCTGTATCATCGCAGTAAAAATTTGTATGATTTTTTTAATGAAAGATCTGTATTAATCGTTCGTTACTCATGGAGAAAACGTAATGAGTCTCTGGACAACCCCCATTCCGCTGGCGTTATACATTCATATTCCCTGGTGTGTCCGCAAATGCCCTTACTGTGATTTTAATTCCCACCAGGTGCGCGACTCATTACCGGAACGAGAATACATCAATGCACTGTTTGCCGACCTGGAACAGGACTTGCCGCGCGTGTGGGGACGGCGTATCGAAAGCGTTTTTGTGGGTGGTGGTACGCCCAGCCTGTTTTCCGCTGAGATGCTGGAATACCTGCTTTCAGGAATACGGGCACGATTGCCACTACGACCCGATACTGAAATCACGCTGGAGGCAAACCCTGGCACAGCAGAGCGCGGCAAGTTTGCTGAATTCCGCGAGGCAGGTTTTAATCGCCTGTCGATTGGTGTACAGAGTTTTGATGACCATCAACTGAAAAAGCTGGGGCGGATTCATAGTCGCCGTGATGTTTTTGCCGCCGCTGAGGCGGCTCATGCTGCCAGACTGGATAATTTTAATCTGGATCTGATGTTCGGCTTGCCCGGGCAGACAATAATGCTATTGGCAACCGATCTGGCTAATATTGTCGCGCTGGAGCCGGCACATCTCTCGTACTACCAACTCACCATTGAACCCAACACACACTTTTACCGCGCACCGCCGACCCTGCCGGAAGATGATGTCATCGATGCCATGCAGACACGGATTATCTCGTTGCTTGCACGACACGGTTATACGCGCTACGAAATTTCAGGTTATGCGAAAACAGGTTATCGCTGCCGACACAATCTGAACTATTGGGAATTCGGTGATTATCTGGGTATCGGTGCGGGCGCACACAGCAAACTGAGCGACCCGGCAACAGGGCAGATCCATCGGCTATGGAAAATCAAGCACCCGCGTGACTATTTAAAAAATGCTGGAACCGTAGCCAGTATCGGTGGTGACACAACACTACGCGACACCGATTTGCCGGTTGAATTTCTGATGAATGCACTTCGACTGGTTGAAGGCGTACCGGCAACACTATTCCTTGAGCGCACCGGCTTGTCATTGGATGCCCTGCTACCACAACTTATTGAAATGCGAAAAAAAGGACTGATCTCCTCAAACGCTGAGCGGTTACAAACAACTGAACGGGGCTTGCGTTTCTTAAACGATGTACTGCAAGCCTTTTTGCCCGCCAGCAGCGCCTGATCTTCCACTTCCAGCTAGCGGTGTTATTTACCCAAAGCGTTACGGCCCAACGCACCCGCAGGTAACTGCATCGTCACACAATGCAGGCTACCGTATTGGCGGATCAAGGTCGTACAGTCAATCCCCAATACCTCCCGTTGCGGAAAACACTCGCGCAACCGCTCCAGTGCTACCGTATCCTGTGGGTCGTTGTATGTCGGTACCAGCACCGCACTGTTTAAAATCAGAAAGTTGGCATAACCGGCAGGTAAACGGTTGCCATCCTCCTCATAGCGAGCAGCGGGTAATGGCAATTCAACCAGTCGGTAAGATCTGCCATCAGCACAACGAAATGCCTGTAATTCTGCCGCCATCGCCTGCAACGGCTCAAAATGCGGATCGCCAGAATCGTTGCAGCCCTGATACGCGATGGTATGGGGATCGCAAAAACGCGCCAGCGTGTCAATGTGACTATCCGTATCATCGCCTAGCAAATGGCCATTGTGTAACCACAGAAAACGACTGCATCCCAAAATTTCAGATAAGCGTTGCTCCAGGGCCACTCGATCCAGACCATTACGGTTGGGATTAAGTAGACATTGGGTTGTGGTCAGCAATGTGCCCTGACCGTCTGACTCGATACCGCCACCTTCCAGAATCAGATCAACCGATTGGCATGGCGTGTCGCCAAATATGCCCAGCGCGTTTAGTCGAGCGGTTATTTGATCGTCCAGCGCACTATCAAACTTGCCACCCCAACCGTTAAAACGAAAATCAAGCAACACAGCCTGATTTTCACGATAAACGGTAATCGCGCCATGATCACGCGCCCAGGTATCGCTGGACGGCACGGTATAGAGCCAACACCGTTCCAGATGGGCATTGGCTCCTCTTAGCAGATCGTGAACATGCAGGCGATGTTGCCTATCGAAACACACAATAATGACAGTTTCGTAGCGGCTGATAACCGCCGCTAGCTGCGCGAATGTACTATCAGCCTGATCCAGCCAAGGTAGCCAGTCGCTATCGGTATGCGGCCAGGTGAGCAAAATGGCATCCTGTAATGCCCACTCAGCAGGCAGAACCGTCTGCATGGTACGGTACTCGACTCTAGTTGAATAAGCCCGCGACAGACAAATAACGCTCGCCGGTATCGTAACAGAAGGTCAATACTCGGCTACCATCCGGTATGTCCGGTAATTTCTGTGTCACCGCCGCCAGTGAGCCACCCGAAGAAATTCCGGCAAAAATACCTTCTTCTTTGGCACACCGAGCAGCATGATCAAAAGCATCATCATGAGTGACCTGAATAATGCCGTCGAGTATTTCAGTATTTAGCACGGCTGGTACAAATCCCGCACCAATGCCCTGAATGGGATGAGGGCCACGCTGACCACCGCTTAGCACAGGCGAAGCGACCGGCTCAACGGCAAAGACTTTCAGGTTTGGAAACTTTTCCTTCAGAATTTCCGCACAGCCGGTAATGTGGCCACCGGTACCCACACCGGTAATCATATAATCCAGACCATCGGAAAAATCACTAAGGATTTCCTGAGCAGTGGTGCGACGATGGATATCGGCATTCGCAGGGTTATCAAATTGTTGTGGCATCCAGGAATCGGGGATTTCCTTGAGCAAATCCTGGGCTTTTTCAATCGCGCCCGGCATGGCTTTTTCCTTGGGTGTCAACACCAATTCCGCACCTAGCGCTGACAAATAACGTCGCCGCTCCACTGACATGGATTCAGGCATGGTCAAAATGAGTCGATAACCCTTGACCGCTGCGACCATTGCCAAACCAATACCGGTATTGCCAGAGGTTGGTTCGATAATTGTGGTCCTGGCGCTGATGAGACCGCGCCGTTCCGCTTCTTCTATCATGGCCAAACCAATTCGATCCTTGATGCTGCCACCTGGATTGGCACGCTCCAGCTTCATCCAAACCTCTACGTTACGGCTAGCGAACAGCCGATTAATCCTCACGTGGGGTGTATTGCCGATACTTTCCAAAATATTATTCGCTTTCATTGGTTTCTCTCTCTAGCCGAAATCAGTTGAGGCAAGTCAAAATCACTATAGCGCAAACACTATAAACTGGAACAATTGATAGTGATAATTTGCGCGTTAAAACAGATGGATATAGCGGAACCAATGAATCAGATTTAATGGGTTCCGCTATAGTGTCACCCTGGCAACGAGGGTGCGATGCAGTTTCAGTAGATAGCTATCAAAGTTGCCGGTTGCGCTTGTGTCAAGCAAGTAGCCCGCGAAAACTACGAACCGCCTGAAAATTAACAGTGTTACAACACGAACAGGTGGCCAAACAAGACAGTATGTGAGGAGAAAGCCGGGCCACGGCGATGTTCTGAAATATGTGGTGCCGGAGGAGAGACTCGAACTCTCACGGTATCACTACCGGCGGATTTTGAATCCGCTGCGTCTACCATTCCGCCACCCCGGCAAAGAGGAAATGTGAAATCGGAACGTGATTTTTTAATTATAAGAATTTTTTGTATCCGGGCAAGTCATACTTGCTGCCGAATGTGATCCAAAGTGCTGATGGACGAAATGCGGTTTTCAGGCGGCTTCTTTTTCGGTCCCATGCCAATACGCAGGCACGGCTCACTTCCGGTTGGCACGATTGAGCCGGAGTGCCAACATGGTCCTGGGATGCACAAGCTATCATTAAACTTTTTAGATTGTGTGTACCGCCATCACAGCTTTAGCCTGATCAAGTATTTGATGATTCAGATAAATTGTGCCGCCATCACAGCTTTAGCCTGATCAAGTATTTGATGATTCAGAGCTGTCGCCAACAACCGCTTCGGAGTCATCATCTTCCACGGTTGATTCACTATCCTGCTGCTCCTGATACCAGCACTGATAGCACAAACGCAGACCTTCTTTCTTTAGAAAACCGGCGGGTGGCCCAAAATGGCCACATACATCACACACCAAGTAGCTACTTACCATAACCTTGTCCCAATAACGGCTTTCCTCATGTCTCTTTTACTTGCATACAGAAAGTATCAGGCCGTAAAAGTTCGGGATAGCGGCTGGTTCTGGATTTTCCACCATTCTGACGGGTGTGATTCAAAGTGACGCAAGCCGGATAATACCGGATAAGTGAATGCTATTATCTGGAGGAGACGCTAATCTATCGGTTTCGGGGGCATTGAGAGTACACACCGGTACATCATTCAGAACCGGATCAAGCTCCCCGGCAGCCGGTGGCCACCTGTCCACATCGAGACCATATTGGCACTTGGGCTGAATTGGGCCAATCGAGAGTGCGGGAATGGGGCACATATTGGCATGGGATCGGAAAAGAAGCCGCCTGAAAACAGCATTTCGCCCATCAGCACTTTGGATCACACCCAATTTCCCCTGTTCACTTGAAACAGTCATAATTAACCATTCATACCACACTGTACACTTCAGATGTGGCGACCCAATCGTTTAATTAGACCATTAATACGATGTTAACCCTGTCATGCTAACGCCATCGGTAATAGATAATGCCTACCCGAACGCTCCTGCTCGCGCTGCTCCCAAGCCTGAAAATGAAACTCATCATTGTGCTACTTACAATCCTGAGCGGTTTAATCAGCGCATGTGCAAACCCGTCGAATTCCCCGAATGCCACCCATGCCAGCACACACGCCAACAACATACTGGTTTTGACTGATGCAGATGACAGGCGCAGTGTAAAAATTCATGTGGGCAACCGCCTCACAGTGAAGCTACCCGAAAACGCCAGCACAGGCTTTACGTGGGCTGTCGATCAAATTGACCGCAGCTTGCTGAAGCTGGAAAGCTCTAAATACATTGCCCCCGAACAAGCCGGTTTTGTTGGCGTTCGTGGAATGCGGGTTTTTACCTTCACCACTGAACGTATCGGTGAATCAACCTTGAGCTTTAAGTATTGGCGATTCTGGCAGGGTGATAGCTCAGTGACTAAACGCCTTACCACCCAAATCCAAATTACCCATTAATACCGGCAAAAATTCAGTGCGCCCGGCTAGCTTGCCACTTTGGAGTTTGTCGTGTAGGCGCTGGAGGCCATAAATTTATTAAAACCGCACAGTAAAACCATGAATTGATAATCAATGCTCAATCGATCAACCCGGCGACCCAGGGCTTTTAATTAGGAAAAGCCGCACCAATGCCATCGATAAGCATCTGGACACCTATAACGGCCAAAATAAGGCCCATCAGTCGTGTAACAATACTAAGACCATCATGGCCTACCCTAGTTATAATTTGCGAGCTAAAAACAAAGCAAAGAAATGTAATCATACATAAGACAAAAAATGAAACTATTGTTATAGCAATCTCCATCCAGTTACCACTAGACGAATAATTCATCGCTGTAGCTATAGTGCCCGGGCCTGCCAACAGTGGTACGGCAAGAGGCGATACTGCGACATCTGAAGCATTGCTTTCATGCAGAGCGTGCAGCCTTGAGCCTTCGCCATGAAGCATATGGTAACCCACCAGAAAAACCAGAGCCCCACCCGTTATTCGTAAAGCTGGCAGGGTCATTCCAAACAAATGAAATAACGATTTCCCAAACATGGAAAATACTGCAACAATCATGAAAGTGATAAATAATGCCTTAATCGCAATTTTACGTTTTTCATCCGCACTGTACTCACCAACTAATCCAGCAAAGGCAGCCGTATTTGCAATAGGGTTCATGATGGCAAAAAAAGCCATAAAAACAGCAGTCGCATGCTGAAAATCTATCACTACTTTACTCCTTAAAATTACATAATCTCATTTATGCGCTTATGGATGTCCGATCTAAATAGCCTCTTAAACCAAAGTAACTCCCTTAAATGCGCCAATAGGTGCAATCAAATCAGGCTCGCTTAACATCTTTGGGCTTAATTGGATACCAAGAAGTGCTCAAGATCAGTTAACAGCTGCTGCAAAGTGTCCTAAATAGTTCAAGCCTTCAATCGCCCGATTGCCATACCATGATGTCATTTCGGCATCAATCAATCGCAGCTTTTGCAGTGGGCAATGATAATCACAGGCAAACGCAGATAAATCATCTAGCTGAAAAGGATAAGGCTCACTACTAAACAGGATAAGATCGGTGCTATCCAGCAACTCTTGATCTAGTGTCAAAACCGGATAACGATCCTCAGAATCAACGGGCAAAACATCCCAGCCGACCAATGCCAATGTGCGCGCAATATAAGTATCCTGACTGATACCCATCCATGGTTTACGCCATATCAGATACAACACTTTTTTATATGGCCAGTCATGTTCGCGCAATGCGGCCAATGCCCGATCAAAAGCAGTCGTCAATGCTGCCGCCTCTGTTTCCCGTCTAAAAATACCACCGAGCAAATGGTATAATGCCCGATTATCTTCGGGCGACTGCGGATGGGTCACAATAATATGAGGCACTTCATCAGTGAGTTGCTCTGCCAGTTCACGGGGATTTTCATCAATATTGAGAATGACATGGCTGGGACACAATGCCCGCAAGCACTCCATCTTGATCTGCTTGGTACCACCGACAACGGGAATCGTAGTAATCACCGGATCAGGATAAATACAATAGCGGGTGCGACCCACGATTTGGTCTTGCAACCCTAATGCAAACAGTAATTCAGTCAAGCTGGGCACCAATGAAACAATCCGGGCCGGCGCATCGGTGGGCAAATGACGGCTACCCAACGCATCGGTTAGTACACTCGAATCACTCCCTGCCGATCCTGTATTGTTGAATGCACCTGTGTTTCCGCCCACCGATCTCACCTCAATTGCCCGGTTTACCCGTATGTAATTGCACTCGATCCTGCTTTTTGTTGTAACCCATACGTGCAATGATTTCGTAATCCAGGTATCGCTTGTCCCCGGCCGGAATATTGGCCTCGAATTGTACCGTCTGGAAATCGTGTAAACCGGGATCCAATTGACTGCGAAAAACAGTATCACCAATAAAGCGGCGGCGAATTTGCACGTTGATCGGCTTAGGACTGTAGTTACGAATACGTTGCTGATAAACCGTATGCTCATCCCAACCAGCAACCTGACTATCCACATCCAGTTTCAGACTATCCTCGTCCAGTTTCCGATAAAGCTTGCCCGCCTTGATCCAGAACCAGAAATTATCCCGATAAACCTTACGTTCCACCAGCTCAAAGATCACATTCGGGTCAGTCCCCAGATTCATCTCTATCTTGTCGCCAATCGGCACGTAGTTGAGGCTCTGGGTCGCCAGATAACTCAACCCCTTATGCTCATTGGCACGAAAAATCCTTAACACCCCATTAGGTAGCGGTGTCATCCCCAATTGCGATGCCTTATCATTTTTCAACAGATACAGGCGCACTAACCGATCGCCATACTCACGGGGTCGATAACGGTATTTAACCGTCATGGGAATATCATCGGCTTCAAAGCTGCGCAAGCGTTTTGCCCAACCATTGGGCACAGTCTCGGTACCCTCAATGGTGTAAATAAAATACTCACTCAAGCCTTCCTTGATGACTTCCTTAGGTTCACTCATTGCCAGCGAAGCACTGTTAGCCACCATATCCAGCACAGGTGCAGCGGGTGCTGACATGGCTTTGCGGGCGGCTTGCTGACGCAATTGTCGATATTCTTTTTTCTTCAATTGATCTATCCGGCCATGGGTAGCCTTTGCCAGCCTGGCAATTTTTTCGACCAGATTAATCTTGCCGACAACCAGACGAACCCGGGCGTTTTCGTAATCCTCACCCGAGTTGTTGGTCACACGTACAAAGCTCTCCAGTCGCAAGGTACGTTCATCGGGCATGGCGATAGCGCGATAATCAGCCGCCCAGGTGATTCCCGATGTGAAATAGCTGATTTCAATCGTCGCTTCACGATTCGTCTCGCTCTGGACACGCCAGTAAAGGGTCTGTGGTCGGCCATGTGGAAATGTGGTATCGAGTAATTCCAGCCCTGTAGCCACCGAACCCAATTGCAACTCTACTGATGTGGGATCAATGAGTGTATTAGCCCAGGAAAATTGCAACGAACTTATCCCTTTTTTGAACGTAACCGTGCGGGTTTCCTGTACCAGAGTTAAATCCTCGGCATTGTAAATCGTCAACTGCACGGTGCGTCGTTCCGGCACTGTCGCCAAATCAACATTGCCAGCGGGTAATGCCAAAGGCAGCATCAGCCCCAACAAAAATAACCATCTTACACGTTGATGTTTAATTCGCATGATGCTCACCATTCGTTATTCAAAGTTAGCCGCAGGGTATGAACCTGTTTTTGTACCGGACTGTCAGCCGTGCGCGGTGGTAATTCAACATGAAACACCAGTTTGTCAGCATCACTTTCATCAGGATCGGGGGTTTGCAACGTACCTTCACCTAACCGCCACTCCGGCGCACGACCACTATCACGACCAAGAGCGTCACGAATATGGCGAACACTTTCGATGATATTCAAAATCGCCGGGCTGTCTTTGAAATTTTCGATTTCGTATTTCAAGACCACGTTGTAACGGTGCAGATTACCCGCAATACGCTGCCGTTCGTTTTTCTCGATGGTGCGGCGCACCACGATGTCGCGCGCTAACCCCAGATAGAGTTTTAATTCGTCATCCGGCGGGGTAAATGTACCGTGATCCTCACCCAGAAAAGCGGTACTGCCCTTGCCGTCATCCTGAAAAATACGGGCTTTTCCGGCTGGCAATGGCGCTTTACCTAATGCACCATCCGCATTTCTGATCGCATAGTGCATCGGTACATTGAGCTTGTCCTGGGCACGATCAAGATATCCGTACTTGACAGGATCACAACTGTAAGTCTTGCGTACCGGCACATTCACAAAGCGCCCTGACTGCATCTGCTTGGTCTCATTCAAACCGAGTGATCGGGTAAAACGCTCACCCACACCGGCCCAAAATTCAGCATTCTCGAACGCTTCATTCGCGGCATTTTTGATTCGCAAATACTGTGATAATATTAAGGTTTCTTCATTATGATCGGTAACGGCGCGATAGTGAAATTCCTTACTCAAACCCTCCAGTACATAGCTGATCCGTACACGCACCGCACCTGACACATCAGCGGATACAGCCCAGATCAACGCCTTTTCCCCGGGTGGATAGCTGACCGACAGTACCTTGATATTTGAACTTGAGCCTGTATTTGGATCTGAAAGAATGCGTAACATCAACGTTTGCGGATCGATACGGGTATTCGCCCAGGAAAAATCGATCTGGTTGATCCCTTTAACCAAAGGCACGACCCGTTCTTCCTCAATGAGGGTGACTGCCGCATGATCCAGCTGAATGGCTACATGTTCACGTACAGGCAGCGTCGTAAGCTTGATTCGGGCAAAGGCTTCAGGCGGCACTATCATGGACAGCAATAATATTGCCGGCAGACAGAACAACACACGTTTCAACGGCATAGATAACAATCTCCCGATAGTTGGATTAAGACCCACAACTGACTCTAAAGCTGCTATCAATCTATCAGAGTGACCCTGAATTAGGACTTAAACAGCAGCACTTAAACAGAATGTACATTGCTAACATACTTGAACAAAAATATACTGTATCTTTAGCAGGTTATTGTGCAATTATCCGGAGGTTGGCATTCAATCCATCGTCTGTATTCTTCAGATAGACAGACGTGCAGCACTAGCCGCTTCAAATAAACAGGCTAGACTGGTCAATTCTGGTATCCGGCAAACGGTGTTGACCCTGAAAGTAATGACTATGCTTCCCCGAACTCGCGTCAAAATCTGTGGCATTACCCGACCCAGCGATGGCCTGACGGCCAGCCAGCTTGGGGCCGATGCCATCGGTCTGGTATTCCACCCGCCTAGCCCCCGCCATGTGGCCATCAAACAGGCGCAAGCGATCATCAATGTACTGCCACCCTTTGTAACAACGGTTGGCCTGTTTATGAACGCTGAAGCGTCTGTGGTACAAAACGTACTGCACCATGTTCCACTACATATGCTGCAATTTCACGGTGATGAGGCCCCCGACTATTGTGCGGCGTTTGGACTGCCTTATATCAAGGCAGTCCCCATGGGCACAGGCGCCGATGTATCCGATTATGAACAACGCTTTGCTACAGCAACCAGCCTCTTGCTAGATAGCCATGGTAGCGGCAGGATGGGCGGTTCCGGCCACAGTTTCGACTGGGCATGCATTCCCGCTCAACGTCATAAGCCCTTAATTTTGGCCGGTGGCTTGTCCCCTGATAATGTCACTGCTGCCATCAGACATACTCGACCCTATGCGGTGGATGTTAGCAGTGGCGTGGAATCTGCCAAGGGCATTAAAGATACTGAACTGATGTATACATTTTTACGAGGTGTAGATATATTGTGAACGCTGTGCCTAATGAGGTGGATTTTAGCCAATTCCCCGATGGCAATGGCCGATTCGGGCGTTATGGCGGACGTTTTGTCGCTGAGACACTCATGGAAGCATTGCACGAACTGGATGAAGCATGGAAGAAATACAGCAAACATCCTGATTTCCTGAAAGAGCTGGATGCTGATCTGGCTAACTACGTTGGTCGCCCCAGCCCGCTTTATCACGCCGAGCGCTGGAGCCAGCAGCTTGGTGGCGCACAAATTTACCTAAAACGCGAAGATCTTAATCACACCGGCGCACACAAGATTAACAACACTGTTGGTCAAGCACTGTTGGCAAAAAAAATGGGGAAAACCCGCCTGATTGCTGAAACAGGTGCCGGTCAACACGGTGTAGCCTCGGCCACAGTTGCCGCTCGCCTGGGTATGGAGTGCATCGTCTATATGGGTGCAGAAGACATTCAACGTCAGGCGCTGAATGTCTATCGAATGCGCCTGTTGGGAGCTACCATAATGCCCGTAGAGTCCGGCTCACGCACGCTCAAGGATGCCCTTAACGAGGCGTTGCGTGATTGGGTGGCGCATATTGACAACACGTTCTATATGATCGGCACGGTTGCCGGCCCACACCCCTACCCACTGATAGTACGTGAATTTCAGGCTGTGATTGGCCGCGAAGCACGCCAGCAACTACTGGCTATCCGCAACGTCTTACCCGATGCCCTGGTCGCTTGTGTGGGTGGCGGCTCCAACGCCATCGGCTTATTCCATCCTTTCCTGAATGATCGTGATGTTGCGCTTTATGGCGTGGAAGCTGCCGGTTCTGGCATCGAAACCGGCAACCATGCTGCACCACTTTGCGCCGGACGACCTGGCGTACTGCATGGTAATCGCACGTATCTGCTTAATGACGACAATGGCCAGATTATTGAAACCCATTCGATATCTGCTGGACTGGACTACCCGGGCGTTGGCCCGGAACACGCCTGGCTTAAAGATAGCGGTCGGGCACAGTACGTCGCCGTCACTGATGATGAGGCGCTGCACGCCTTCCACGCCCTGACCCGCGCTGAAGGCATTATTCCGGCACTGGAAAGCAGCCATGCACTCGCTTATGTTGCCAAATTGGCACCAGCCTTGCGAACAGAGCAAATTATCGTCGTCAATCTATCGGGGCGTGGTGACAAGGATATCAACACCGTTGCTGCATTGAGCGACATTCCACTTTAAGAGCGATCCAGCATGAACCGTATTACCCGGCGCTTTCAAGCCTTGCAACATGCCGGTCGTAAGGCGCTTATTCCCTACATTACAGCGGGCGATCCTCATCCGAAACACACCGTACCCATGCTGCACACCCTGGTGCGGGCGGGTGCGGACATTATCGAATTAGGTGTACCCTTTTCCGATCCGGTTGCTGATGGCCCGGTCATCCAGAAAGCCTGTGAGCGTGCCATTAAAAAAGGCATGTCGCTGCACCAGACGCTGGAGCGGGTAAAGGCATTTCGCCAGACCGACACCGAAACACCTTTAGTCCTAATGGGTTACCTCAACCCAATTGAAGCAATGCGCTATGAAGTATTTGTTAACACTGCCCGTGATGCGGGTGTCGATGGTGTGTTGACTGTCGATATGCCGCCCGAAGAAGCAGCTGAGTTAACTGACTTGCTCAATGCAGCCGATATCGCACCTATCTTCCTGCTAGCCCCTACCAGCTCTGCGGAACGTATCCGGCAGGCCGCACAACTCGCCCGCGGCTACCTATATTATGTCTCGCTAAAAGGCGTTACCGGTTCAGCAGCACTCAATGTCGCTGAAGTGTCCGAAAAATTATCCATGATTCGTACCCTGACCGATCTGCCGCTCGGTGTTGGTTTTGGGATCAAGGATCCCTCAACGGCAGCGGCTATCGCACAATGTGCCGATGCTGTGGTAGTGGGCAGCGCTCTGGTCGACAAAATGGCCGGGCTGGCAGGCGATCCTGAGCGAATGTATCGGGAAACCGGCGAGATGCTTGCGACTATGCGCCACACGATGGATCAAAACACATGAGCTGGTATGAAAAACTGGTACCGTCACGGATTCGCACCGATAGTCGCAACAAACACCAGATACCCGAGGGTATCTGGAGCAAGTGCCAATCTTGTAGTGGGGTGTTATACCTTGCTGAGCTGGAGCGCAATCTGCTAGTGTGCCCCAAGTGCAACCATCATATGTACCTCAGTGCGCGCGCGCGACTCACCAGCTTTCTTGATAAAGACGAAACCATCGAAATTGGTGCCGATATTGAGCCAAATGATTTTCTTAAATTCAAGGACAGCAAGAAGTATAAGGATCGACTGGTACAAGCACAAAAAAACAGCTCGGAAAAAGATGCGCTTATCACAGTGCGCGGCCTGCTCAAAGGGATGCCTGTGGTGACTGCCGCATTCGAGTTCGCCTTCATGGGCGGATCGATGGGATCCATCGTCGGTGAGCGTTTTGTCCGCGCCGCCCAACGCGCCTTGCATGAACACATCCCACTGATCTGTTTTTCAGCCAGCGGTGGCGCCCGGATGCAGGAAGCGCTCGTCTCGCTGATGCAGATGGCTAAAACCAGTGCTGTACTCAGTCGCCTGGCGCAAAACGGTGTACCCTATATTTCAGTGCTTACCCATCCAACCACTGGCGGCGTATCGGCCAGTCTGGCGATGCTGGGTGATATCAACATTGCTGAACCCAAGGCACTGATTGGTTTTGCCGGACCGCGTGTCATTGAGCAGACAGTGCGGGAAAAGTTGCCGGAAGGTTTTCAGCGCAGTGAATTTCTGCTTGAGCATGGTGCTATTGATATGATCATCGACCGCCGCCAATTACGTGACCGACTGGCCAGCCTGCTCGCCATGCTCACGGGTCGTGAACTCACAGATTCAGTGAATCCGGCTTGCTAGTATAGCGCTACTCCCACACCCTGCCTCAGGGCCTTTTATTGTTGAAAGCATACAGTACGACCCTTCGACAGCAGATATAGTTTGTGTATCCAGCTGCCTCAGGTCTTTTATTGTTTATTGTTGAAAGCATACAACACCCACACACTGATCTGGCCACGGCTTTATTTCTTGCCCAATGACATCACCTGTAATGCGCTTCACGACACTAGATGACTGGTTGAGCTGGCAACAAGCCCTGCACCCGACTACCATTGACCTCAAGCTGGAGCGGATCGCGGCAGTATGGCAGCGATTGCGGCCAGAACCGCCGCGCCATACGGTCATTACCATCGGCGGCACCAACGGTAAAGGTTCTTGTGTCGCTTTGCTGGACAACATTCTGCGGGCAGCGAACTATCGGGTTGGCGCATTCACATCCCCACATTTACTACGCTACAACGAGCGTATTTGTATCGACGGCCGGGAAGCCGATGATGGCGCTATTTGTCAGGCATTTACCCGCATTGACGCAGCACGCGGTACCGATTCACTAACTTACTTCGAATTTGGCACCCTGGCAGCACTCGACTTGTTCCAAGCCGCTGATGTCGATGTTGCCATAATGGAAGTTGGCCTGGGTGGCCGACTGGATGCTGTTAATATTGTTGATGCTGATGCCGCCTTGGTGGTGAGCGTTGATATTGATCACACATACTGGCTAGGCACGGAGCGTGAGAGTATCGGCTATGAAAAGGCCGGTATTTTCCGCCCGGCTTGTCCGGCCATTTGTGCCGATCCCCAACCACCACATCGCCTTATTGAACATGCCAGACGTATTGGTGCGGTGCTGCTATGTGTCGGCAATGATTATCAGTTTGCCCATAACAGCAAAACCTGGCACTGGCGCTCCAATGATGTGCGCATCGATGATTTACCGCATCCAGCACTTATCGGCACTCATCAAATTGGCAATGCGGCCGCTGTACTGATGGTCTTGCATAGCTTGAAGTCGCGTTTGCCGGTATCCCTGGATGCCATACACACCGGATTAAAGCAGGCCCAACCGCCAGGGCGATTTCAAGTGATTCCCGGCACGGTAGCATGGATACTCGATGTCGCCCATAATCCGCACGCGGCGACCTTACTTGCCGAAAACTTGAAAAACTTGCCCTGTACCGGTCAAACTCACGCCATCATCGGCTTGATGGCTGATAAGGATACGGACAGTATCATTACATCATTGAACCCGGTTATTGATATCTGGTGTGCAACCACTACGGTGGGTGCACGTGGTCGTAACGCCGCTGATTTGGTCAAACGTCTCCATGCTATTAACGCTAAAGCGATTGCTATTGATAACTTGATCGTTGCCTGCCACGCTACCCGGGCTGCCGCAAGGCCTGGTGACAGAATTGTTGTGCTAGGTTCGTTCCACACAGTTGCTCCGGTGTTGGCCGCCCAGCCCTGGAGATATAACACCCCCTTACCGTCCCCACGGGAGGATTGATTTTGGATAACTACTCAACCCAACGACTGATAGGCGCTACCATCTTCGTAGCCTTGGTTGCTGTCTTTGTCCCTGAAATGCTGAGTCGAAAAAATGAACTGTCACCCGATCAAAAAACAAGCCCGGCGTCTGTAGCGCCGCCGGTCACTTCGCCGGTCGTCACATTTTCCGAGCCTGGACAAACACCCCCATCGGTAGCCTCTCCAATGCCACCGATAGGCCAGGTTATCCCTCCGGCCGGCGATACCGCTCAAAATAGCCGTGCCAAAGCCAGGGCTGAAGCAAAACGTATTGCTGCAGCTCAAGCAGATGCTGCCGCACGACACAAGGCTAAACAAGCCAAAGAAGCTGAAGCACTCGCCAAAGCCCAGGAAAAACGCCGCGCACGCGCCAGTCGCCGCGCTGCACTCATCGAGGCGACACAGCAGATATCGCAACAATCCGCACAAGAAACAGCGTCAACAAAGGCTGAGGCCCGCCGGGCGGCAAGCGCCAAACGGCGTGAGGCCGCACGTGCTGAAGCTGCTAGCCGCAGAGCACTGGCAGAAGCCAAACGCAAAAAGGAACAGGCTAAAATCGCACGCCGCCAGGCAGACCGCGCCAAAGCGGCGCGTCGTCAGGCGCAAATTGAAACACAAAAACATGAAGCGGCTCGCCGCCAGGCCAAAGCTGAGGCTCAAAAGCGCAAGGCAACTCGTCGTCAGGCACACGCCGAGGCCCAAAAACGTGAAGCGGCCCGCCGCCAGGCCAAAGCTGAGGCCCAAAAACGTGAAGCGGCTCGTCGCCAGGCCAAAGCTGAGGCCCAAAAACGTGAAGCGGCTCGCCGCCAGGCCAAAGCTGAGGCCCAAAAACGTGAAGCGGCTCGCCGCCAGGCGCAGGCGGAAGCCAGGCGTCGTGAAGCGGCCCGCCGTCAGGCTACACGTCGCAACGCGCTGGTTGCGACAACATCACCGCCCAAGATCAGTATGGTTTCCAAACCACAACCGGTACGCAGTAGCAGCCGGATTGTTGGTCGATTTATTGTCAAGGAAAATGCCCTTAGTAATCGTGATCGCTATCGTAGACAAAATATCCGTGCTGAAATCCAACAAGTGATGATAAAAGGCCGGTCGGTGTATCAGGTCAGGATATGGCGCTAAAATCTACATAGGGTACTTACCATATAACGTGATTATGATTAGCACACCATCATGCTGGTATTTCCCGGAATTGACTCGCCCGGAGAACCGCTCATGGAGCTTGATAGAGTAGCCGCCAGGTCAGCATGACATGTGGAGACGTCCGCTTGCTTCTGTATAAAACAGTCTGCTTTTCAGGATAACTGATGGACAGACAATCGTCACATGGCCCTTTGGAAGGCATTTATATGTATATTCAGCACACACGCTATATTCTCGAATCTGATATCCTCCCCACAGACTTTATACCCCGCTTATCCAGCGACCTGTTATAGGAGATGCTCACAGTGCATCGCAACGGTCAAAAAGATCGAACGTTGTTCGTTTTGATTTTTCTACCTGACCTGAAGGTCAATGCTTCTCATGGAACATTCCGATGAACTGGGTCGATTATTTGATTATTATTTTTATCACCCTTTCCATACTCATCGGGCTGTGGCGTGGTTTCCTGCGCGAAGTGATCTCGCTCGCAACATGGATCGGCGCCTTCGTCATCGCCCTGCTGTTCGCTGAGGATGCCGCTACCCTCCTCGTTGACCAGATACAAGTACCCTCATTACGTATTGCCACAGCATTTGGGGGGCTGTTTTTAGTCACGCTGCTCATTGGGGGCTTGATCGGGATATTAGCATCTTATCTTGTTGATTATACTGGTTTTACAGGAACCGATCACTTTTTGGGTGCTATTTTCGGTCTGGGACGTGGTGCGATCATCATCACTGTACTGGTGCTCGTTGCCGGACTCACGCCACTACCCAACGATCCATGGTGGCACAAATCAGCACTTATCAGCCATTTCCAGGATGGAGCACTTTGGCTACGCGATTACCTGCCACCAAATCTGGCAAAAAATATTAACTTTCCGTAATGTTCTTTTCTCGACGGCACGTGCCGTCCCCGGCCCGGTTAGACGTAAATGTGCGGCATCATTGGTATTTCAGGACGCAGCCCTGTCAATCAAAGCCTATTTGATGGCTTGACAGTCTTACAACATCGCGGCCAGGATGCGGCGGGCATTGTGACACTTGACAAAAACCGGCTGTTTTTGCGCAAGGATAACGGTCTGGTTCGTGATGTCATTCGCACCCGCCATATGTGTCACCTGTTTGGTAATACCGGCATCGGTCACGTTCGCTATCCAACCGCTGGCGGCGCAGACTCTGCCGAGGCACAGCCCTTTTATGTAAATTCCCCATTTGGCATCGCTCTGGCGCATAACGGCAATCTCACGAATGCGGCCGAACTCAAAAAAGAATTGTTTCGCTCCGACCTGCGCCACATCAACACAAGCTCTGACTCGGAAATCCTGCTCAATGTGTTCGCTCACGAATTGCAACAGCGACATAGCGCACTCGCAGCGGATGCCGAGGCTATTTTTGCGGCAGTGGCCGCCGTGCATCAACGGGTACGCGGTGCTTATGCCGCTGTTGCACTGATCGTTGGTTTCGGGTTGGTGGCCTTCCGCGACCCACACGGTATCCGACCCCTCGTATTCGGCAGCCGTAAAACCGAAGATGGTGTGGAATATATGGTCGCTTCCGAAAGCGTCGCCATGGATACACTCGACTTTGAGCTCATTCGTGACGTTGCGCCTGGTGAAGCGGTACTCTTTGATCTAAAAGGGCAGATGCACACCCGTCAATGCGCTAGAAACCCCGGTTATTCACCCTGTATCTTTGAGTTTGTTTATCTGGCCCGGCCTGATTCAATCATCGATAAGGTCTCGGTACACAAGGCACGATTACGCATGGGTGAATATCTCGCAGAAAAAATTCTGAATGTCTGGCCCCAACAGGATATCGATGTTGTCATCCCGATTCCCGATACCAGCCGTACTGCTGCCTTGCAGATGGCCTCGACTCTGGGAATTAAATATCGGGAAGGGTTTATCAAAAACCGTTATATTGCCCGTACGTTTATCATGCCCGGACAAAAAACCCGCAAGAATTCGGTACGTCAGAAATTAAATCCTATTGATCTGGAATTTCGAGGCAAAAATGTACTGCTTGTCGATGATTCCGTGGTGCGCGGCACTACCTCTCAACAGATCATTAAAATGGCTCGCGATGCCGGTGCGCGTCGGGTCTACTTTGCCTCTGCCGCACCGCCAGTACGCTATCCCAATGTATATGGCATCGATATGCCCGCCTCCCATGAACTCATTGCCCACCATCGCTCAGAAGAAGCTATTGCCCGCGCTATTGGTGCGGATTATCTGATTTTCCAGGATATTGCCGATTTGGAAGAAGCCGTTCGCCATGGCAATCAAAGCATTCATCGTTTCGATAGCTCTTGCTTTACAGGCCAGTATGTGACAGGCGATGTAGATCGCAGCTATCTTGATGCGCTGGCGCTTGAACGTGCTGACGATACCAGGACCAGGACGCACCAAATACACCAAGAAGCTACCAATAATGCCCCTATCGATCTGCACAACAGTGCGTAATATAGCGGAACCAATTAAATTTGATTAACTGGTTCCGCTATATCCATCTGTTTTAACGCACAAACACTATAAATTGGAACAATCTATAGTGTTTGCGCTATATCAAGCCGCTTTAAATGGACATAGCACAACCCGATAAATGACCCTATGTATCATCGGGTTGCACGCCAAACAACAAGAGCAGGTCTGGCCTGAACCGGCTCAGATAGTGACAACATTCAAATTATGCTGCCTTGCCAATGTCCGTGCATCACTTAACACCGCACAATGCGCTCGATCCGGTTGCAGATAAGCAGTCGCCACCCGCTGAAGATCACCCATCCTGACTCTCAGTATTTTTTGTCGATACGCACGGCGCTGTTCCGGCGTGCGCCCAAATAGCGTACCAAAAAAGGCACCCATCGCTTCACCTGCCGGTGAGCCTGGCTTATCCATGGCCGCAATAACCCCCAAAATGGCTTCTTCCAGCATGCTTTCGGGGTGATCACTGCGCTGCAACCAATCCAGCGCACGATCAAAGTCTGTCAGCGTATCAACCAAACGGGGGTCACGGTAGGAATAAAACCGGAACGAACCACTATCAGGATGATAGCTTGCACCACCACCATAAGCACCACCCTGCTCACGAATGGCGCGATGCAGGTAACCATTTCTTAGAAAACCGCTCAAAACCTGCAAGGCAGGTGCATCAGGATGATTCGGGGCAACGGTCGGGTACGCTTTGGCGCAAAAATTAATCTGGGTATTGACACTGAATCCCTGGCAAGCCGCGTGCTGATCCGGGACATCCAGGGTCAATCTTGATATTGTCGAACCCTGAATACCCTGCCAGTATGCCGCTAGCGACTCAGCAATAGTATCGTGCTGCTCGGCTTCACTCACTACCAATAATTGGCACGGGGCATCACGCAATCGTTGATGCAGTCGTTCCAGTCGGGTTGCCAACGCGGCTAATGCCCCAGCATCGTTCAATGTCTCGTCCAATGCCTTGAGCATTTTCAGGCCACCCAACCCTTCCCAACGTTGACTGAGTGCCGCTGCCGGGCTGAAGCCGGCACTGGCCGCCGTCATCGCCAACATATGGCCGTGATGCGTGACCGCTTCCTCACGGTGGGCGCGTAGTTGGGCAATCAATTCCCGCAAATAGGATAATTCATCAAAGCGGGCACTGTACAAGGTTTCCCGCAATAGCCTGGATAATGCCGCGTGATTGCGGGCAAGTGCCTTACCTGCGACCACCATCACGCCATTAATCTGCTGTAGATCATCAACACTGCTGCGCACCGTTGCGTGGGCGTTTAATCCTCCGGTCACGGCGGATTGAAGCGCTTGTGTACTACGGTAATCCCGACCGGCGCTACCGACCTCCCCCAAACAGGCACACAATAGTGGCAACAGGTTTTGCTCATCGGTATCCATCATCGGCAAACCCAGCACCGCCTGCAGATAAACCATGCCGTTCGTACCCTGAACATACCAGTGAGTCGGCACATCACCCATAGAACTTACAGTGCCTTGGGCAATGTGTAGATCCGGTGGAATATCCTCCAGTCCGACCTTTGGTAATAATTCAGGATCATCCTGCTGTTGCTGGCGCTCGGCCAATGCTCGTGCCTGCTCAACGATGTGCCACTTTTCCGCCTCAGTCAGACGGGTACGAATAGCCGCCAGGCGCTGCTGCTCTGCGGCGACCTGCTCCGCACCAAGATGGGTATCGGGAACCATGGCCAATCGGACTCGATGTGGATTATCCAACAGTAAGGTCCGCACCAGACGCGGGATAAAATCCTTGTCCCGGGCTTCTTCACGTAACTGCTGCAGCAACGGATCACTATCGAGGGCCGGCAGCGGATCGCTGCCATGGATGGCGGGCGTCAATACCTCCAATAACAGCCGTAGTCCGTAAGGAACACCATCACCGGTAATCTCCCGCTCGTTCAGCTCCAGTTGATGCAAGGCAGCATCCACAGCATCTTGTGGCACACCCTCGACAGCGATGTGTCGCAATACCTCCAGTATCTGATTTTCAACAGCTTCAGCCTGTTCAGGATTGGAGCCCTCCAGACCACAAACAAAAGTAGCCTCACGGGTGGACGCATCAAAACCGCAAAGTGGCGAGGGAGCACTACCCAATGAAGTGGTTTCCAATACGTGCCGTAACGGTGAGCTGCTATTATCCAGCAAGACATCACTTAACAGGCGCGCCCGTAAAGTGGCCAATGGATTGGTGATAGGCTCCAGCAACCAGCCCATTACAATATGCGTCTGGTTAGACGGCGCTTCGGTACTTTCGGCACATTCCAGTGGATAGCGAATCAGATCAGTCTTTGGTGCTGTGTAGCGCTGCTCGTTGGCAATAGCCAGATCCAGCGACAGGGCCTGCTGAAATGTACCGAGGGCCTGTCTCTCGAAATGCTGTTGATGCTCAATCGCAGGGATATTGCCATAGGTCAGAAAAAGTGCATTGGATGGATGATAGTGACGTGCATGAAAAGCCTTCAACTGTTCATAGCCCAGATTCGGAATCTGTTCAGGATCACCGCCACTATTGTGATGGTAGGTAATGGTTGGAAACAACCGGCTTTGCAGCGCTTGCCCCAAACGCTGCACGGGCGCACTCAATGCCCCTTTCATTTCATTAAACACCACACCCTTGAACATCAGCTCAGAGTCAGGATCATCGGCCTGGGCGAATTCCAATCGATGTCCTTCCTGGGCGAAATCCCGTGCATCCAGCAACGGGAAAAATACTGCATCAAGATAGACATCCAATAAATTATTAAAATCTTTCCTGTTCTGGCTGGCGAACGGGTAAGCCGTCCAGTCACTGCTGGTAAACGCATTCATAAAGGTGTTCAGTGACCGACGGATCATCATAAAAAATGGATCACGTACTGGATAGCGCTGACTGCCGCACAAGCTGGTGTGTTCCAAAATGTGTGCCACACCGCTTGAATCCTGTGGCACAGTGAGAAACGCCACCATAAAAACATTGTGAGGATCGTCAGCAGCAAGGTGAAGATGCCGTGCACCCGTGACACAATGACGGTATTCCTGGAACTCCAGCCGGAGCGCTGGAACAGGACTGCAACGCAATTGTTGAAATGCAGGATGGCTCATAGGCTTCAATTTGGATTAATCGGGTTCAGATTCGGAGTTAGAGTTAGATTCGGACGTGGAATCAAGCATGATAGCAGCAGATTCAGGCTCTGTTGGTGTCGTGCGGTTACGCGGCTCTGTTAAGACCACGATCACCGTACCGGAAAAAGCCAGCAGGACACCTAATGGTACCAAACCCAGCAGGTTCAGAATGTTACCCAGTTCACTGCCTGCTATCATCGCAGTAAAACCGGTGGCCAGACCGACCACAGTGAGAATACCGCCGATGATCACCAGCCAGCGCCCTAATCGCAGTGTATTCAAGATCGTCAGCCCTCGACCATGCCACCCCAAGCAGGGTCAGTGGCGTAGCGTTCAAGATACCAGTCGATGGTTTTGGCGATACCGGTATGGAAAGTTTCCCGTGGTCGCCAATCCAGCTCCCGCCCTATTTTGCCGGCATTGATCGCATAGCGCCAGTCATGGCCAAGACGATCGGTTACAAAAGTAATTAATCGCTCATGAGGGGCATGTTCCGGACGACGCTCATCCAGTAACTTGCAGATCAAGCGGGCTATATCAATATTTGCCCATTCATTGCAGCCGCCGATATTGTAGGTTTCACCGGGCTGGCCACGACGAATAACCGCATCAATACCGCGGCAGTGATCTTCTACATACAGCCAGTCACGAATATTGCTGCCATCACCATAGACCGGAATAGGCTTATTCAACACGCATGAGCGAATAACCGTGGGGATGAATTTCTCACTGTGCTGAAAAGGGCCGTAGTTATTGGAGCAATTGGTGGTCACGACCGGCAGTTTATAGGTGTGGAAATAAGCACGCACCAGGTGATCTGAGCCTGCTTTGGATGCAGAGTACGGTGAATTCGGTGCGTAGGGTGTTATTTCACTAAACGGTGGATCATTGCGGCCAAGTGTGCCGTATACCTCATCGGTTGAAATATGATGGAATCGACAGTTTTCCATGCTCTGTTTTTGCTGCCATTGGTTGTGGGCGGCTTCCAGCAAGGTAAACGTACCGACCAGATTTGTCTTTACAAAAGCTGCCGGTCCGGTAATTGAGCGATCCACATGACTTTCAGCTGCAAAATGTACAATAGTATCGATACTGTGTTCTCTTAACAATTGTTCCACCAGTACCCGATCACAGATATCGCCCTTGATAAAAGTATGCCTGGCAGGGTCGGGCACATCGCGCAAATTATCCAGCGAACCTGCGTAGGTCAACGCATCAAGGTTAACAATGCGAACCTGGGGGTCGGTTGCCAACCAGTGGTGAATGAAATTGCAACCGATAAAACCGGCACCACCTGTCAGTAGTGCAGTACGCGCTTGATATTCCATGGGCGACCATTCAGTTAAAGTTTAAGTAGGGATAGGGAATGACCCGCGTGCTTAACGCATAACGCCTAATTGAACTCAAATTCAGCGATAACGGGTGCATGATCAGAGGGGCGCGGTAAGTGACGGGGTACCTTATCCACATAGCAGGCAACACATGCCGTCGCAAGCTCCGGGCTTGCCAAAATATGGTCTATGCGTAAACCACGATTGCGACAAAACGCAGCAGCACGATAATCCCACCAGCTAAACGCATTCTCTTCCTGCACAAATAACCGGAAACTGTCCTTCAGCCCCAAAGCCAGCAACTGCTGAAATGCCGCACGCTCCGGCACACTGCACAATATCCGGCCGTCCCAGATTACTGGATCGTAGACATCACGATCTTCGGGGGCAATATTAAAATCACCGGCGACGACCAACCTGGAATGCTGCATCAACTCATGATGCAACCAGGTCGTCAGCTTTTCGAGCCAGGCAAGCTTGTATGCGTATTTCTCGGAACCAACCGCCTGACCATTGGGTACATAAAGGTTCAGAAGGCGCACATCGCCGATGGTCGCAGTCAACACCCGCCGTTGTGGATCATCCATCCCGGGTAAACCGATGCACACATCTTCGGCTAACAAACGACTGAGAATGGCCACACCATTATAGGTTTTCTGACCCGAAAAAACCGCTTGATAGCCTATAGTTGCGATATCCGATATTGGAAAATCCGGATCGGTGAGCTTGGTTTCCTGTAGCGCCAAGATATCGGGCTGCTGAGCATCAAGCCAATCCAGCACTTGCGGCAGGCGCACTCTCAGTGAGTTAACGTTCCAGGTCGCTATTTTCAATCGATTGCATCCATTTAAGTTTGATGGGCGCTATGCCATGACGAACTCAGCATACTGCAAAGTGCACCGAAGTAGCTGGATTTGGACATAAAAGAAACAAGATATACACAAAACCTTAAATCATTTATCAAAAGAAATCAGGCAATATTATACGATTAAAGCGTTGTCGAGAGGCGAGCGAAGATAAAGCGCAGCCAGCCATTAAACGAACAGCCGACATGGATAAGCGGGGCTAAAGGTCGCGTGCGGCAACGGGCGCACGCGGTATATTGAGCGCACCGAGGCTATCGGCGGCAGTTACTTTCGGACGTGTCGGGGTGGATGCAGACACAAGCAGCGCCTGGCTGGATCGGTGGAAACCGGAGGGTTGCCGCCAAAATCGCTCGCACGGGAAAACATCGTTTGTCATGCTTCATGTCCCATTCATACCAGTCAGGCGCTTCAGACGTACATGTCCTGGACCGGCTGCACCACGGCGTCGACTGGCATTGGATACCACCTTACAGCACCGAACGCAACCTTATCGAAATCCTTTGGCGCGCAATCATATATAGCGAAACCAATTAATCAAATCTAATTGGTTTCGCTATATCCATCTGTTTCAACGCGCAAACACTATAAATTGCTCCAGTTTATAGTGTTTGCGCTATACAAGTTAAGAGTTACGCAGTTGGCGGAGATTGGCACAATATGTAGTGGATAGACATCCAATGTGCCTACCAGATGAACCTCGACTACGTAACTTCTAACAAGATAGCTTTTGATTAATTACTTAATTTTACCAAACATGGTAACCTGCCTAGCCAGTAAGAACCCTTTCATCTCTACCTATCCCAAAATCGGGTACTATACCCTGAGGATCAAAAGGCAATGCGCTGCCTATCTTGCAATAAGGGGGGATTATGCCGCTTTATGAGATGCGTAAGTTTGTCGCTCCCGAACTTATTTTCGGTGTAGGTGCAAGGCGGCGCATCGGGCTTTACGTCCAGAACCTGCAAGCGCAGCACGTCCTGGTTGTCACTGACAATGGCATCATCCATGCCGGCTGGCTTGATGGTCTGCTGACTGATCTTGATCGCTGCAATCTGCAATCTGTGGTATTCAGCGCTATTACCCCAAACCCTAAAGATCACGAAGTGATTGCCGGCAGTACGCTTTATCATGACAAAAGCTGTGATGTCATCGTGGCTATTGGTGGTGGCAGCGTCATCGACTGCGCCAAAGGTATTGCTATCCTCTCGGCCAACGGTGGTGCGCCGATTGACTTTGAAGGCGTGGACCAAATCCCGCACCCCGGTCCACCACTGCTTTGTATCCCCACCACAGCAGGTACTGCCGCTGAAATTTCACAATTTGCCATTATCAACAATACGGCAGAATGCAGCAAAATCACGATTATCAGCAAGGGAGTGGTGCCCGATGTGGCACTGATTGACCCAGAAACCGCCCTGACGATGACATCCTATCTTAGGGCCTGCACCGGCTTTGAAGCGCTTGCACACGCCATCGAAGCCTACGTTTCTACTGCCCACTCACCTATTGTCGATATACACGCTCTGGCTGCTATTGAGCTGATTCGCGACAACCTGCCGATGGTCACGACTGAACCGGAAAATCTGGCTGCCTGCGAAAACATGATGCTCGCCTGTCTTCATGCAGGTCTGGCTTTTTCCAACGCTGGCCTGGGTATCACGCATGCCATGGCTCACAGCCTGGGAGGTTATCTGGATCTTCCACATGGTGAAAGCAGCGCACTATTACTCGAACATGTCATGCGCTTCAACTACGGCGCTGCCGAGGATCGTTATCAACGAATAGGGCAAGCACTGGGCGTAGCGCTTGAGGGTATCCCCGCGCAACAACAGGTGCAATCTCTTGCTGAAACAGTACACACGCTCCGCAAGCGTTGTGGAATTGGCGGCGGCCTTGCTTCACGTGGCGTTTCGTGTGACACCATCGATACTTTGGCACAAAGTACCCTTGATAATGTCTGTATTTTAACCAATCCACGTCATACCGACCTGCCCGATATCAAGGCACTTTATCATGAAGCACTCTAAGGATAATGACCGCGTTACATGCACAGTGCCGGGCAGAACAAAACGTATTCCCATATCTGATACCCAGCCAGATAATGGCAATATCAACGAGTCGCTTCGTAATCATATCATTGGCCTGGGCAAGCGCTCCTTACGCAAAAGCTACTATCCCGAATTACGCCAAAATCTATCACGGCTCGAACGCTTTCGGACTTTACTGGATCACTCCAGTGAAATGATTCTACTGGTAACGCTACCCGATGGCGAGATTATTGATGCCAATGAAGCGATCGCCAACAGCCTGGGGCAATCCGTCGACACATTAACCGGCTGCCATTTAAGTACATTGGGATTCGCCCAGGCACCAAAAATTCTTAATATTTTGGCACAGGATACAAAGAGCAAATATGCGCCACTACGACGAACCACCTTTACCGCGCCAAGTCGATCTGGCTCACTCACCCTGGATCTCAGCTATCGCGTCGTTACGCTGGAAAAAATCCCATACGGGGTACTGACTGGGCGCGATGCTGGTGAGCGGATCGTCGCAGAAACCCGCTTGCGACTGGCTGCCAATGTTTTTGCCAGCAGCGTAGAGAGCATTATCATCGCCGATGCCAATAGCCGTATTATTGATGTCAATCGTGCTTTTGAAAAGGTGACTGGCTACAGCCGTGATGAGGCCATTGGCCAAAAGACCAACTTTATGCTGAATCACCAGAAAAAAGCGGGTATCTACCGACGAATACGAGAGGGATTACGTGAGCACCACCATTGGCAAGGCGAAATCTGGAATCGGCGTAAAAACGGTGATATTTATCCCGCATGGCTATCTCTGACCGAGATCATTGAAGATACTGGAGAGCGGCTTAATTATGTTGCCATGTTTTCAGATATCACTGACAGCAAGATTAATGAAGCACGTATTGAGTACATGGCACATCATGACTCACTCACAGGATTACCCAATCGTTTCCTGCTAAATGACCGTTTTAACCAGATATCAGCAGCAGCACGTCATAAAAATACCTACTTTGCACTACTTTTTATTGATCTTGATCGTTTTAAAAATGTTAATGACACGCTTGGCCACAGTGTGGGTGATCGGCTTTTACGTATTGTTGCCGAACGGTTGGCCTCGCGCATTCGCACAGCAGACGTAGTCTCACGACAGGGCGGCGACGAATTCATCGTACTGTTGTCCGCCATCAAAACACCCGATGATGCCGCCCACGTCGCCTATGACCTAACGCAAATGCTCAACGAGCCCTGTGTTATTGACCATCACGAATTAACAATTACCCCTTCTATCGGTATCGCCATCGCGCCCAAGGATGGCAGCGATCTCGATACCCTGCTGAAACACGCCGATTTGGCCATGTATGATGCCAAGCGCCAGGGTCACAACAATTTTCAATTTTTCAAAGAGGAGATGGATGACCAGACAATGAAGTTGTTGGTGATGGAAAACCAGCTACGACAAGCCTTGAAGCGACAGGAATTCGAGCTGTTTTACCAGCCGCAAATGGAAATCGGCTCTGGCCGCGTGGTTGCCTTTGAAGCCTTGCTACGTTGGCGACACCCCGAACAGGGACTGGTATCGCCTACCGATTTTATCCCGCTTGCTGAAGAGACCGGACTGATCCTGCCACTGGGCAACTGGGTAATGCACGAAGCATGTCGCCAAACAGCACGCTGGCGCTCTGAAGGCTGGCCCGATATCAGAATCTCGGTTAACCTTTCCGGTATTCAATTTCAACAACCGGATCTGGCCGGACAGGTTGAATCTGTGCTTGAAAGCGCCAACCTGGAAGCCTCGGCATTGGAACTGGAAGTGACCGAAAGTGTCGTCATGCAGGATGTCGCAACTGCAGCTAGCACATTACATGATTTACGCGCAATGGGTATCACCGTTGCTGTCGATGACTTCGGGACGGGTTACTCATCATTAGCCTATCTAAAGCGTTTTCCTGTTAACCGGCTAAAAATTGATCGTTCCTTTGTCTGTGAAGCGGGCAAGGATCCTGAAGATACCGCTATCTGTGCGGCCATCATTGGACTGGCCCGAAATCTACACCTTGATATTATCGCTGAAGGGGTCGAACACAAGGAACAGCTGGCTTGGCTACGCTCGGCAGGCTGCCGAATGGTACAGGGTTTTCTGATTGGCAAACCATTACCGGCTTCAGAATGTTTGCCCCTACCAGCACCTTCATAAGCACAAACACGGCTACGCCGCATATAGCGGAACCAATGAAATCTAGATTAGCTGGTTCCGCTATATCCACCTGTTTTAATGCACAAACACTATAGCCTGTTCTAATTTATAGTGTTAATCCGCAATCCAAACAACAGGTACCCAAACCGAAAAAACGCGCTTGTCAGCCTTTACCCCGGGATGCCAGAAATTGATTGGCTGCCACGACATTTGCCCGCAAGTGCGCTGGATTCAATGTGCCCACCACTACGCTACTCACGCCTGACTGGGCAAAAATCAAACCTAGCGCCGCTGACAATGGATCAGTATTCCTCGCATGATCCACATCACCCAAATGGCCACTCAGCAACCCTTTCTTGACAAGCACCCCCTTACCGGCTGCCTGTGCGGCATTAATCACCGGTTGCTCATTGCGCTGCAACACATTATAAGTCACCATCACAAGGTCGCAACAGGTGACGGCTTGTAAACCCCCGGCAACCGTTTTAGTGGACATGCCCACCGCTTTTATCCACCCTGACTGCTTTAGATCCAGCAGCGTTGCCAACACTGGCGCTTGTTGCAAAATCGCCAGATCATCACCGTTAGAATGAATCAGCACGGCATCCAGTGCTTCCACCTTCAGGCGTCGCAGGCTACGCTCAACACTGGCACGGGTGGCTGATGCGGAAAAATCGAAATGAGATACACCGTTGTCAAACGCCTCACCGACCTTGGTCGTAATCACCCAATCCCGCCGGCATTGTTGCAACAATCGTCCTAATCGTTCCTCACTACGCCCGTAAGCCGGTGCGGTATCCAGTAAATTAATGCCTAAATCCCAAGCACAATCCAGTAACGACAGGATCTCCCGATCCGAGGGCAGCTCGAAAGCGTGTGGATATTTCACGCCTTGATTACGACCCAGTTTAACTGTACCCAGCCCCAAAGGGCTTACAGATAGATCTGTTGATCCCAGCGGCCTCAATACCATTCCAGATCCTTGCGATCCCAGGGGGGTATACCTACTTCCGGCAACCACCCATCTATGGGCAAACCCACATCATCACATTGAGGGCGCACTGCTAACGCCCGTAAGGTGTCTACAATCTGATCGGCAAGCAACGGAGCAAAAGCCAGTTTGGTTGGCCAGGCAACAATGACTCGTCCCTGATGTAACACACTGGGTGTTGCCGGTCGGCGACCCCCCGATTGACCGGCTTCAACACGCTGAATCATGAAGCTGGTTAACTCCACCGCGTCCCACGCTACCCACGGCAACAGCGCCCATAATTCCTGTCGGGCAATCCGGATTTGTTCAAAACGGTCACGCCGCACACCGTCCTCAGCCAAACCACCGCCTAGATACCACACCCGCCGCCCCTGGGCATCGTGATGGGTCGTTATGGTCAATCGGGGCACCTCGCTCGCACCCAAACAGTGTGCATATAAATCACCCGGCAAACCGGAACCCCGCGCCATCACCATATGAAGTGGTCGCAATTGTGATGTCACCCAGGGTAATTGCGCATTACTCTCGCCGGCTGTCAACACCGTTACGGTCGGCTGAATGCTCAGCGATGCCCCGTGAGTGGATTGAACCTGCAAATTGCCTTCGGTTTTTAGTTCAACGGAGGCCTGGCTAGCCAGCATCGCTTGACGATAGCGTTCAGTGAAAACCTGTAATACCGAAGGAATATCCACGACAGGCTCATCCAGGCGATAAACCACTCCATTAAACCGTGGATGGCGCAGTACTGATGGCATGGCATCTTGATCCATGCCGGCCACCCGCTCCATGCGGTCGCGCATCAGCGTACTGGCGAAGAAGGCTGTCAATCTTGACGCTGGCCTGTGTGTTGCCCATAAAAACTGATGGGTTGCCAACAGACGGGCGCCCCGCAAGTCAATTTCACCGTCACCATTCAAGCAATATCGCCATCGCATTGGCATGGCCGCTATCGCTTGAGCTGATGAACTCAATATTCCATGCAGACTGTATTTGGCGCCACCATGAATAATGCCTTGTGCGCATAATGTCTGCCCTGCACCGAGCTGCTGGTTTTCGATTAATAATGCGCTGAAACCCTGTTGGCGCAACCGGGCCAGCAACCATAAGCCAGCGATACCACCACCGATAATCGCGATATCAATCTTTAACGTTGGCACTGCAAGGCTCACGGGCGTTTAAGAATACGAGCGATAGTGCCGGTGGTAGAACACCCTTCGATGTAATCCATAACCACGACCTGACCGCCAGCATCCCAGACACACTGATTACCCGGTATATTCGCGGGATCGTTATCGCCACCTTTGACCAGATAGTCCGGCTTGACAGCACAGATTAACCGCTCTGGCGTATCCTCATAAAAAGGAACGACCCAATCAACTGCTTTCAATCCAGCCAATACCTGCATTCGCTGTTCCAGCGCATTGACAGGACGATCTGCACCTTTTAGGCAGCGTACTGTATCATCATCATTAACAGCAACGATAAGCCGATTACCCAGCCGCTTGGCCTGCTCCAAATAGGTCACATGTCCAGCGTGCAGGATGTCGAAACAGCCATTTGTCATCACGACGGTTTCGCCATGTGCCTTCGCATCGGCTACTGCGCGTAACAGTTGCCTTTCGTTGAGCATGCCGCGCGATGGCTCATCATGTTCGTATAGTGCCCGACGTAATTCGGAGGTCGTCACACTCGCTGTACCCAGCTTACCCACGACAATACCCGCGGCCAGATTGGACAGCACAGTCGCTGCCGCCAGATCCATTCCGGCAGCTAATCCGACAGACAGTGTAGCAATCACCGTATCACCTGCACCCGTCACATCATAAACCTCACGAGCACGGGCAGCCAGATGCAATGGCTCAAGCGTTTCCTGCAGCAAAGTCATCCCCTGTGCACCGCATGTGATTAATAAAGCAGTCAGATCCAGTTTCTGCCGTAAGGCCTGCCCTTTGTCAACTAGCTCGGCTTTATTGCGACAAATACCCACAACAGCCTCAAACTCGGCCAAATTAGGTGTCAATAGAAAAGCACCTCGATAATGCTCAAACTGCGCGCCTTTTGGATCAACCAGTATCCGCTTATCAGCAGCACGTGCTTGTTCGATGTAGCGCTCAATTTGGCGTAATGCGCCTTTGCGATAATCGGACAGCACCACGATATCAGTGTCAGCCAGTGCCGCAGCAAAGCGAACAAGCAACGTTTCCGGCTCAAAATCGGGAAAACCATCCTCAAAATCCAGTCGAAGCAATTGCTGGTTACGACTCAGTACCCGCAGCTTGGTAATGGTGGCCTGACCGGATAGGCGAACGAATTCACACGTTGCCCCCAAACGCTGCAATTTGGTTTCAAGCACTGTTGCCGCTTCGTCCTCTCCGGCCACACCTAATACGCGAACCTGGCTGCCCAATGTAGCACTATTAACTGCTACGTTTGCCGCACCGCCCGGACGCTCCTCAACATCACCCACCTTAACGACCGGAACAGGTGCTTCAGGAGAAACACGTGACGTGGAACCATACCAATAGCGATCCAGCATGATATCGCCGACGATCAATACCCTGGCCTGCTCGAAACGAGGAATTTGTGGTTTCATGTATTGAAATTTGGGCGCAAATTGACGATGGCCGCATGATAGCATGATGCAAAACAGTGTCCGACTCCCCACACCAAACGCATGAACAGCAAAGATCTCTACTGGCGACTGCTAAGCCATGTCAAGCCTTACAAGCACATATTCGTACTGTCACTGATTGGCACGACGATAGCCGCACTCACCGAGCCACTCATTCCAGCACTGATTAAACCTCTGCTAGATAGCAGTTTCGTGGAAAAAGATCCTGATAGTATCCGGCTCATACCGTTGCTGCTAGTTACCGTATTTGTCATTCGCGGGACAACCGGTTTTGCCGGTACGGTATCAATGAGCTGGATTGCACATCGGGTTGTTGCCGATCTGCGCAATGCCATGTTTAATCGTTTATTAATTCTGCCAACCTCTTATTTTGACCATCATTCCACTGGTAATGTGTTGTCACGTCTTACCTATGATGTCAATCAAGTCATGATTGCCACCACCCAGGCCTTAATCACACTGATTAAAGATGGCTTATCCATCATCGGCTTACTGGCGTGGATGCTGTACCTGAATTGGCAACTATCATTGATGGCTTTCCTAATCGCACCGAGTATTACCATTATCGTGCGGCTCATCAGCCAGCGGCTACGGCACCTGAGTCGGGCACTACAGGAATTAATGGGTGATTTAAACCATGTGATTGATGAGATATTGCAAGGCCATCGGGTTATCAAGATCTTTGGCGGGCAACATTATGAGCAAGAACGCTTTCATCGAGTCAATAATCGGGTTCGCCAATTTAATATGAAAATAGTGACCTCTTCCGAAGCCAGCGGACCACTGGTTCAATTGTTAACCATAATTGTGCTGGGTATTGTGATCTATTTCGCTTCTTTGCAATCGGCAGCCGGCCAACTGACTGTTGGTGGCTTTGTCTCACTTTTTGGTGCGATGGCCATGTTACTGGCGCCTATCAAGCGTTTGACCAAGGTCAACGAGCAATTACAGCGCGGGCTGGCGGCCTCAGAAACCATTTTTGCCTTGCTGGACCAACCGCCAGAGCCTGACCAGGGTCAACAAAAAATCAGCCGTGCCCCTGGTCAAATCAGTTTCAAAAATGTGTGTTATCGCTATTCTGACAATGGCGCATACACCATCGACCATTTTAATCTTGAGGTCGCACCGGGGGAAACGATTGCACTGGTCGGTTCTTCCGGTAGTGGTAAAACCACGTTGATGAGCTTGCTGCCACGATTTTATGAGATGGATGCGGGCGATATTCTGCTAGACACTATACCCATTCGTCAGCTAAAGCTGGCTGAATTGCGCAAGAATATTGCCTATGTCAGCCAGGATATCGTGCTATTCAATGATACGGTTGCTGCTAACATTGCCTACGGCATGGACGCCGTAACAAGCGAGCAGCAGATTATTCAAGCGGCTGAACATGCCTATGCTATAGAGTTTATCCGCGAACTGCCTAAAGGACTACACACCCTGATTGGTGAAAACGGGGCGCGACTCTCAGGTGGGCAACGCCAGCGCATTGCTATCGCTCGTGCCCTGCTAAAAAATGCGCCAATTCTAATCCTTGATGAAGCGACTTCAGCACTGGATACCCAATCAGAACGCAAAGTTCAACAGGCGCTCGATACGCTTAAACAAGGCCGTACTGCTTTTATCATTGCCCACCGTCTATCGACTATTGAGAATGCCAGCCGTATTGTCGTCTTGGATCGTGGACGTATTGCCGAGATGGGTACACATGATGAATTGCTAAAACACAGCGGGCTATATGCACATTTATATCAAATGCAAGTGTTTTCCCAAAATAGCTAATGCCCTTTGTCAAATAGATGGGTTCGCTGTTTTTTAATAGCTGACCAGCATGAGCCAAACAACCCTCAATTACAAATCGAGGGATTAACAATCCGGGTCAACCTGAAATTGACTATCGTCGTGGACTGGCTCACGCTCACACCAGATTTCCAGATTTATAGAATAATCATTTCTTAAGCACACGTGCTTATACAAGCTTACTTTACGATACTTGCGCTTCGTTACTGTTATAAAACGTGACTAAAAAATTATAGTTTGCTTCATATTATGGACATATAAAATTAAAATATATGTAACAAATAAGGTACATATCGCCGATAAATTTCAAGGAATTAGCGAACTAGCCTCCAAACTATCTTGCATTGTCATCCTCATTACCTACAATTTACCTTAATGATATTTTTAAAGCTGTTTTCAGGATACCAGCTACTGACTGGAATCCGCAATCTATGCTATTCTTGGGAAGCTGGCGTAGATGTTGTATTTTAAAGTTGCTTTTCATATTAGAAATTACTGGCTATTCGCTGATAGTCTGATTGTCGGAAAAATAAACAAACCACCAGGTTTGACATATAATAAATTGCCTTAACCTAAAACTGCTACAGCAATCAGGATTCTTGTAAGATCTGCTTTCCGGGCATACCTCATCAAGGATGCTTTAGGTAAATCGTAAGCAGTAAGGAGCCAAGATAATGAGTGACAAAAAAACGTTTGCGGTTGCTATGCTTGGTATTCCCGCAAATGAATGCAACGTTTTAAAAAATATCTTCAAGCTTTCCGCGTATCGCACTCATATATACGTTCCGGCTTCAATCGGTGAACCTTTTCAGATTGTAATCGTCGATACAGATGACGCCGACGCAATGGCAACGTGGCGTGATCTTCCTAAATCCACAGCGGGATCATCTTTCCCGACTGTAGCAGTAATACAGGGAAGCGCTTCCAGCGATTTTCCCCATTTCATCCGCCGGCCATTTGTCGCGACCCGAGTTCTAAGTATGCTCGACCAGGTTGCAAAACAACTTGATGCTGACACACCCCAGGAGCGATCTATCGGCATAGAAAATCCGGCAGAGACCACCCCCGCAGATACAGCAGCCACCTTTACAGCTCTCGTAGTGGATGATAGCAGCACAATCAGAACACAGGTTGAAATTGAATTAAAATTGCTTGGTATCCAGGCTGACACCGTAGAGTCGGGCGAGCAAGCATTTGAACGTTTGGAACGACAAGAATATGATATTATTTTTCTTGATGTCGTATTACCGGGTGCTGATGGCTATCAAATCTGCAAAACGATTAAAAGAAATAAACAAAAGAAAAAAACACCCGTTATCATGCTGACAGGCAAATCATCACCTTTTGACCGCGTTAAAGGTGCTTTAGCAGGTTGTGATACCTACCTGACCAAGCCTGTCAAGCAGTCTTCTTTCCAGAAGACAATTCGAAAATACCTGAAACCCCAATAACCCGATCATTTATGCTCTCCTGACTGATTTAAGGTTAAGGTTATAACGTATCCAGGGGCTCATTGAGTCACCCAAGCTTAAGAGAGGTTCTACAATTTAATGGCTATTCAAACCATCCTTGTTGTTGATGACTCACCAACTGATCTGGAAAACATCAAAAACATTGTAATAGAAGCAGGCCGTAACGTTGTAACAGCGAGCAGCGGTCAAGAGGCGATCGAAAAGGCCAGGTCCGAAAAGCCTGATCTGATTTTTATGGATATCATAATGCCGGAAATGGATGGCTATGCAGCGTGTCGCTTGCTGAGTGGTGATGCTGATACCAAGGACATCCCGGTTGTCTTTGTGACCAGCAAGGGGCAAAAGGCGAATCGCTTGTGGGCACAAATGCAAGGTGGCAAAGGTTACGTCACCAAACCCTACTCGGCAGATGCCATTACCGATCAAATCAAGGCATTCTCATAACCGGCCCTATCACCTGTTTTCCCAACAGCCATGAACCACAATACCAATAGAGTTATTCAGCACTGGCTTGATCCTGGCGCTGCCCTAAGCCGCTTCAAACCACCACGTGATGTCACAACCGACATTGGTGCGACCGAGCAGCCCGGGCAGCAGCGGGCATGGTACGGCTTTCGGATTGGCAACTTCAATCTGCTGATCAGCCAGGATACGAGTAGTGAAGTTTTAGAACAGGCATCAATTTATCCCCTGCCTAATACACCATACTGGCTGTTGGGACTCACTAACCTGCGTGGCAATCTAGCACCTGTATTTGATATTAAAAAGCTTCTGAACCTGGAAGAAAACGATCATTCAGAAGAAGATGTTTCCCAGGAGAAACGCTGGGTACTCATTCTTGATCAAGGTAAACAACCTCTTGGATTTTATATTGATGACCTGCCAAAAACGGTAATAGTTGACCAGGCACTTTCACGATTGCCACCGCTTCCTACAATCTTAAAGCCACATGTCAGCAAGGCCCATTTCTCGGAAGATGTCGTTTGGCTAGACTTTAACCATCAGACCTTTTTTAAGACGCTTATCGAACAGATTTCAGAGAAAAAACCAGCCTGAGTGTCCTTGATTAAGTATTTTTAGCTTTTATGGATAATCATTTAATGAATAATTTGATACATTGCCGAAAAAACATTCGATTCAAGAAGCCTTATCTGTTTTTATCGAATAGAAGATACCGCCTAACCGGTACTTTCTTGCTGGGCTTATGGTTACTTACTGGCATGCCACAGGAAGCCCCGGCCCAGGATAGTGGTGTCTCCGCATCGACCGTCCATATTGGTGGTGTGATGGCGCTGGAAGGCCCGATGGCCAAAATAGGTCTGAACGCCAAGATAGGCATTGATGCGGCCATCAAAGATGAAATCATTAATGGCCGCAAAATCAAATTTACCGTCCTGAATGATTCGTATATTGCTGATGACACCATTGCGGCCACTGATGACACCGTTGTGGCCACCCGAAAGTTGATAGGTGAAGGCATATTTGCAATGGTAGGGAATGTTGGCTCGCACACGGCCAGCGCGTCCTTGCCTATTCTTGCTAAAAACAACGTGCCAGCCGTCGGGTTTTTCACGGGTTCAGAACTGCTGCGACCCGGGGTTGGCGATATCCTCAATTACCGTGCCAGTTACGCCCAGGAAGTTGCCTTGATTGTTGATATCGCTTTACAGGCAGGTATCAAGCCCAAGCAAATCTGCGCCTTTGCCCAGAACGACCAATACGGTATATCAGGGGTCATAGGCATAAAATCGGCAATCAGCGGGCAACCCGACGCTAAAGAGGTTATTGCCAAGCTTGATCAAATCATTGCGACCACCGGGAAACATCCGAAACGAAATAATATTGGGCCTGTCGGTTTTTATAAACCCAGCACTGTCCTTGTGCGCCATGCTTATAAATCACTAAAAGCATGGGAAAAAACAACAGGCGCCCCATGCCGGCTGGTTGTTACCATAGGCGCATTTGAACCTGTGTCCTTTTTCATAGCCTACGCCCGCAAGCTTAAGCGGGAGCCTTGGGTTATCAGCGCACTCTCGCTGACCGGTGACGCAACTCTAGCGGAAAGCTTTGAAAAGCATTCAATAAAAGAAAACATTATTGTCACCCAGGTTGTGCCGGTTTTAGACTCGACCCTGCCCATCGTGCAGGATGCTCGCAAGGCATTAGGTGACAAATTAAACTACATTTCACTGGAAGGCTATATCACGGGACGCATGTTCACCGCTATCCTTGACAGGGCAGGTAAAGAGCCCACTCGTAAGAGCTTCATTGATGCTGCAAAGGGCAAAAAATTTGATCTTGGAGGCCTGACACTTGATTTTACTGATGACAATCAAGGCTCCGACTTCATATCGCTTACTCTGTTTCAAGATAATAAATTTACAGCTATTGAGCCAAGCTATATAAAAAATCTATTCAAACAGTAGCCACTTGGCAGGAAATACTACCTAAGGAGTGATTTGTGATGCGTACACACCAGAATTTTCATGGTACTGCTAAAGTAGCATGTTGCCAATTATTGCCCAAAGCCGGCTTTTTGCTGCTCGGGTGCCTATTAAGCTTATCCGTGGCGGCTCCCGAGAGCCAGGCCGCAGAATCCGGTATCACCGATACATCCATTCGGGTTGGAGCTACAGTTCCCCTAAAAGGTGATTACAAGATATATGGCGTGCCCATGCAGCTTGGTATGCAGGCCGCACTCAAAGACCAGAAGGTGCAAGGACGAAACATTGAATATATCGCGATCAATGATTTTTATGATCCGGATTATGCAGTAAAGGCTGTCAATGAGCTGATTGACCAGGGCGTATTTTTAATGGCGAACAGCTTCGGCTCACCAACAACCAGAGCAGTACTGCCACTATTAGCCAAATACAATATTCCTGCGCTGGCTTTTTACGCAGACGCCGGTATTACTGGTCCAGGTGATATATTTCACATTCGCGCTGGCTATTCACAGGAAGCAGAAAGCGTTGCTGATGCCGCTCTGGCATCTGGCCTGAAGCCTGCCGAGATCTGTGTCTACGCCCAGAATGATGCCTATGGTATGAGCAGTGTCAGAGGCGTTCGTAATGCTTTAACCAAAATCCAGGGAACCAGAGCATTGGTTTCAATAATGGACGAACTTTTTGACATGCCAGGAGAAAACCCCGAACGGAATGGTATCGGGCCAGTCGGTGTTTACCCGCGTGATGCGACAAGTGCGCGTCATGGCTATAAATCCCTGAAAAAATGGGAAGCGGCTAGCGGATATAGTTGTCGGCTTGTTATTATTACATCTTCCTATAAATCTGCTGCGACATTTATAGGCTATGCGCATCTCAAAAAAGAACCCTGGGTTTTTAGCATATCCTCACCAGTAACAGCAGACGATCGCTTTGTACCATTGCTCAAAGAATTTGGCGCTACACAAGCTAAAGTGGTATCTACCCAGAATATACCATCACCAGATGATTCAACACTACCAATCGTCGCGGAAGCTCGCCAGGCGATCGGCAAAGATAACTTTAACCGTGTTTCACTTGAAAGCTATATTGCAGGCAAGCTACTCATTAAAATCCTACAATCTATTGAGGGGCCCTTGACCCGGAAAAACCTGCTTGCTGCTATACGCAGTCACCCCTATGACATAGGCGGGATCAAGATTGATTTTTCTAATAGCAATCAAGGGTCTGCACAAGTCTTCCTGGAACATCTGCGTAACAATGGCCGGTTTGAAAGCATCACGTCAGCAGAGTTCTCATCGCTGCTTAAATAGCCTGTTAGCAGGCAAGTGCAAGTTTCACAAATAACCAGACAGCTTTAGCAGCATTGTTGCTTTGCACATCTGGTTTGAAAGCGTTCGTTAATCTTACAACCTGTTCAGGGTTAATAGCCGAGTCGAGGTAGTCGTCGTTATGGGTGGTCTAAAGAAAATCAGTTCACGCTTGGGCTTTACAATCATCATACAGTTGTTAATTTTGGCGACGATTGGTCTGGTTGACTATATTGCCATAAACCGTATCAGCAGTAATTCAGAACAAGCTTACGATGCTCTAATGGAAGCGGCCATAGTGGGTGAGATGGATGCGCTCCTTCAAAATAAGCTTATACACACACTAGACCACATAACGCACGGTACACTCACCTGGGATGAAGCGAGTGCCACCCTGTCCACTGCCAGAAGCCAGTTCGACGACATATTAAAGCGCTATGTTGATTCCATCAAATCCGATGAATCAAAACAGGATGTGCTGAAACAGTTTGAAGCCACTTCCGCTGATACCGACGAACTGTTTCGTGAAATAGAACGCTTGTTCAGTAACAGAGACAGTGGCCAGCTCGACCTTTTCGTCCGCAATGACCTGGAAGACTTGATTAGCCCTGTCGGAAAGATCATGGCAAATGCGCTTGAAAATTCCAATAGCCGTGCAGTTCAAAGTATTGAGCAAGAAAGAAAAATCAGCACAATATTCACTTGGGTTATCGTAGCGCTTCTATTGATTGGTATTGTTGTTTCCTTCGGCCTGGGTACTAGCACCTACCGTGCCATTACCAACCCGCTCAATCAGATCATGGGTACGGTGCAAAGTCTGGGCCAGGGTAACTATGAATCCCGAACCAACCTGAAAGGCGTTGACGAGTTATCCGAGCTGGGTCAAGCCTTCGACAATATGCTGGATGACCGTGTGAACGCTTTGGTACAGGCAGAACATGAAAACGAGCAGCTTAATAACTCTATCATCAGCCTGCTGCAAGCCGTGGCACAACTCAGCCAAAGAGACCTGACAATTCGTGTTCCCGTTACTGAAGATATTACCGGCCCGATTGCTGACTCCCTTAATCTGCTCACCTCTGAAACGGCCCGTGTGTTACAGGGTGTTACAAACATCTCGGAACAAGTAGCAACCGCTTCAGATAACGTCAAAATGCAATCTGACAACATCATGAGCGTGGCTGACGATGAGCGCCGGGTCGTACAGCAAACATCAGATGATCTGTCTAATGCTTCCGTTGCCATGCAACAGATCGCAAGCCTTGCCCAGGAATGTAATATTGCTGCTGAAAAAGCGATTGCGACTACTCAAGCAGCGCTGCAAACCGTAACCAGTACGGTGGAAGGTATTAACAATACTCGTGATACCATCCGCGAGACGGAAAAACGTATCAAACGATTGGGTGAGCGCTCCCAGGAAATTAGCGGTGTCGTTAACCTGATTAACACCATCGCAGAACGTACCCATATTCTGGCACTGAATGCCAGTATGCACGCTGCATCCGCTGGCGAGGCCGGTCGTGGTTTCGCAGTTGTGGCCGACGAAGTGCAACGCCTGGCTGAAAACGCCCGTGAAGCAACCTCCCAAATTGCTACGCTGGTCAGCAATATTCAGATCGAAACGCAAGACACGGTAAATGCCATGAACGCGGCAATTACCCAGGTTGTGGATGGTAGCCGTCTGGCAGAACAATCGGGTGAGCAAATGCAAGACACCCAGGAAACCACGGCTGAACTGGTAACGGCGGTACAACAGATTGCCACTCGCTCGCAACAGCAGGCGGAAATCAGTAAACACTTGCTGGAGCGCGCCAATCAGATTCAAGAAAGCACCCGTCAAACGAACGACCAGTTACAGGCACAAACAGTGCAAACCGATAATCTGGTTGAATACGCAAAAAATCTGTTGGATTCAGTGCGTGTATTCCGGCTGCCAGCCGCATCATAAATTATGCCTACTGCTAGCGGCTGTTAGATCGCTAATGCCGGAACCGTTGCTCTTGTAGAGGCCATTATGGACATGCCAGAAGAACACGCTGTTGTATTGGAAAGTGCAATTGCACAATTGCTTGGTGTATTGGAGCTCTTTCCTGAAGAGGATACAAGCGAAGCTGCTGTTGAACGTACCGTAGACGGGCTTGGTCGCTATAGTGAGCAGGTCGCGCAGATCGCTCATGCCGCTAGCCAGGCTGGTTTGCCTGGCTTGCAGGACATCTGCTTTTTGCTCCAGGCAAGCCTGGTCAGTCTTGCAACGCGAGGTCAAGTGCTTGAAGGCGCCGAGCGTGAGCAACTGGAATTATGGCCTGCGCTGGCAATGGGTTACATCGCTGACCCTGGCGATGTTCAGGCACGCACCTTGCTGGTGGAATACTTGCAACAGCCCATCTGGGATATACCGCTACCCGCGGATGATGCCGCTGTCTTGCTTGATCTGCTTGGCATCACTATGCCTGCAGCTTCGGAATCAAATGCCGTACCTGATGACAACCGTGCAGATGAGCTTGGATCAACCATTGATTCCACAGATTCGGCTGATGCCATTTCAGAATCAGTAGCGCCGAGTGAACCCGTGCACGATGCCACAACGACTGCTGCACTTGATGCTCCACAGCCTGAACTTTCTGATGAACCGCCATCTCACGCACCCACCACCAATATCCCCGGTGAAGCAGAAGCTGCCATCAACACGGCACAGGGGACGGAGGATGAGGATGAAGCGCCTGGGAACGAGGATAAGGACGAGGCGCCTAATGATATATCTGCCAGCAGCTTCTACCAAGAGTTGGTGGACATGCTGCGCGCTGAAATAAACTTAATAGCAGAATCGTCTGACGAAACATTTGAGATTGCTACTTCCCCCGGCAGCACTCCAGATAGTCGTCGTGAGATTTTGATGAGCTACGCCGAAAGCTTCGAGCGTTTAGCTGAAGCCTCTGCTGCTCTCAATCTGCTGGGTTTGCAACAAGTTTGTACCTACCTGCAAATTAATATCAACGAGCTGGCGCACCAGGATCATCCAGTCAGTGCAGAACAACGGCAGGCTGTAGAAATCTGGCCACCTCTGGCACTCAAGTATTTGCAAAATTTACATGATCGACCCACCAGTATCGCTCTGGTCGATCATCTTCGGATGGAACATTGGCCACAGCCATTGCCCACAGAAGAAACGAATAATCTGATTCAGCAGCTTGTCACTGCAAAAATAGCGGTTGAGGGCTTTGAAGCCGAGGCAGAAGCAAAACCCAGACAAGCAAGTCCGGATGATACCTCGCTGGCATTACCTGATGATGTTAGCCCGCAGTTACTGGAAGGCTTGCTCCAGGAGCTGCCCGGCCAAGCTGCCGAGTTTTCCAGTGCCATTCAAAATCTGGCCGGTGGCAACGGCACGCTTGAGGATGTCAAGATCGCTCAGCGCGTTGCCCACACCTTGAAAGGTGCGGGTAATACGGTCGGTGTGCGTGGCATTGCCACACTGACACATCATATTGAAGATATTCTAACAGCCCTTTCCAAACATGAGGCCTTGCCCAATAGACCTTTAGCCAGTACGTTGCTCAATGCTGCTGACTGTCTGGAAACGATGAGCGAGGTATTGCTTGGACAAAATACACCGCCACCTGAAGCCCTTAACGTCTTGCAAGAGGTGCTTGACTGGGCCAATTATATTGACAGCGAAGGTATACCCGGCGGTGACGACACGCCTATACCTGCGCAACAGGTTGCGTCAACACCAGCTGGGCACAGCAGCACCGCTGAACCTGAACCCAAGCCTGCCTCTACCGAGGCAACAACACCTGAAGCTTCCTTAAGGATCCCTGCTCACTTAATCGATGAATTATTACGACTCGTTGGTGAAAGCATCATTCTCACAGGTCAAATTCAGGAACAGTTCCGCAAGACAATTGACCAGAATCGGTTGATTGTTACGCAAAATCGACTACTCCAGCAATTAGCCTCCGAACTGGAGCAACTAATCGATGTGCGCAACGTCACCTCGCCGCTTTCCCGATCGATGCAACGTGGTGATTTCGACCCGCTAGAGCTGGAACAGTACAATGAACTGAATACCATTATCCATCGACTGGTTGAAGTGGCAACCGATAGCCGCGAATTCAGTAATGTGCTGAGTGAAAATCTTTCGGCACTGGACGCAATGCTGCTGACCCAAAATCACTTGCAACGCGACAACCAGGAAGCCGTATTGCGTACCCGCATGGTTCCAATCCAAACCGTCGTACCACGATTGCAGCGTAGCGTGCGTCAAACGTGTCGGTTGGTGGACAAAGAAGCCGAACTTATCATTAATGGTGCAGATACCCTGATCGACAGCAACGTCCTCAATGATCTGGTCGATCCACTGATGCATATCCTGCGAAATGCAGTCGATCACGGTATTGAGTCGCCTGAGCAGCGTCAGCAGCTAGGTAAAAACCCGGTCGGTCAAATTACACTGACCATACTCCGCGAAGGTAACAACATCGTTTTACGCTGCCAGGATGATGGGTCGGGCCTGGATATTGATAGCATCCGCCATATTGCTATACAGCGTAAACTCATCAATGCTGGTGACGACCTCAGTGATGACCAGATTGCTCGCATGATTCTGTTACCCGGCTTTTCCACTCGTAGTGATACGACCCAAACATCAGGGCGTGGTATCGGTATGGATATGGTACATACCCGAGTGTTGGCGATGAAGGGAACATTGCAGCTTAGTTCAAGTGCTGGCCGGGGCTCTCTTGTGGAAATGCGTTTACCTGTTGCCCTGATTTCCACACATGGCCTGCTGGTACGATTACGCAATCAGATTCTGGCTATCTCTAATCATGGTATTGAACAGATTATTCATTCAAGCATCGGCCAGGCCCAGCAAATGGGTGACACCATGTCTTTCCGTATTGAAAATGCCATCTATGAGCTAACCTCACTAGAAAGCTTGTTCAAGCTACCCACTGATCATCGGGCCGCTACACGGACAATTCCATCGGTACTACTCGTGCGTGAAGAAACAGATGAGCTTCGTGCGGTAATGGTGGAGGAAGTTTTAGATAGCCGTGATTTGGTGGTCAAGCCACTCGGTCAGTACGTTCCGAAGCTAAACGGCATCATCGGCGCAACGATTCTTGGTGACGGTAGTGTTGCACCTGTAATCGATCTGCCCGATATGTTGCGTACCCCGAAAATCACCTTTGCCACATTGCCCGAACATGACAGCGAGACTGTGGCTAATGCACCAACCCAGAAATTTGTGTTGGCAGTAGATGATTCACTGAGCGCCCGACGCGCACTATCACAGTTTGCTCAAGATGCCGGTTTCAAAACACGCTCCGCCCGCGACGGTCTGGAAGCGATAGAGATTATTAAGGGCAAACGCCCTGACCTGATTCTTGCTGACCTGGAGATGCCACGGATGAATGGTCTGGAATTAACCAGTCATCTACGCTCAAACCGGGAAACTGCGGATATACCCATCATCATGATTACCTCGCGTGCTACTGACAAACACCGGCATGAAGCAGAAAAAGTCGGCGTTAACCTTTATCTGACCAAACCGTTTATGGATGACGATTTGCTTGTACACATGCAAAAGCTCTTGCGAAATTAACTTATGAATGTGCAACTGCTTGCCACACTTGAAGAGCTTCGCCAGCATCGGGTGCTTGCCTTGCTGACCATAGACAACTACCAATGGTTGCTGCCACAAACGGAAGTACATTCACTGGAATTATTATCCGATATCGATCCAGAGGTTCGCGCACCAAATGCCGTCGGTGCGCTTCCTCTTGCTGGTGAATGGTGGCCGGTATACTGTCTTTCAGGCGAGTTTAATATTTTGCAACGCATACCTGAGCAACGGCGGGTCTGTGTCATGCTTGATAATAAGGCTGACCGTCTTGCGCTAGCCTGTGACCAGATTGAAACGCTAAACCCGCCACCTCCCCTATCACCAGTACCTGCAAGTATGGCGTCACCGAATTCACCCCTCTGTGCGCTTACCCTCATCAATGCTGAATTAGGATGTGTTACCAATACTGAACGGCTAGCTGAGCGGCTGGCCGGTTATCCCAATAAGGAAAATAGTAATGGCTGAACACGCTGGCGCCTGGTTGTTGACGCTGGATAACAACGGCGCCTATGCCGCCGTCGGTGAGCGTGAATTGGTGCATCTTATTGAAGAGCCAATGCTGCTCACTGTACCTACATGCCCCTACTATTGCCAGCAAGTACTGGTCTGGAACCACCAACCCTTACCGGTCATGAATCTGGCTGCCTGGTTAACAGGACAGGTCACACCGATTGACTGGCGACTTGCTGGCATTATCGCTTATCAGTACCAACCGGGTGCTGACCCTGATTATGGTGTATTTCTACTCACCGATATCCCAACGCGGGTTTCCGTTAGTAGTGAGAATGCCTGTGATCTGCCTAAAGAACCTGAACGCTGGGCCGATCTAGCCATTTCCTGCTTTCAACACGCCGACAAGCCAGTACCTATTCTGGATCTTACCCATATCTTTAATGGTGGCTTATTATCCGTTACCAGGACATCCACTGAACAGCCCGCTTGACCAAGCCGATCAAATAAGGGGCTTAGGAAGCAAAAAGCGCAAAAAAATGTGTTAAGTATTCTGGTAGTGGCTCAATTTTGGGTGATTTTGTACAGGCTATTATGTCATTCATACGTACACGTAGAACCGATGGTTAAAATCAGCCTGCATTGCCCTTACTGCCAAAGCGACCGACCAATGAAAAACGGCCGTACCGAAGGCAGCTGCCAGCGCTACTTATAGTGGACCCCAAAGTCAAGACAGCGAAGAGCCTAAATTAAGAGAGACTCGGCGCTCGACGAAAATGTTGTCAAACACCCGTCCCCGGCCATCCATGCTGATTTTGATCGCGGCCTCCTGGAGCCGGTGGGTGAAGGCCCAACGGGTATAGTCATAACCACATAAATGGCATTGAGAACTTTTGGAATCAAGCCAAAAGACACCTGAGAAAATACAACGGAATTCCCGGGTAGCACTTTGAACTTTTCCTGAAAGCGTGTGAATGGAGATTCAATGGAGGAACTCCAAAGCAACTTCTCAAAGACCTGAAAACAGTCTTGAAACAAAAATATTAGATATCAGCCCCTATTTCTTTTAACTTTATTTGGGTTTATGGCATCGCAAGTATAATCGCGGAGCTGAGCCACGAGGATGCTGAAGCGGAGCAAGCGTGCTTGCGGGGCAGAAGCTAATATTTACGGTTCTATTTTAGGGGAGGATCGTGTTAATAGCCCTATTATCAGTGAAAAGTTAATAAAAATTCCCAAAAACAGAAATTAGCAAAATAAAACTCTGTAAATCTCACTTGCAATGAATCGGTTTCTTATTGAATATGAAGACCGATTCTCTGATATTTAACGGAAATGCCAGTTACACAAAATACTTTACAGAGCTGCTAATTCCTGCTGTAAACGCTGACTCTGTTTATTCACATAATCAAGGTTTTCCTGATGTAATTGGATAAGCAGCTTTTTCATTTCTTCACGAAAAGCTTCCTGGCGTATATGAATTTTGCTTTGGAATTCACCAAAAACGGAAGTGCTTCTCAACTCGTTGGTAATTGCATCATAACTGTTAGCAACACCAACGATTGTTTGTTCAAATTCTTCAATTCTGGCTCTTGTGCTGTTACACCACCCCAATTGATTGGCTATGCTGTCTTTTTCACTCATAATTCTCTCCTAAATATTTTATTAACCTTTGGCATCTTCAATCATACGTTGAATCGCTTCCTGAAAATCTTCCATCAGTCTAAGTTGCCGTTCAAGCTCATCAATCACATCATCTGTTTTTCTACTCAACCGCTCGTTGCGGTCGGTTAATTCATTGGTATAGTTATCCAAAAACCCTGCGCCCTTCATAGCACGCACCTGATTGCCATACTGATCCCGTGCCGCATCAAGAATATTCTTATTGTGCCGAATTGCCCCTTTCACCTGTTCCAATAGCCGTAACTGTTGCTCTAAACTGCTCATTGCTCCTCCTGATTGAGATGAATAAATAGTCGACCCTGAAAAATCCAGTTTTCATCATGATAATGTGGGTGCTTTTACTTTCACCCACATTACCTCACCGCCTTTTTGAGCCTCTGTTTTCATAC
>PDWJ01002201.1_pt1 | contig 60818 bp, 53 predicted proteins | sample 1430881 | NCBI WGS metagenome assembly PDWJ01 (sample SAMN01162460, study PRJNA174530) | Oral metagenome, whole genome shotgun sequencing project. | biome: Marine environment; feature: Marine mammal; material: Swab sample of the gingival sulcus; isolation source: swab sample of gingival sulcus... | reverse complement strand
TCGGTTGCTTGCTACCAGCAGGCGCCCTTCTCGCTCCTACGCCGTGATTCCGCATCCTTAGCGCAGCTCGGTCCGGTAAGTTGATCAGCGCTCTAGGCCTCAGAAAGCTCGCCGTACCACCCGCACAGCTCCCCATAAGAACGTGAACGATCGCTCTAGGCGTTGCGGCGTTGATACTTCCGTAGATCCGAGTCCATCACCCAGCGCACGATCCACGGGAAGTGACGGTACATGAAGTGGGCGAACTTCGTGCTGCTACCTGGGAGGATGTGGTAGCGCCCCGCGGCGACCCCCGCCAGCATCTCCCGGGCCACCTGCTCGGGGGGCAAGAGCTTGACGTTGCCAGCGATAGCGCGCGTCTCCGGCGGCTTGAACTGCTCCTCGTACTCGAGCTGGGGCGTCTTGGTGTCGGCCGGAAAGACCAGTGATACGCCGACGTTATGCGCCAGCATCTCTTGGCGCAGGCAGTCGCAGAAGCCGATCAAGGCGGCTTTGCTGGCGGCGTAGGCGGTGTAGCCAAAGATGCCGATCAGGCCGGCGAAGGACGAGACCGTGCAGATGTGGCCGCTGCGCTGGGCGGTGAAGTGGGGCAGCAGCGCCCGCGTGACCCAGACCGTGCCGAAGTAGTTGACTTGCATCATCTCTTCGAAGAGCTCGTCTTCGATGTCCTGGAGATAACCCGGCCGGGCGATGCCGGCGTTGTTGATCAACACGTCCAGACCGCCGAGGAGCTCGAGCACCTTCGGCACCTCACGGACCACAGCCTCCCGATCGGCGATGTCGAGGGGCAGCGCGAAGCAGCGGTTCTCACCGGCCTCGCGATTCAGCTCGGCCACCGTGGCCTCGAGGCGCTCCACGCCGCGAGCGGCCAACACGACGCTCGCCCCAGCGCACAGGAGCTCCCGTCCACAGGCCTTCCCGATGCCGCTGGAACCGCCAGTGATGAAGACTTTTTTACCAGAAAACGAGCGCATGGAACCTCCTGCCGAGTCTGCCCCAATTCGAGACTGGGTGTTGGTAGCACAAAGGCCAGTCGAACTGGAAGGTGCGGTGTGGTGGGCCGTATGATCGCTGTCGTGAGATCTCGGGTGGTCATCGGCGTGTCGCTGCTGGCGTCGCTGTCGTCATCGGCGGAGGCTGCACCCTGGCGTGTGCGCGGCGACTCCCTCGACCGCGCGGCGCTGCTGCTGTCGCGGCTCGAAGGGCGGCCCCGCGCCGCAGGCGGCCTACGCGCCCTCGTCGCGGCGATCGGCCGTGGCCGCGCGTTGGCCCTCGCTCAGCGTAGCGCCCGCAAAGGCAGCTGGGCGGCCAGCTTCATCGTCGGTCGCCTCGAGCTGTCGGCTCGCCGCCGCAAGCGGGCCTTGAAGGCCTTCCGCCGCGCGCTCAAGGGCTCCAAGGGCAAGGCCAACGGCTCCGAGGTGCTCGGGTGGGCGGCGAGCGAGCTGGTCGCGGCGGGGCATATCCCAGAGGCCAAGAAGCTCCTCCAAGCGTGGATCCCCAAGCGCCCAGGAGACGTCGGCGCGTTGCGCATCGCCGTACGTATGGCGCTCTCAGCGCGCGATCAGAAGCGGGCCTGCGAGCTGCAAGGGAAGCTCGCCAAGCTGCTGCCGAGCGACGCCCGGGTCTGGCTGGTTCATGCCCGGCTGCTCGAGCGCACGGGGCAGCTGAGCAGGGCCGCGCGGGCCTTCGAGTCGGCGCTGAAGGTGGTGCAAAAGGATCCGGCGCTGCGCTGTCAGCTGCTGCGCGAGCTCGGCCAGCTGCTCGAGACTCTCGAGCGATACGACGCAGCCGTGCGCCGCTACAAGCAAGCACTGAAGCTGACCAAGAAGGGCGGCTACACGCACCGCAAGCTGCAGGCCGCGATCCTGGCCAGCTATCGACGGCGTGGCGCCCATCGCGGGCTCCTCGCCGAGGCGCGGGCGATGCTGAAGCAGAACCCCCAAAATCGCCTGGCGCTGATCACCCTGGCGCGGCAGACGGTCAAGGATCCGCGCCGAATGCGCGAGGCGGTCAAGCTCTACGAGCGCTACCTGGCGCAGGCGAACAACGACGTCAAGGCGCGGGTGACGGTGATGTTTCTGCTGCTGCGCCTCGGTCGCGCCGCCGACGCGGTGAAGCACGCCGCGAAGCTCCATGAGCTGCAGCCCGAGAGGCCACGGCGGCTGCTCGAGTACGCGGGTCTACTCTCGCAGCTCAGCCGCAAGAAGGAGGCGATCGCGGCGCTGAGACACGGGATCGCGCTCTACCGCAAGCGCAAGAATGGCGACGCGCTGCACCTTTTGGCGCTCGCGCTCGATCGGCTCAAGGCGAAAAAGGACGCCCTCGCGGCGTTTCAGGCGATGCTGACCCTCGACGGCGAGGGCAACGGCTACCGTTACCACCGGATCTACGGCACCTACCTCTGGCGTCGCGCCGAGCGGGTCAAGGCGCTCACGGCTTGGGGCGTCGCGCTGGGGCCAAAGGCCAAGCGTCTGGCCTATGCGAGCTGGATCGAGACGATCGAGACCGTGCAGGCCTGGCGCTACGCCGAGGCCTTGCCCCTGCTGCGCAAGCAGCTAGCGCGTGGCCTGAAGCGCTTCCCCAAGAGCGCTCAGCTGCGCGCGCTCCGCGCTCGGCTCGGGCGCCGCTAGCAGAGGAGGGCCAGCAGCGCTCCCTCCCAAGCCGATCGAATCGGCGCTCGCGACCAAGAGCTGACCCATTACGGTGCGAGTTTGGGCGACAACGAGTTTGGTTCGAAGGGCTGGTCGCGACGGGAGGGCTCGATCAACAGGCTGCTCGATCAACAGGCTGCTAGACGTTGCGTCGCAGGCCCGCGATGAACATCCACAGCCCAAAGCCCAGCGGTAGGAACCCGATGACAGCGCCCCCGATCAGCATGGCGCTGATGTCGACCTCGCCGGTCTCGCCGGTCGCCAGGGCGGCGAGCACGCCCAGGGTCATCAGCCCGCCGACGGAGGCCAGCAGCGCGCCGATGAGCAGCAGAAACCAGCCCAGGGCGCCGCGAGACGTCGGGCTCTGCAATCGCGGCGGAGGGCCTGGGGCGGAGGTTGAACGGTCGGGGCAGCCTGGGGCGGAGGTTGAACGGTCGGGGCAGCCTGAGGCGGTGGTTGAAAGGTCGGCGCAGCGCTCGGTGATGAGATCGCCGCTGAGGCCTCACAGACGAGCTCGACCTGCTCGCCACGCATTCGCCGGGTGAGCCGCACAGCGTAGATCCACTCGAAGACCAGCGTGGCCAGGGTGCCGAGGACCAGCGCCGCGACGAGGCCACCTTCCGGCTCGGTGCTGGCGCTCTGATAGGTCTTCAAGGTCAGCAGCGGAAAGTCATAGAGGCCGTGAAGCAGCGTGGGCACGGCGAGCGCGGCGAAGAGCAGGTTGCCGCGCTGCCCGCGGGGTGAGAAGCGCGCGCGGCCGACGTAATAGCCCATGATCGCGCCGGCGAAGGCATGCCCCGGGACCGCCGTGAAGGCGCGGAGGATCGCCACGCTGAGCCCGCGACTGCCGACATAGAGGATGTTCTCCAGGGTCGCGAAGCCGAGCGACGCGGTGGCGCCGTAGACCACGCCGTCCATCGGCTCGTCGAACTCCCGATGCCGTGAGGCGTAAAACCAGACCACCGTGAACTTGAAAAACTCCTCCGGGATCGCGGCGGTGGCGAAGGCGCTGAAGGCGCCGATGGCGAAAGGATCGGCGAGGCCCTTCTCCACGGACACCAGCGGCCAGACAACCAGCAGCACCGGGATCACCGTCAGCACGCCGAGGCCGAAGACCTTCAGCAGCACGCCCGTAGGCTCGCGGTTGACGTCGCGAGCGCGAAAGTAGAGCAGCAGCAGGATCGACGGTACAATCGCCGAGACACCAGCAAAGATCGGGATCATCGCGGCCTCACCTCCAGCGTTCGGCGATGGTGACGCAATCGACGGCGCCCTTTGTGCTTGTCTGTGTGGTCAGCGCTTTGTTTTCGTTTTCCGGCTCGCAGCACGAAGCCCTTCTGAAAGGTGGGTTCAGCCGCCAGTGTCGTGCTATGCGGTCTCGCGCCAGAGGCGCTCAGATCGGTGACGTACCTCAGAAGGCGCGCCGCTTCTTGCTGATGCGCAGGCTATCGATCGCGCCGACGAGCTCGCCGCTGACCGGCGTGGCGTTGCCGTCAGCGGAGTTGATGGCCAAAGCGGCGATCACCCAGGGGTTTGTGTTCGAGGCGATGCCGGTGGAGAGTTTGGTCTGGGTGCAGTTGATCTGGCTTCCGCAGGAAACCTGCTTTTTTTCCTGCGCCCGGGCGCCGTCGACATAGAGCTCGAGGTCGCCCGCGCCGCCGAAGTTGATCGCGACTTGGATCCACGCTCCGTTGGCGACGGGTTTGCTGCAGCGGTGTATGGTCTTGGTCTTCGTCTGCTGACGCAGCACGATGGTGCCGTCACACGCCCGGTAGATCGTCAAATGCCCCGCCTGGTTGGTGCCGCTGGCGTCCTTGCTGACCAGGCCGACGGCTTTGTTCTGATCGAAGCGGACCCAAAGCTCGATGGCGCCCTCGGCGAGCTTGAAGGCCTTCTCGTGGTCGATCTCGAGGTAGCTCTGACCGTTGAATTGGGCGGCCATACCGCAGCCGGCTGAGCCCTTGACCAAGGTCATCGGTCCCCGCAGCGTGGCCTCCTTGCCCTTGCCTGCGACGTTTTCGATCGTGTGGCCTCCCTTGATGGTCTCGAAGAGGTAGAGCGCGACGGTGTCGTTATCGGCCTGCAGCGCGCAGGCCGGCGCGGCGTCGGAGCCGACGTCCGGGGCAGGGGAGAGCTGGTCGGCTGTCGCGATATCGGGCAGCCGGTGGTCAGGCTTCACCCCGACATCACCCTTCTGAACGACACCCCTCTGATCGACACCCCTCTGATCGACACCCCTCTGATCGACCGGAACAGCCTGGTCGACAGGCGGTCCGTCGAGCGGCGAGAGCTGGCTATCCCTATGCGAGTGTCCACCCCCCGGCGGTACGTCCCCAGGGCAGCCAGCGCCCGCGAAGAGCAGCGCGATCAACACAAGGCACAGGGGTGAAGGGTGACGAGCGAACATCGCTTGCGATTTTCCCACAGCTATGGTGTCGGCGACAAATCCTGTCGGGTCTCGCTCGCACAGTGTGGCGCGATCGCGGTTCTGAGGCCTAGAAAGCGGCCGGCAGTGCTGTGCCCGGCGACGGGAGGGATTTGTAGGGAAGCTCCTAAGACGGTGGACGCCTTAGTTCGGCTTTGATGTGTGGGGCTCTGGCTTCGGCGGGGCAGCCGAAGGCTTGGGTGGGACAGCCACAGGCTGGCTCGCTGGTGGCTTTGCCGGGGTCGTCGGTTGCTGGGGAGGGCCGCCATACTTCGCCTGTATGGGTGCTCTTTGCGGGGGGCCGCCATACTTCGCCTGTATGGGTGCTTGTTGCGGGGGGCCGCCATACTTCGCCTGTATGGGTGCTTGTTGCGGGGGGCCGCCGTATTTGGCCGCAGACCTCGAGCAGCCGCTGCCGCCGAAGGCCGCTGCTGCGCCGCTGGCGGCGACCCAGACCCCCGCCGCTCGGGACAGGAGATTTCCGAGGAACCCTCGTCGCGTGGCCTTATCGTCGCGCTGTTTGGGCATCGTACTCTCCGTTCTTCGCGTCGTACGGCTCGATGCTATCACAACCTTCCTCGCCTTGGCGGGAGTTCGCTGGCTAGAGCGCTGACGCGCTTACCTCCGGTCGCCGCGCTGGTCTGCGACATCACAGCGGTTGTCGCTCGTCGGTTGCGTGCTACCAGCAGGCGCCCTGCTCGCTCCTACGCTGTGATTCCGCATCCGTCGCGCCGCTCGGTCCGGTAAGCGGATCAGCGCTCGAGCAGTCTGGGACCGAGCCGGGTGCTGAGCTGCCGAGCCGCTTTCGTAGCCGAAGAAACGCGCCCTACGGGCGGTAGGGCGAGCGTTCTGAGGTATAGAAAGCGGCCGGCAGTGCCCGGCGACGGGAGGGATCTCTAGAGCGCCGACCAGCTTACCTCCCGTCGCCCGTCGGTTGCGTGCTACCAGCAGGCGCCCTTCTCGCTCCTACGCTGTGATTCCGCATCCTTCGCGCAGCTCGGTCCGGTAAGCTGATCAGCGCTCTAGGAGCCTGACGAGGAGTCTGGGGTGCTCTCGTTGACATGATCCTCGTGGGGGTTGCCGTTGGTGACGATCTGCGGTTTGCCTTCGTCGGTTGGGTCTTCGAGCTCCTCGAAGCGTAGACGGCGTGCCATACGACGTTCGACCTGTGTCACGGTGACCTTGTAGCGCTCGATCGTCAGCTCGTCGCCACGGCGCGGTAGACGCTTGAGGTGGGAGACGATGTAGCCGCCGATGGTGTCCTCGTCATCGCCTTCAGCGGCCTCGATGCCGAAGCGCTGGGCGGCTTCGGGCAGCGGTAAGCGGCCGTCGACGTCGGTGACCTTGGCGTCGACCTCCTCGACCATCGGCGCGACCTCGTCGAACTCGTCGGAGAGCGGGCCGACGATCTCTTCGAGGGCGTCTTCGAGAAACGCGAGGCCGACGGCGGTACCGTGCTCGTCGACGACGATGGCGCACTCTGTGTGGGCGCGCTGCAGCTCGTAGATCAGGCGGGCGAGGGGCTGGGTGTCGGGGACGAAGAGGGGCTTGCGAGCGATGGCCTCGAGGTCGAGCTCCTTGTCGCCGGTGAGCACGCGGAGCACCTCTTTGGCGTGGACGATCCCTTTGACGTTGTCGAGCTCGCCGTCACCACAGAGGGGGAAGCGGGTGTGGCGTGTCTCGCGGATGATCTTCAGGTTCTCTTCGAGGGTGTCTTCCGTGGAGAGCTCGACGACCTCGACGCGGGGCACGAGGATGTGGCGAACCTCGAGGTTGATGAAGCCCAGGATGTTCTCGCCGAACTGCCGCTGACGTGAGGAGATGTGCCCCGCCTGAGATGAGGCGGCGAGGATCGACTTCAGCTCATCGGCGGAGAAAGCCCCCTCCGCGTGCTCGCCAGCGCCGTGGAGCCCGAAGGGGCGCAGGAGCAGGTTGGAGATGATGTTGATCAGGCCGATCAGCGGTTTGAGCAGCCCGGTGAAGATTTTCAGCGGCAACGCGAAGGCGAGGGCCATCGGCTCAGGTCGATGGATCGCGAGGATCTTCGGCGACTGCTCACCAATGGTCATGTGAAGGATCGTCACCGTGGCCAGGGCGATAGCGAGAGAGACGCCGTGGACCAGCCCTGGGCTAGCGACGATGCCGAGCTTGCCGGCGAGCCCGACGAGCAGCGCGGCGACCGCGGGCTCGGCCAGCCAGCCCAGGATCAGGCTGGCGACGGTGATGCCGAGCTGACAGCTGGATAGATAGAGGTCGAGGCGCTCGAGGATCCCCATCAGCCGCCGCGCGCGCCGGTTCCCTTGGTGGACGAGCGCGTCGATTCGTGTCGGTCGCACCTTGACCAACGCGAACTCGGTAGCCACGAAGAAGCCATTCAGAGCGACGAACAGGAATGTGGCAGCGAGCCGCCAAAAATCAGCCAGCATCACACATCCTCTCGGGAATCTCCCCCAGGAGCAGCCACCATAGTGAAGATGGCCGCGGGATGCCAGAGCATTGGTGGAGGTTCGTCAGGCTCATTCAGCAGCATGCTTCGCAGTATGCCAAAAACCTCAAATCGATCCCAGGTTGTGGGTGGGGTGATGGGAAGAAACCCGTGGAAGTGGTGCTGATGCGTGTCGGAGTGGTTGTAGTAGGGTCTGTGCTCTTACGTTGAACAGACATTCCGTGTTGGAGATTACCTTGAGATGGCTGGGACGAGGGATTTGCGTCGCCTCGCTCGGTCCGGTCCAGGAGCACCCCGTTCCTCCTGTCGTCGTCGGTTGCTTGCTACCAGCAGGCGCCCTCCTCGCTCCTACGCCGTGATTCCGCATCCTTCGCGCAGCTCGGTCCGGTAAGCGGATCAGCGCTCTAGCGTGACTCCAGCCCCACCGCAGACGATCACCAGGAGCCGTCGTCTCCCCGCTAGCGCCGCCACGCCGCCATACACCGCTGCCAGCGCCGCTCCGCAGGCCGGCTCGACCAGCAGACGATGATCGTCGGCGAAACGCCGACACGCCTCGATCGCTGCCCGATCGTCGACCACCACGTTCACGATCGGATGCCGCTCCAACCACGCCACAGTCTCCGCGGCGACCTTTCGCGCCCCTAGCGACGTGGCCACGCTCGTGATCTCGCCGATATCGACCGGCGCCCCTGCTCGCCTCGCCGCCGCGAAGCTCGCCGCGCCCTCCGTCTCTACGGCCACCACCAGCGCCTCACCCCAACCTTGCGCGGTGACCCCCTCGAGCACACCACAGAGCAGGCCTCCTCCTCCCACAGCGCAGATCACCGCGTCAGGCACGCCCGCTCTGGCCTGCCCCAGCTGCTCGGCCGCCTCGGCGATCATCGTCGCATGTCCACGCCAGATGGTTGGGTGATCGAAGGGCGACAGATAGCCCGCCCCTTCATCCTTGGCCACCTGCCGGGCCTTCGCGTCGGCCTGGTCCCAGACCTCCCCGACCACCCGCACCTCCGCTCCCTCCTGCTCCAGCAACGCTCGCATTCGCGGTGGCGTGGTGCTTGGCACGAACACCGTGACCGCCATCCCGAGCACGCGCCCCGAATAGGCCGCCGCCAACCCTGCGTTGCCCCCCGACGAGCTGACCAGCCGGGCCGCGCCCCGCCGCTGGTACTCCTGGGCGAGTAGGCCGATCCCCCGAAGCTTGAACGTCGCGGTGGGCTGCAGGCTCTCCAGCTTCAGCCAGACCTCGATCTCATCGTCAGCGCCAGCGGCGAGCGCCCTGCTCGCGATCAGCGGGGTGCGAATATGGAGAGGAGTGGTCTCGTGGTGGGCTTCGGACATGGGGCGACCATAGGAGTGGTCGCCCTGAAAGGCAAAGCCGTTAGCGCGTCAGCGTCTTGGCCTTCACGTTGGCCTTCACCGGCGGCGGGATCTTCGCCGGATCCTTCTTCGCGTCCGGCTTGTCGGCGTTGACCTTCTTGGTGTTGGGGTTGTCTGGCTTGACGTCCTTGCTCGGTGTGGTCGGATCCGCCGCGCCCTTCTTGTCGGTCGCCATCTTAACGGTCTTACCAGTGGGCTTGGTCACGCCGGGCTTTTTCGGGGTCGCCTTGCCGCCGGGGCCGGTGGTCGTCGCCGGGCAACCCGAGAGCACCATCACGGCGGCGAAGGCCAAAGCGCAGGTGGCGGCGAACATACGGGCGATGGGGGTCTTTGCGGTCATCGTAGCTACTCCTCTGCGTAAACGGGACACTGCAAACGAGCGGACCTTAGCACAGCCTGGGGGCGAGCAACTCCAATCAACAGCCGGGGGGTGCCCCGTTGTTTGGCGGGCGCTTACGCCGTGACCGTCAGCCGCTCGGCTTTGACGACGCGCTTGATGTGGGCCTCGGCGAGGCGGCGACGCTGGTGAAAGCGCGAAAAGGCCGCCTGCGCCACCGCCTGGCGAGCTGCGGCGACAGCCTTCTTCCGGCGCATGAAGAGCGTGCCCTTGCACACCTTGGCCAGCGCGTCGTTCAGCGCCGCCAGGGCTCGCGTTACCTCGGGCTTGGACTTCAGTCGGGCGGCGAGCTCGAGCGGGCCCATGGTGTGTTTCAGGCCCTGGGTGGCAAGAGCGCGGTCAAGAGAGCGATCGAGCTCTGCGGCCAGCTGTGGGGCGCCCTCCACGGGCAACAGCGCGGTGCCGATCCCTCCTGTGGCGTGCGCTGTGAGTGGGATAGCGAGCGCGAGGAGCAGGGCGACGACGGCGGCTATCGCGAGGGGTGTTTCTCGAAGAGAGCTGCATGATGGGGTGCCAGTATCGGCGCTACGCCAGCGCTGCCGATCCACCGCCTCGGGGTATGCGAAAAGCTCGTGACGACAAAGCGTTGAACGAGATCTGCTCAGCGGGAAAAGAGTCCCGCTGCCGTCGAGGTGATGCTCATCTGTTCGCGATCGGGGAGCCGAGGCGCTACCATGGGGTATGCTCCTCTGGCATAGGACTCGAGAGAGCGGCTGCGTGCTCGCGGTCGCCGCGGCCATGCTGCTGATTGGCTGCGCGGGTGGCAAGCCCCTACCCACCCGTGGCGATGGCTGGAGCTCGCCCCGCGACAGCAGCGCCGAGATCTACATCTGGCCCGACGTCTGGCCCGATACGACGTCGCCCCCCGATGTCTGGCCTGCGGACACATCGACACCCGTCGACAGCACTCCGCCGCCCGATCTCGGCAGCCCTGATATGAGGCCCTCACCAGATACGGGGTCGCCGGCCTGTCCAGACTCCTACGAGCCCAACGAGACCTGCGCCGGGCGTTTCAACCTCGGCAGCACCAAGGAAGGAAGCAGCTGGATCAGCCGTAAGGGCACCGCCTCTCCGGCGACCGATGTCGACTGGTTTCGCGGCGAGGGCAAAGAGGGGAGCCACACCTGCCTGCCCTTCACTAAGCAAACGTACTACCTGAAGGTTCGGCTGACCGCGCCTGCTGGGCGGAAGCTAAAGCTCTGCCTCTACAAAGGGTCCTGTACAGCGATGCCGGTCTGCGCGACGCACACCACGGCGGGTAGCCAGGTGGAGGTCAAGTACAAGGTCAGCGGCACCTGCGCGTTCGACGACGACACCACGGCCTACTTCAAGGTCGAGCCCGCCGACGGCCAGGGCGGCTGCGCCAACTACACGGTCGCGTTCAACTACAACGACTAAGCGCACCCCTCCACATGCCTCCCGTCGCCGGGCACCGCGCTGCCGGCCGCTTTCGAGGCCTCAGAACGCTCGCCGTACCACCTGTATGGCTCACGTCTTCGGCTACGACATCGGCTCGGCAGCTCAGCACCCGGCATGGTCCCGAATGTGTGGGGAAGCTCTTCAATCGACAGGCTGCTCGCGGCGCGCTCGGAGCTGCTGGTGCTACGGCGGCCGACAGTCGGTTGCTTGCTACCAGCAGGCGCCCTTCTCGCTCCTACGCCGTGATTCCGCATCCTTAGCGCAGCTCGGTCCGGTAAGTTGATCAGCGCTCTAGAGTTCGGCGCCGAGCCTTCGTAGCGTGCCTGGTTGGGCGCGGAGCTGCTTGGAGCGGAGGTGCGCTCGGTTGCGCTCGCGCCGCTGCTCGGCGAAGTCGTGGTAGGCCTTGCGCAGGCCTCGCGCGGTGTCGCCGAAGGTCTGGGAGCGGTCCTCGCGCCTGCTATGTACGCGCAAAGAGACAGCCAGCAGATCCATCGGCGTGGCGGTGGCGAAGCGCAGCACCGTCGCCGTGATGGGGTCCACCCCGATGCCAACCAGCGTGGGGACTATCAGGCTGGAGAAGGCCATACTCCAGCTGCCATAGGTGGCGAAAAAGACAGGATCGCTCTTGATCCGTTGCAGCAAGAACTCGCCCAGGGCCAAGGGATCGATGGCGCGTAGCTTGGAGTAGCTCGAGCGCCAGACGGCGGGGAGCCGACGCTCGAGCCAGTCGGCGCCGAGGGTTATCCGCGCGGTGACACCGAGGTAGACCTTTCCGGCCCCTCGCCCAATGCCTCGCCAGCGTCGGCTGACCCAGCGACCGAAGGGGCTGTCGACGACTCTCCGCCCCGCGCGAACCACGAAGCGCCCAGCTTTGCTCTTGGCGATACTCCGACTGGCTTGGCGCTTGATCGCGCGGCGGAGCTTGATCCGAGCCAGGCGATAGCGCGCGCGAAGCCGCAGCCCCCTACCCGCGCGGGAGGTGCGTGGCGCCGCTGGTCGCCTCGCGGCGGTCGAGGGTGCGGCCTCCACCAGCCTGGCGTCTCCGAAGAGCAGGGTCAGCAGCAGCGTAGCGATGAGGGCGCGAAACGTCACGCTCGCGATACAAGCAAGATCCGAACCACGGCTGGGCGGGCGAGTGACGACAAAAGACGGTGTAATTTTAATGGTTTATGCGCTTTAGGCGGAGCACCGTGGCTCCTGTGGCAGCTCGACTGGCCGCCTGAACTCTCAGAGCGAGAGCCCCTCACGTGCGGCGCGGTACTCGGTCTCGAGGCGGTCGACCAGCTCTCGCACGGTGGGGACATCGTGAATGGAGGCGACGCCATGACCCGCCGACCAGATCGTCTTCCAGGCCTTCGCCTCATCGCTGATGGTCAGCTTCGTGCCGAAGTCGACGTCGCTCGCGCTCAGCAGCTTCTCCATGTCGAAGCCGTTCTGCTCGAGGCTTTGGCGTATGAAGTTCGCTGGCACCCCGGAGACGGCGGGGGTGTGAACGATGTCGGCAGGGCGCGCCTCGAGGAGCATCTGCTTGTAGGCCTCCTGCGCGTTGCTCTCTCGGGTCGCGATAAAGCGTGTCCCCATATAGGCCAGGTCGGCGCCCATCACCTGTGCGGCGAGGACGTCACGGCCCGTGGCGAGGCAGCCGGCGAGGATGATACAGCCGTCGAAGTGATCGCGGATCTCCGCGACCAAGGCGAAGGGGTTGGTGGTCCCGGCGTGACCGCCCGCTCCACCAGCGACCAGCACCAGGCCGTCCACACCGGCTTCGATCGCCTTCTTCGCGTGGCGGAGGTTCGTCACGTCATGAAAGACGATCCCCCCGTAGCCATGCACCGCGTCGACGACCTCGCGCACGGCGCCGAGGGAGGTGATCACCAGCGGCACCTGCTTCTTGACGCAGATCTCGAGGTCTCTCTGCATCCGCGGGTTCGATCGGTGGACGATGAGGTTGATGCCATAGGTCCCCCTGGGCGCCTCTGGGTTGGCAAGGCGCTGCACCTCGAGGGCGGCCTCGACCTCGACCAACCAACCCTCGAGCTCCTCGCTGCTGCGCTTGTTCAGCGCGGGAAACGACGCGGAGACGCCGGCTCCGCAGGCCTCGATCACGAGGTCCTTCTCGGAGACGAGGAACATCGGCGCGGCGAGCACGGGCAGGCGTTGGTTATCGAAGAGGGCAGGCAGCGGCATCGAGAGACCTCCTGAAGCGGTGTCGAGAGCAGGCACCATAGCTTAGCCAACGGGTGGGTGCAGCGCGCGATCGATCGCCGCGTGCGCGGAGGCGCGCTTTCCTCCACTTGGCCTATCGGTTAGCGTTCCCTCGCATGGCGCCGATCGACGACACGCTGCCCGCTGCCGAGCGCTACCTGGCCGAGCTCGAAGCTTGGGAGCGGGCGTGAGCACCGACGCGCATGAAGCGGCCGACGAGCGCGCCCTGCGGCGGGTACGGATTGTCGGCCTGGCGGTGCTCGGCTTCCTCGTGATGCTGAGCTACGCCCTCGCCCGGCCTGCCTCGGAGGCGCTCTTTCTGCAAGCCCACGGCAAGGAGGCGCTGCCCTACGTCTGGCTGGCTGTCGCCGCGGCCTCGGCGGTGGTGGTCTGGATCTACAACCAGCTGGTCACACGCTTCGGCTTGCTCTCGCTCTTCGCGGCGATGTCTGCGGTCTCGGCGCTCTTCTTCGTGGGGCTGGTCCTCGCCGTGGCGGCGGAGCTCCCCGGCGCGCGCTATGGTCTCTATGTCTGGAAAGACCTCTACATCGTCGCGCTGGTCGAGATCTTCTACAGCTACTCCAACTCCGTGTTCCCGATCCGCACGGCGCGCTGGGCCTACGGCTTCTTTGGCATGCTCGGCTCCGCTGGCGGCGTCGTCGGGCACCTCGCCGTGGGGCGGGTCGCCGCGCGCTGGGGCTCCGCGGCCGCCGTCTGGCTGCTCGCGCCGCTCTGTGGGCTGCTCGGCCTCTGCGCCTGGGCCCTGGGGCGCCGCGCTGGCATCGGCGCCCCGCTGAGCAAGGAGGGCGCAGGGGGCGAGGGCCAGAGCGCGATGGGCAGCATGCTCGAGGCCTTCGCGGTGGTGTGGCGGAGCGCCTACCTGCTGCAGCTGCTGGTGCTGATCGGCCTGGTGCAGATCGTGGTGACGCTGATCGACTTCGACTTCAACGCTTTGGTGGCCGCGAGCTTCGCGCTGGTCGACGCCAAGACCGCCGCGATCGGCGACGTCTACGCGGCGATCTCGATCACGACGCTGGTGCTTCACGCCTCCACCGGTCCGACGCTGCGCGTGTTCGGCGTCCCGATCGTGCTGCTGGCGATCCCCGTGCTGCTCGGCGCGTCGATCCTCGGCTATGGCCTCTGGCAGCTCTTTTTGCTGGGCGCGATCATGAAGGTCGCCTCGAAGGCCTTCGACTACACGCTCTTTCGCGCGGCGAAGGAGATCCTCTACATCCCCCTGTCCTATCGCGAACGAACCCAGGGCAAGGCGCTGGTCGACATGCTGACCTATCGTGTGGCGAAGGGCGGCGCCTCCCTCGCCGTGCTCGCGCTGGTGCAGCTCTCGGCGACCTGGGCTGCGCGCTGGCTCTCTTTGGGCCTGGTCGTGATCTGGGTCGTGCTGACCTTCCGTATTACGCGCCGCTTTCGGGAGCAGGTCAGCCGCGAGCAAGAGCTCGCCGCCCGCCGCTAGCGAGGTCGCCGCACGCGCCGCTCCTAGAGTCAGCGTGCCCCTCCCAGAGTCAGCGCGCAGATACCTCGTTCAGTGTATCTTGCGGTAGTGGAGCACGTCCATCGCTCGCTGACCGCCCCTACGTCGATCTACGCCCATGTTCTTCCCTCGGGACTCCGGTCCTCCCTGAGCAGCGATGCGTGGGCCCTCACCGATGAGGAAGTCATCGTCGCTGTCGAGCTGTCTGCGCCGACGAAACCGCCGCCGCAGACCACGCTCCAGCACCGCACCCACGCCCTGGGTCACCACGACGCCAGCGAACGCCACGCCAACGGCGAGGGGGCCGAGCAGGGCGCCAGCGATGGCGCCGCCGACGCCGAGCGTCAGCGACAGGCCGGTCTTGGTCGAGCGGACGGGCGCGCGTGTGTTCTCCAGCTGGAGCGTGCAGTCCGCGCAGAGCTGGCCGGCGCTGGCCGGTCCATGTCGTTGGCAGTAGGGCCGGGCGCATTGGAGACAGCGCTGAGTCGCAGGTTCGCGGCAGATCGCGCAGCAGTGCTGGTAGGGCGTCTCGCGGTAGTTGGTCTCGTCGGCATCGTACATCCTGGCTCTCCGGGAGTTGTACTTGGCTTCGCCGGCGTTGCGAGCAGGCTCTCTCGTTGCCGCACGTCTTGCTCTGTGAATCCGCAAGGTCGGCGAAGGCTCTAGGCCTGTTTGCCCCGACTCTGTCAAGGATATCGTAGATAGCGAGACCGACACAGTGGTCTTTGGGTGCGGGTTCAGGCCGCTCATACGTCCGACTCAGACGAGTCATCCAACCGCAGCGAGCGGGCTCTTCTACCCTTCGAAGACCCGCCCTTGAAAGGTCTCCCGCCGCTCGCAGGCCTCGACCACGGCGTCGAAGACGGCCAGCTTGTTCACGGTCCACTCCGGCGCGAGGGTCAGCCGTCGTGGCGCCTCGCCGGTGACGCGATGGACCACGACCGACGGCGGCAGGCGCTCGAGGAGGTCAACGACCCGCTCGACATAGCGCTCGCGGCTCAGCAGCGGCAGCGGCGCTTCGGCGTACGTCGCCGCGTGGCGCGTCCCCCGAAGCACATGGAAGGCGTGGAGCTTCACGCCCCAGACGCCGAGCTCGGCGAGCAGCGCGATGGTGGCGCGCTCGAGCTCGGGGCTCGCGCCCGGGAGACCGACGATCACGTGGGCGCAGGTACGCAGGCCCCGGCGATGGCAGGCCTCCACCGCGTGACGAAAGCAGGCGACGTCATGGCCGCGGCCGAGCTCGCGCAGCAGCCCGTCGTCGGCGATCTGTAGCCCGAGCTCGAGCCAGAGCTCGAGGCGTGGGGCGACCTCCGCGGCGAGCCAGTCGAGGGCCTCGTCGGCGAGACAGTCCGGGCGAGTGCCGATCGCGACAGCGGCGACCTCTGGCGCGGCGAGGGCCGGCGCGTAGATCTCTTGCAGGCAGCCCAGCGGCGCGTAGGTCGCGCTGTAGTCTTGAAAATAGGCGATGAAGCGGCGTGCCCCGTGGCGCTCGCGTACATAGTCGATGCCCGCGGCGAGCTGCGTGGTGATGTCCTGCCCCACGCGGTAGCCCGTGGGCTCGAGCGCCTCGCCGGCGCAAAACGCGCAGCCGCCGACGCCCACGCTGCCGTCCCGGTTGGGGCAGTCGAAGCCACCGCGCAGGCTGACCTTGTACACGCGCTCACCAAAGCGCTCGCGCAGCCAGCCCGAGAGGCGGTAGAAGGGGTGATGGGCGTCGTGCTCGGGCACGGCGGGAGCATAGCGCGGGAACGCAGCGAGCGCGGGTCACGATGACGAGTCAAGACGACGAGCAGCACGCCGACGATCGGGTCGCCGAGGCCTTCCTGGATCACTTCGATCTGCGCCCCCGAGCTCGCGACCGGCAGACCCTCGAGGCGATCGGCGCGGCCTTCGCGCGGCTGCCCTACGAGAACCTCAGCAAGGTGCTGCGCAAGCACGACGAGCAGACAGAGCAGACAGGTGGCGCCTCGGCCCGCCGTCGGCTGCCGCAGCGAGTCTTCGATGAGCACCTCGCCCTCGGCGCCGGCGGCACCTGCTTCGCCTTGACGCGCCTCTTTTCTGCGGTGCTGACGCGCCTGGGCTACCGCAGCCGCGTGGCGCTCTGCGACACATCGCGGGGCGAGGCGCGCCTCGAGCGCGTGGCCGACGATCGCTACGAGCTCTACACCTACGGTCGCCGTCGCTATGAGCTGAAGCTCGCCAAGGTCGACATGGCGCGCTTCGAGGCGGTCTGGGACGCCTCCTTCGATTGGACGATGATGAACGGCGTGCACGTCTGCGCTGCCGACGAAGACGGCGGCTACGCTTACCTCCACGGCCACAAGTTGCGGCTGCAGGGCGTCGCCGACAAGCGCACGCTGAACCTCCGCGGCCGCGAGGTCGACGAGCTGGCGACGCGCTTTGGCCTCGCCCCAGCCCTGATCGAGCGGGCCTACCAGCTGGTGGAGCGCGCCCGTGATGACTGAGCGCTGGACACCACCTTCGCAGCCGCCGGCGCCCGTGCTGCCGATCCTCGGCGTCCTCGGCCTCGACGAGGGCCTGACCGAAGAGGCGATCGCCGCCTTCGCCGAGCGACACGGGCCTGTCTGTCTCCGCGGCCCCCGCGTGCCCTTCGATGGTACGGACTATTATGAGCCAGAGCTCGGCGCCGGCTTGACACGGCAGTACCTGGCGCTCTCGACCCTCTTCGCCGCGGAAGAGCTGGCGACCCTCAAGGCGCTCGCCACGGAGCTCGAGCAGCGCCTCGTCGCCAGCGACGGCCGGCGACGGGTCAACCTCGATCCTGGCTACGTCGACGCGACGAAGGTCGTGCTGGCGTCCTACAAGGTCGGCCCGCAGAAGCTACACGTCGGCCGCGGTGTCTGGGCCGATCTCGTGCTCTGGTACAGCCACGGTCGCTTCCAGCGGCTGCCCTGGACCTTCCCCGACCTGCAGGATGACGCGCACCTGCCCTTCTTCGAGCGCGCTCGTGGTCACTACAAGGGCCTGGCTCGGGCCTGGCGTCGTGGACGCTGCTAGAGCGCTGACCAACTGACCTCCCGTCGCCGCGCTGGTCTGCGACACCACAGCGGTTGTCGCTCGCCCTTCTCGCTCCTACGCCGTGATTCGGCGTCCTTCGCGCAGCTCTTTCCGGTAAGCTGATCAGCGCGCTAGTCGCGGCGGCCGGCCTGCGGTCCGAGGACCAGATAGAGCAGCGCTCCACCGGCGATGGTGGCGAGGCCGGCGAGGCCGACGACCGGCTTCTGGACCAGGGAGTGGCCGGCCATCCACAGCGAGAGCAGCACGAAGAGCACAGGCGTCACAGGATAGCCCCAGCTCCTGTAGGGGCGCTCGAGCTGCGGCTCGCGGCGGCGGAGCACCAGCACGCCGAGCACGGTCAGCCCCGCCGAGAGCGAGAGCGAAAAGCCGATATAGGTCAACAGCAGCTCGAAGGTCGCGCTGACGATCAGCGTCACGGCCACCGCCGCTTGCAGCGCGATCGACCACAGGGGCCCGCCGCTGGCGCTCCGATAGCGTAGCAGCGAGAGCCGGCGGCAGTCGTCGCCCATCGCCTGGTAGACCCGCGGGCCGGCCATCACCATCGCGCTCACCGACGAGACCAGCGCCAGAGCGATCACGCCCGAGAGCGCGTCCCCGGCCCTGGCGCCGAAGAGCGCGCGCGCGGCGATGTGGCCGACCTCGAGCTTGCCCGCCAGCGCCGCGCGGGGCGCCGCCGAGAGGAAGACCACGTTGAGGCCGACGTAGAGCACGGTGACGATCAGCGTGCCGAGCACCAACGCCGCCGGCAGGGTCGTCGCGGGCTTTTTGACCTCGCCGGCGAGGTAGGCCGCGCCGTTCCAGCCGCTATAGGAAAACGAGATGTAGATCAGGCCGACGGCGAAGGCCGGGCTGAGCATCGCGGCGCCGAGCGTCGTGGAGCTCGCGGTCGCCTCCGCCGGGCCGACGATCAGCGAGGGGTCGCCGTGGAGCAGCCCACCGACGATGTAGACGGCGATCAACGCGACCTTGGCCAGGGTAAACACGTTCTGCACGCCGCCGCCGGCGCGCACGTGCAGGGCGTGGAGCAGCGAGAGCGCCAGCACCAAGCCCACGGCGGCGAGCGTTGGCGAGACCAGCGGCGAGCCCTTGGCCCCCACAGGCAGGATCACCGCGAGGTATTTGCCGAAGGCCAAAGCGGCCGCGGCGATCGGCGCCGAGAAGCCGACGACCAGCGAGATCACGCCAGCGACGAAGCCGAGGAGCGGGTGATAGACGCGGGCTAGCAGCTGGTACTCGCCGCCGTTGCGCGGCAGCGCGGCGGTGAGCTCGCCGTAGGAGAGGGCGCCGCAGAGCGCCAGCAGGCCGCCGATCAGCCAGCCCCCGAGCACCGCGAGCCCGGAGGGGATGTCGCGTACCAAAAAGCCGGTCGTGGTGAACACCCCGGTGCCGATCATATTCGCCACGACGAGCAGCGTGGCGGTCAGCGCGCCGAGGCGGCGCCGCGGATCGTCTGTGGCGCGCGAGGCGCCTTCGAGAGGGTTGGTCATCAAGGGCGTCATGGTAGCGCTATGCTGGCGGTGAGCACGAGCTCATTGTCGCGACGCTCGGCAGCTCGGCGGGCTGAGATCCTCTGGCAGTCGTGTCTTGTCGCGAGAGGGAGGGGCGTCGTTCGCGTCTCGAGCGAAGAGCGCCCCCACCCATTCCTCCCGTCGCCGACCACCGCGCTGCTGGCCGCTTTCAAGCGCTACGGCGAGGTTGAGCGACGTCGGTTGCTTGCTACCAGCAGGCGCCCTTCTCGCTCCTACGCCGTGATTCCGCATCCTTAGCGCAGCTCGGTCCGGTAAGTTGATCAGCGCTCTAGGCTGACCAACGTCCCTCCCGTCGCCGCGCTGGTCTGCGACATCACAGCGGTTGTCGCTCGTCGGTTGCTTGCTAAGAGCAGGTGCCCTTCTCGCTCCTACGCCGTGATTCCGCATCCTTGGCGCAGATCGGTCCGGTGATCAGCGCTCTAGCAGCCGGCAGGGCTGTGCCCGGCGACGGGAGGGGTTTCTGGGGGGCTCTCAAGGCTCACCTCCGAGTTCACCTCCGAGCTATGCTGCACGTCCCATGCGAAAGCCAATCATCGTCACCGTCGTCGCTGTGCTGCTCTGCCAGCCCACGGTCGCTCGCGCCGACATCTGGGGGCGTGACAGCTGGTGGGGGACAGACAAGGCGCTACACCTCGCCGTCGGCCTGGCGATCGGCGGCGGCTGCAGCGCCGGCATGTGGTGGCTCGATCGAGACGACCCCGCCGCCCTCCGCGCCGGGCTCTGCGCCGGCTTCGGCCAGCTGCCAGGCATCGGCAAGGAGCTCTACGACGCGGGCCGACCGAAGAACGTCTTCTCGGTCAAAGACCTGCTCTGGACCAGCCTCGGTGTGCTGATCGGTGTCGCCACAGGCTGGCTGATCGAGCGTCTGACCCGCTCCAACACCCCGGCCTCGCGGCCCGGCGCCACCCTCTCAGCCCCACCGCTGCTCTGGCGCTTCTAAGAGCACCCCTCCACACCTGGCTCGGTCCCGAAGGTGTCGGGGTTCTCCTAATGCCTCTCGATACGTTAGCGCTGGCGTGTCCTTCCCGTCGTCACAGGTTGCATGTGCAAAGCGGTCGCGCAATCCTGCCCCCCATAGCAACTTCGAGGAGGCGAGATGCGGTGGCGAACCTCTGTGACCGGGTTGTCGGCGCTGGCGGTGGTGCTGGTCTCGGGGGCCGGGCTGGGCCACGGCAAGCTCGCGTCTGCACCCTCGCCGCCGACCTCGGCGCCGGCGTCCCAGCCCGAGAGTCTCCCAGCGGGCGGCTTCCAGGTCGTCCCCGACAAGGGGAACCCCAAAGACAAGGGCGCTCACGTCGAGCGCGGCGTGCGGCTGCGTCCCGAGCGGGTGCTCGTCGGCCTCGAGATCACCCCCGGCGTGGCGATCCCCTTCGGCAACTATCTCGACTTTGGCGACTCCGGCGCCCACAACTACTTTCTCGAAAACGGTATCGGCTTCGCCCTCAGCGTCTCGCTGACGCTCAACCGGCTGGAGCTGCGCTACGCCTACGCTTCGCTCTCGACCGGGCGGGTCAAGGCCGAGCTCCCCGGCGACGTGGTCGACGCGCTGAACATCTACAACCAGGCCGCCGGTCTCCCCACCGTCTCCAAGACGATCGACCTTGAGGCGCCGAGCAACCTGAAGATGCACCACCTCTCTTTGGGCTATCGGATCACCTGGGAGATCATGAAGACGTTCAACCTGGTCTTCCCGATCGGCGTTGGCCTGGTCGTCGCCCAGCCGCCGGACTTCGGCATCATCCACTACAGCCTCTTCGGCGTTGGCGCCTTCGCCGGGGTCCGCCCCGAGATCACGATCGCCGACCTCGTCGCGATCGGGATCGACGCGCGCTTTTCGACCTTTATCACCGAGCCCGACGCCAACCTCGCGGGCGCTGGCTATGCGGCGACCAAGAAGGTCTTCGACAACGCCATCGCTTGGCTGCCGATGCTCAGTGTCGCGGTCAGCGCGCGGGTCTATTACTAGAAAGGAGGCGACGATGCAGATGCTGGTCAAACGCGTCTTTGCGCTGGCTCTGATCGCCGCTCTGCTCTGCGCTGCCCCCCGTCCGGCGGCCGCGCTGGAGATGGGCCTCGAGCTAGAGATCGGCACCTCGATCCCGCTGGCGAGCTTCCCCGACGGCGTCCCGGTGGCGATCGACGACACGAGCGGCGCCTTCCTCGGCACGCCGAACAGCGCCTACAACCTGCTCCTCGACGGCCGCACCAGCGTGGGCTTCTCTACCGCTCTGTCGCTGCTGCTCGGCAACTGGTACCTCCGCGCGGCGTTTTCGTACAACGTGATCACCTCGGCGACGTACACCCACTTCGCCGTGCGGCGCTTTGCCGGGCAGGACCTCCCGAAGGAGCTCCACAACCTCTACGTCGGCGTGCTTGACCGTGAAGCCGAGCTCACCGAGACATCTGCGGTGCTCACGACCCGGCTGGGCTTCGGTCGCCGCTGGTACCTGCTCGGCGAGGGGCGCTTTCGGCCCTACATCATGATGGGCCTCGGCGCGCTGCTCGCGGTGGTCGAGGGCGAGGTTGATCCGGGGATGACCTTCCACCTTGGTCTCGGCACCGACATCTACCTCGGCCTCGGCTTCGACCTCGGGGTGAAAGCCTACTACGAGTGGATGGGCGTGGTTTTGCCGGATAACTTCCAGGCCAGCTCCGCCGGCAGCGCCGTGAGCACCACGGCGACGGCGGAGACGAGCGTCTTCGAGGCCTTCCTCGAGTCGCTGCACACGCTGCAGATCACGGTCAACGCGACCTACCGCTTCTGATCCCTTGAGAGGCCTTCACAGCCGCTCCTTTATCACCTGGCGCTATCTGGCAGGCTGGGTCGGACCTTGAAGACCTTCTCCTTGCGGATCGTCACCGTGCCCGGCTTGGCGCCGCGGGGCTTGCTCACGTCGCGAGCGCGGCAGCCCGAGACGGCGACACGGCCGCCCTGCCGTTGCTTCGAGTGCCAGGCGGCGATCGCCGCGGCCGCCTCGATCACGTCGCGCCCGGGCTCGACGCCCTCGCGCACGAAGAGCACCACGTGGCTCCCTGGACAGCCGCGGACGTGAAACCACCAGTCGTCGTTGCGTGCGACCTTGATCGAGAGCTGATCGTTGTCGCGATCCTGTTTGCCGGCCCAGACCAACCAACCGTCGATCTCATAGGCCCAGACAGCGGGCGGGTTGCGCATCTCCGGAGGTTCCCAGGTCATCGGCTACTCCCATGCTCTTGACTCTACTACTGCGACCTGGGGAAAGGTGAACCAAGAGCACCCCCACCCATTCGGGGCCGAGCCGGGTGCTGAGCTGTCGAGCCGATTTCGTAGCCGAAGAAATGAGCCATACAGGTGGTATGGCGAACGTTCTGAGGCCAAAAAAGCGGCCGACAGGGCTGTGCCCGGCGACGGGAGGCATGGGTAGGGGTGGTGCTAAGCTACGAGGCGAGGAGGGCAGATGAGGCTGAACATCACGGAGCTGGCGGCCAACCGGGTGGAGCTCGTGGTCGGGGCGTGGACGCTCCGCGCGACGAGCTCGATCGGTTTGCGCGCGTTGGCGTTGGCGACCGAGCCCTTCTCCCTCGAGCTCGGTCGGCTGGAGCTCAGCGAGGTCGTCGCCACAGACGGCACGCGGGAGATCGCGCTGGCGCAGATCACCGTCGACGTGAAGGTGGAGACCCACGACGAGGCGGGCACCCAGGACGAGGCGGGCACTTGGGTGCGTGTCAGCGCAGGTCATGGGGAGGAGCTCGAGGCCAAGCTCGGCGCTCAGCTGCTGCGTGCGGCAGGGCTCGAGCTGCTGGGGGAGCTTCAGATCCGTGGCGGCGAGGTGCGCTGCGGAGCGCTGCGTCTCGACGAGGTCGACCTGGACCTCGGCGAGGGCCGCATGGTGAAGGCGCGCTCGCTGACGCTGCCTGGAGCGGCGGTGGCGCCAGAGTCGCCGGAGCTTCTGGCGATCAGAGGGCCGCTGACGCTCGCCGAGGTGGCGTACGCCGACGCGCGGGCGAGCGCCAAGCTCGACCGCCTCGAGCTGCCCGCGGGGCTGCGCTACGGCGACGCGGGGCTCGACATCGACGGCGTGAGCGCTGGGGCGCTCTTGGTGACGGTGCTGCTCGGGGGTGAGGAGGGTGACGGAGGAGGTGACGAAGAAGAGGAGGGTGATGAAGAGGGGGGCGCCGATCAAGGGGGCGTGAGCAGCACGCCGACGTCGAGCAGCGCAGCGGGGATGACGCCCGCCGACCCTGCGGCTGAGGTCCAGGCCCGGGGGCGTCGCTTCCGCATCTTGGATGGCCTGCAGGGAAAGCTCGACGTCGACCTCTACATCGACGCGACCTACCCCGTCTATGGTGCGCGGAAGGTCACGCATCACTTTCGGATCCCGATCGACGAGGGCGCGATCAACTACAAGACGCTCGAAAAGAGCCTCGCGACGCTCGAAGACGCCGTGGTCGACATCGAGCTGCTCCCCGGCGAGCTGATCCTCGAAAAGGACCTGCCGCTCTTGCCCTTCGACAACCAGACGCTGGTGCGCTGGCGCCTCGAGCCTCATGAGCAGACGCTGGCTGAGGGGCAGCGCGTGCGCCTGAGCACGCTGCTCGAGGCGGAGATCCCCATCGCAAAAAAGGAGCCATCGCGTTCGCCGCGAGACGAGAAGGAGAGCGCGAAGGGGCCGCTGCAGCTGCACCGCCTCGAGCTGCGCGAGCTCGACCTGGAGCTTGCGCTAAACCAGGGAGGGGTGCTCGATCTGGGTCACGCCGGTCGGCTGCGCTTTACCAAGAGGGAGCTGGGCGAGGGTGGCGATTCCCCACCGCTGGAGGGGCTACGCGTACAGGGCGTGCTGCGCCACGTGGCCGAACAAGGGGTGGCTTCGCCTGGTGAGCTGGTGTTGGGCTGCGCGCGCCTCCGCTGTGACCTCGAGGCGTTGAGGGTGGGCGATCGCGCGCTCAGCGCCCAGGGGCTCTCGCTCGAGGGGCTCGACGGCGCACGCTCGACGCTGAGCTTCGAGGGCCTGAAGTTGCGGCGCTTGACCCTCGAGGCCGCGGCGCTCTCGGTCGCTGACCTGCGCCTCGGCGAGAGCGCGGGCACCTGAACAGGGGCGCTGAGCTGACGGCGTCTCGCCCGACGAACCGACGAGCGGGCGAAGCGTAACTGCGAGCTGCTCGCGACTTGTTCGAGGGCCGAGCGCCTTTGAGCGCTCTCTTCTTCTCCAGGAGCGCCAGAAGCAGCGATTAGGTTTTAAATATTTGATATTACTGCTCTTTTTGTGGCGCTTTCCCGCCGGGGTGCGCGCAAAGATGAGCAGATGTGAGCGAGATCATGCCCGTTTCACGCCACCGTGGTAACCCTCTCGGACATGGATGGCGTTGCGCATAGGCCTACCGTCGTCGTTCTGCACGGGCTGGGGCAAGACGAGCGCTCCAACGCCAAGCTCCGTCGTTCGCTCGCCGCCGCCGGTTTCCCCGTCTGGACCACCAGCTACAGCACACGAAGCCGACACCTCGCCGAGCTCGCCGCCGAGCTCGGCGATCGCATCGAAAGCGACCTCGGGACGACACGTCCCCTCGCGGTCGTCGCTCACTCGATGGGCGCGATCTTGATCCGCCATCTCGCGACGCGCTTTCGTTGGCAGCGCGTGGTGATGCTCGCCCCGCCAAACAACGGCTGCCGCGTCGCAGCGCGGCTCAAGGGGCTGCGACCGGGTCGCTGGGCTCTCGGGCCCGCCGGCAGCGAGCTCGCCGACGCCGAGCGCTGGCCCGATCCTCCGGAGCCCTTCGCCGTGATCGCCGGTCATCGCGCGCTGACTCTGGGCAACCCGACCAGCTGGCTCGCGCAGGCGCTGAAGATCTTCGGCCCCGGCGTAGAGCACGACGGCACGATCGCCGTCGACGAGACGCTGCACCCCAAGATGAGCGACTTCGCGCTGGTCGACGCCAGCCACACTGGCTTGCTCGACCACCCCTTCACCGCGCGCCTCACGGTCGAGTTTCTCGAGGATGGCCGCTTCGCCAGCCGCCTGCCGGGAAGCCTCTCCCTCGAGGCCGCGCTCAAACGCAAAAACGCCGCCTGAGTCTCGCCCACCAACTCACCTCCCGTCGCCGCGCTGGTCTGCGAAATCACGCCGGTTGTCGCTCGTCGGTTGCGTGCGACCAGCAGGGGCCCTTTTCCCTCCTACGCCGTGACTCCGCATCCTTCGCGCAGCTCGGTCCGGTCAGCTGATCAGCGCTCTAGGGGCGACCCCGGCAGACCTTCTCTTTCGGGTTGTCCTTGCAGTAGTTGTCGAGCAGCGCCTTTTCGGTGGTCGCTGAGAACTCGCGCTTGTTATTCGAGAGCCAGGTCGGGCTACCGGAGATCCTGAGCATCTTCGGCAGCTTGATGCTCTCGGCGAGCAGCTTCTCGCCCCGCCGCTTGACGCAGCGAGCGATCCGTTTGGCGCTGATTTCCCGGCGCGCGCAGACACGCCAGTTGTTCGAGCGGAAGTCCTTGGCTCGACAAAAGATGTAGCGCAGGTAGCGCTTGCCGCGCCCGTAGAGATCCTGCACGCAGACCTGACGAAGGGTCTCTTGGACCTCTGTCGTACCGTGGAGCGAGCAGAAGCCCCGATGCGCCGGTTTCTGACGGCGGCACGTCTTGCCCTTCCCCGGATGATCGGCGATGTAGTGCAGCTTCAGGCTCAGTCGGCGCTTGAAGCGCTTGTGCTTGGTCAAGAGCTTCTCGAGCGCCAGCAGAGCCCGGTTGGCGAAGGGGCATTGCGACATGAGAAAAAGGTCGATGCGACGGGGCTTGGTCTTGCGGCAGCTGAGGTTCAGCTTGCAGGTCGGATCCTGGCAGTCGACCTTGCCGTTGCCGGTGTCGTCTTTGCCGTTGTCACAGACCTCCGCGGTGGGGTTCCACCGCCCCAAAGGACCCAGGTGGTAATAGGGGCCGCGCCGATCCATCCAGCGCTTGACCTTCGCGTAACCCGGGGACCGCTCGACGCTCGTCTCGAACAGCCAGGCTGGCAAGTACTTGAGCTTGAGCCTGCGGTAGAGCGTCTTGCCTTCGGCGCTGGAGTAGTCGACCACACGCAGCTTCAGCGAAGGGAAAAAACGCGCCCGCAGGTTTTTCCTGAGGAGTGAAAGAACGCAGCTCTTGCAGCGCTTGTCGGTCAGGACGAGCGCCGTGACCTCGCTGGGCAGCTTTGCGCAGATGGCCAGCGACCGGTCGCGCTCGCAGCCCGCGCGGAGCAGCGCCAGCCGGTCATGTCCGCCGCGGTGGTGAGCGCCGTTGACCAGCAGCGTCGGGCTTCCATGCTGCAGGCCGAGCTTGGCGCGCTTCATCGACGCCGCGAGCAAGCGTTCTCCCGGCTCGCCCTTGACGCACGCCGAGAGCTTCTTGGCGTCGATCTGCGCCGCCGCGGCGCAGCGCTGCCAGGCGATCGATGAGGTCTTGTTGGCGAGGGTGCAGGTCAGAAAGCGGCGCCAGGCCTTGCGGTCTTGGGCCAGCTTCGCGGCGCAGACCTGCGTCATCGCCCCCTCGATCTCATCTTTCGGAGCGCAAAAGCCGCGATGAACTCGTTGACCCTTGCGCTGGCAGCCGCCGTCGGGGAGCGTCCGCCGCCCGATGTACTCGACCACCAGCCGACCCTTGGCACGGAGCTCGTCGGTGATCGCGAGCAGCGTCTCGAGCGTGCGGTTGGCGTTGGAGCAGCCGAAGCGCACCAGCGCGGTGTACGTGACCTTGACAGGGCTGCGACGCAGCGCCTGCGGCAGGGCGTTGGTCTGGCCCTGGCTGGCGTCGCTGCGGCCTTTTTCGTCGGTGGGCTTGGACACCTTGGCCGACCTCGCGTCCTTGACGCCCTTGCGCGTCGCTCCGCTCGACCCACATCCACCCCATGCCATTAGAATCGCGAGTAAAGAGCCGAGGCACGCCGCTCGAGCCGAAAGCCGCGCGCCACCATATTCCACCCAGTGCAGAGGCATAGCGAACGCCTACCACAGCGAGCGAGTGGCCGCCACAAAGAGGCTGCGGCATCCAAGGATGCGCCAGAGGCTTGCGCCCTGACACTGAGCTGCTAATAATGCCGGCGCTGGTCGTGAACCTGCGAGGTTTCGTCGCAACGCGGCCAGCACTCCGGGGTGTAGCGCAGCCTGGTCAGCGCGCCTGCTTTGGGAGCAGGATGTCGGAGGTTCAAATCCTCTCACCCCGATCGCAACTGCCGTCATTCGGCTCACCTCACTTCGGGCTCAGGCTCACCTCAGGCTCACCTCACTTCGTGGTGGGTGCTCGTCGAATCCCTCTCAAGAAGCGACCGCTGATAGTACTCGAGCTCTCGGTACATGCCCCCTCCTGGCGACGCTCTGGTGTGCGGAGCAGCAGGATAACGCAGGCTCGGCCGGTCTTGATCCGAATTCCCGGTCCTGCGTCGAGAGCTGGAGTTTGTGCCCGTGTCAGATCTGGTGGGGCTCGGCGGCCCCTGCCGCGAGAAGCAACCCTGCGAGGAGGAGCCGAACATGTCACGCAACCGCATCTTGCGGCGCTCGCGAATGCTGGCTCGGTCGCCCGTCCTCAGCCGAAAACGCTCGCTGCCGGAAGGCGGCCAAACGCGGTTGGCCAATCAGGTCCACTGGCCGTATCATCACCGCGTGCAAGAACGGCCACATGATCTTCCAGACTTCAGGCATCCGCCGGTTATCGAGGTTGTCATCGGGGCGCAGTTCGGCAACCTCGCCGATGTCCTGAGTGCAGCGCAGATCGGTAGCTTCTGGGAACAGGTTCGCGATAGGTACCCGAAGACCGAAGATGCGCTACCTCTTGCGCGCCAGTACGATGCGCCGGCCCAGCACCCTGCAGCCGCTGCGCCGAGATTCCTGGCGCTGCCTCCGATTCGCCGAAGCTACCTGATCTCGGAGTGTCAGAATTGGCTGGTTCAGGTCCAGGCGGATCGTCTGCTCCACAACTGGCGGGCGGTTCGTGAGGACGATGAATACCCGCGATTTGAAGAGTGCTACGAGCGATTCGTCCAAGCCTGGGGTTCTTTCTCCGAGTTCTGTAGTGAGCGCGAGTTGGTCCCGGAGGTTGATCAGCTTGAGGTCACGTACATCAACCACATTCCGGCAGGCAAGGCTTGGAAATCGTTAGAGGACCTCTCGTTGCTCTTCCCTGATCTCGGCTGGCGCACGGGAAACCGCTACCTCCGCAGGCCTGAGTCGCTGGCCTTTGCTGCGTCATTCGAGATGGATGGCGCCCCAGGAAGGCTGCATCTCTCCATTAAGCACGGGCTGCGTCGAGGACCGACAGAACAGCAGATCCTCGTCTGTGAACTGACAACGCGCGGCAGACCTGAGGCGAAGATGACAATGGAGGAGTGGATCCACAAGGGGCGCGCGATGATCGTGCGTGCGTTCGCTGACCTAACTACCGACGACGTTCAACAGAGCCAATGGGGGAAGCAGGCATGATCACCACGGCACCGATCGAGACAAGACAACCAAAACCCTCACAGGCGGTCACTGGTTGGACTGCGGACTATCGACCATGGGTTGAGCCCAACCTCGCCATTACAGTGGCGAATGATCCCGTGGAGCACGAGCCCTGCTGGTTAGTTGGAGAGGAGATCAAGTGCAGTCAGCAGTCCTCGTCTTCAACATCCGTTGTTTGTCCGTCCAGTGAAGTGACGGCGACGTACACGCTGACCACTGAGACCATCGTTGCGGCTCTGAAGGAATTGGTAGAGTTGGGCGCAACGCCTTCAGCGCGCTCTCTCTTGGCTATCGCGCGCCGGCTCGTTCCCTCGGCAGAACTCGCGCTCCGTCGCTGGGGACACGCACTCGCCGTACCAGTGCCTCACAAGGAGAAGTCGGCATCAGGGCAGGCCACCGCCGACAACTACCGTTGGCTCGACCAGAACAGGGGAGCCTACGCTGGCCAGTGGGTTGCATTGCGCGGTGGCGTTCTGCTCGATGCTGACCTTGATCGTTTGATGCTCTACCGTCGGCTCAAGAAGAAGGGCAACTTGGGTGCAGTCTTCTTTGCGAAAGCGCCGATCGGCTAGACGCCGTGCTATTTCGAGATGGGCCTGCGAGCGCCGCTTGGGCAACGAGTCGATCCCCTCTGCGCGTCTCTGAGAGGATCAGTGTTTCTATCGCTGGCGTTGAGAGGTCGTATCCAGCCCCGCTCGCCGTCGAGTGTCGGGTAGGGGGGCAGCCGTTCACGGAACTCGCTCTGCTTGACACGGGCGCTGACCGAACCCTGATCGGCGATGAGCTCGGCCAGATATTGCGTGATGAAGACGTTCTTGGCGAAAGCCTCGGCAACGTGCGGTATTCGACGCGCTTCGGGACGATAGACTGTGACCTTCACAATCTCCCCGTCGCCTTCGTTGCTGATCCCGAGGTGGGACATGATATCACCGTGAACGCGACTTGTGCTGTTGCGCCACATGGCGAATGGTCAGGACCCACGGTGATTGGCTTCTTCGGGGCGCTGGAGTGTCTGCGTTTCGCGATCGAAGTCCAGCACACAGCCGATGCATTCTCTTGGTTGTATCTCGGACACGCTTACGCGTTGTAGGGGTAGGCAGGTTTCGTTGGCCGGTTTTGTCGAATGATATCGGCGACGTCTCGACCGCGGCCAGCGATATCGACCGCGGCCAGCGATATGGGTTTCTAACTGTCTACAATCATGGGGGAAAGAAGTGGATTCAAATCCTCTCACCCCGATCGCAACTGCCGTTATTCCGGCCAACGCCGACAACGTCTCGCCGACGCCGATCGCCTAGCCCACCGTCGACGAGGTGCGGCTCTCCGATCACGATCCGATCGTCGTAGACGTCAGCTGGTGAGCGGGGGGATGAAGTCGTTGACCTCGAGATCCTCGCGTAGACGCTCACGCAGCTTCGCCCGGGCGCGGGAGAGGCGGACGCACACGGCGCCGGGGCTGAGGCCGACGCGCTCGGCGATCTCCGGGCCGGTCCAGCCCTCGGCCTCGGCGACCAGCACAATCGTGTGGTCTTGTGGCTGCAGCGCGATCAACGCCTTGCCCAGGGCCTGGGAGAGCTCGCCGCCCTGGCCCAAGTCTTCCGGGTTGGCCTACGTCGCGGACACCAACAACCACAAGACCAAGCTCGTGATCCCAAAAAACAGCGCGTCGCGACCTTGGCTCACTACTTCGCGAAGGGGATCTCGGCGTAGATCACGGCGGGCTTGTCGCTGTAGTGCTTCGCAACCTCTTCGCCGCCGGGCTTGAAGATCGCGCCGCCCTTGCCCTGGCCGGCGGTGTTGTTGGCTGCCACGAGCCAGACGTCGCCGTCGATGGCGACCTGCTTCTGGACGTTCAGCGCGGCCCAGATGCCATTGCCGCCGACGGTCCAGAACGACGAGAAGAAGACGATCTTCGGCTTCTTAGCGAAGTAGTCTTTGATCTGATCGATCGAGTGGGTTGTGCAGTCTTGCGTCGCGTTGAGCTTGGTCACGATGCACTGCGCGTCGGCGCAGATCATCATCCCGGCCAGGCCCGAGGGTGTCTGAAAGAAGCTGTCTTTGATGCTCGGACCGGGCGTCAGCTGCTTGCTCTCGTTGCCAAAGAGCTGAAACTTGTAGTGGCGGGCGATGACCTTGCCGGCGGCGTCCACCGCGAGGTTGGCGTTGTAGCGCTTCGCGCTGGCGCCCTCGCCCTCCTGCATGATCAGGTTGAAGATCAGCGTGACCTTCAGCTCGACGGCGAGCTTGGCGTAGGTCTTGATAACCGTCGTCTCTGCCCAGCGGCTGTCGTCAGCCGGCGTGTCGCCGATCGCCGGCGCGAGCTCGGCTTTGGATTGGTCTTGGGCGTACTCGGGGGTGGTGATGATCGTCGCGCCCTTGCCAGCGGCTTCGCGGATGAAATATGCCACGCCGCAGACGTCATCGTCGCAGCTGGGCACGGCGCTGTGGTTGCCGCTGGAGTACTGCACGGCAGCGACCTTCAGCGCGGTAGCCGGCGGGGCGTCCACGCCCGTGTCGCTGGCGGGCTGCTGGTCGACGCGGGCGTCTGCCCCTGAGGGTGTCCCGTCGTCGCTGCAGGCGGCGACGAGCTGAAGACCAAGAATGAGCGAACCGAAAACGAATAGATAAGACCGGACCTTCATGACTCTCCCTCACCTAGACCGACATGTCAGTATATCAGTATATTTGAACATACAAGCGGCAACGATTAGCACGAGCCTCGGTCTGTTGGAAGGGCGGATCGCATCACGGCTTGCGCCGGTGGGTCGTGGCGCCTAACGTCGACGACCATGTCGCCATTGCCCAAGGAACGACGTGCGATGTCCAAAAAGCGCCTCTGCAAGCTGAAAGACGACAAGGTCGCCAAAGAGCTCAAGCGGCTGATGAAGGTCGTCCGCGAGCCCACGCATATCTGTCGTCGTCGGTTGCTTGCTACCAGCAGGCGCCCTCCTCGCTCCTACGCCGTGATTCCGCATCCTTCGCGCAGCTCGGTCCGGTAAGCTGATCAGCGCTCTAGCGCGTCACGCATCGTCGTCGGCGTCGTCGGTCGAGACGCGTCCTCAGCCGTCGACGCGCTGGAGTTCGATCGCCGTGCCGTCGGCCAGCGCGAGCGGCAAGAAGGGCGTGGTGGCGACCTGCCCGGCGGGCAGAAGCCGCGCGAGCTGCGCGGCGATCACGACCTCGCCAGCGGGCGCCTCGGCGAGGATCTGCTTGGCGATCGCCACGGGCTGCCCCACCGCGGCGTAGGCCAGGCGCTCGACCGAGCCGACGTTGCCCAGGGCTACTCGCCCGGCCGTCAGCCCAGCGCGGAGGCGCATCGCCGGCCGCCCCGCGAGCTGCTGCCGCCGCGCCTCGCTGTCGACGGCGTCGCGGGCCTCGAGGGCCGAGCGCACGGCGGCCAGCTCGGCGTCGGGCAGCGGCGCGGGGGCGCCCCAGAGCGCCTGCAGGCGGCCCACCGAGAGCCACAACACCACGCCGCCGCGGGCGCGCAGGGCGTCGATCAGCGGGGCGAGGTAGTCGTTGAGCAGCTGCATCGCCTCCCGCGGGGCGCCCTGCCGCAGCTGCTCATCGAAGCCCGCGAGCTCGAAGACGCCCACCGCGACATTGCGCTCCTCGGCGTTGAGCGCGAGGGGATCGCCCTGGGCGCCGACCCGCTGCGCCACCGGCTTCGAGAGATAGAGCTCGGCGAGCCGCGTCTGCCCTTCGCTGCCGCGGAGGGCGCGGGTCATCTGGTTGAACGAGGCCGCGAGAGACGCCAGCTCGTCACGGGAGGCGACCTTTACGGTCTGGTCGAGGTTGCCCGAGGCCACCGCCTCCATCGCCTGAGCTAGCTTGCGGATCCGCCCACCGAAGCTGCGCGCCATCAGCACCGAGGCCAGCGTGCCGAGCAGCAGGCCGATGCCGAGGATCAGCAGGCCGACTCTGCTCTGTGAGCCGATCTGGCGGTCGATGCGCCGCAGATCGAAGCCGAGGCGCAGCTTGCCGCCTGGCACGGAGAGCGCGTATTCCTTGATCAGCCCGCCGCGCTCGACCTTGCCCGCGACGAGGGCCTCGAGCACGCGCTGTCGGCCCTGGCGCATCCGCACCGCGAGGCGCGGATCGAGGCGCGAGAAGACTCGCGGGTTCAACGCGCCCTGCTCGAGCTTTCCCACGCCGTCGATGTGGATCGCGTAGACCAGCCCCGTCTCGACCTTGTCGGCCGTCGCGACGAAGGTCGTCAGCGCGGCGAAGTCGAGCTTGCCCTTCATGTCGCGCAGCCCGGCGAGCACCTTCGCCAGCTCGCGGTCGCGCTTCACCAGCGCTCGCTCTTGAGATTGGCCGAAGCGAAAGACCAGCAGGTAGGTCGTGCTGCCGGCGACGATCAAGACCAGCAGCGCGCTGAGCAGGCCGAGCTTGAGCGAGAGCGAGAGGCGCATCGTCTTGGCCTCCTCGTCTCTAGGGCTTGACCGTGGCGGTCAGGTCGCGGTCGACGCCCTTGGGGCTCAGGACCACGGCGGTCGTCGTGGCGGCGACGATCACGGCGCCGAAGGCGGCCACGGCCCACCAGCGGCGATACCAGGGCAGCTCGGCGTCGGTCAGCGGTCTGGCGCCGGCGAGCTTCATCTCTGTGGCCTGCGCCTCGATCCGCTCGAGCTTAGCCGAGACCTTCGCCGTGCGGCCAAACGGGATCTTCACGAAGCGCACGTAGTCGCGATGGGCCTCGTGGGTGATCCGAAGCGCGTGGGTGCCTACGCTGACCTTGGGCAGCTTAAGCTTGGGGCCGCGGCCCACGCGCTCGCCGTCGAGGTAGACCCAGGAGCCTGAGACGTTCACGTTGACGGCGAGCTTGCCGCTGTAGCGATCGGGCAGTAGCAGCCGAAAGAGCAGCTGGCGAGCGGCGGCGCGCAGCCCTCTACGAGGATCGAGCAGGCCGTGGGTTCGGCGTGTGACGGTGCCGCTGTCGCGCAGCAGCTGGAGGTACACCACATAGGCGCCACCGATGCTGCCGACGTGGCCGACGATGATATGCGTCGCGCCGACGCGTCGGCCGACCTTGGCGATGCAGGGCAGCTCGTCGCAGCCCGGCGTGCGCGCGAGCTGTCGTCGGAGCTTGGTGGAGCGTCGCAGCTTGATCTCCGGCAGCGACGTCGCCGCGGCGCGGAGCCAGCGCTGCACCCGCTTGACCTGCTTGCCTTCGATGCCGAGGGCGCCGAAGGGCGCGAAGGTCACGGGGGTCGCGGCGTCAGCGGGCGCGGCGAGGAGGGCAAGGATCGCGAGCACGATCGCCCCGCCGAAGATGCGTTCACGACTCAGAGTCCGCATTGTTCCGGCTCCGCGCTGCAGTTGATCGCTGGCGAGCCCGAGAGGGCGTAGCCCAGGCCGACGCCCGCGCCAACGGCCGCCACGCCGACGAGGGACCAAAACCACCAGCTGGTGTACCAGGGCACGGGGCGCTCGACCTTGCGCGGCGCCAGCTTGCCTCCGGCGACCTTCGGCAGCTCCAGCTTCACCACGACCTCGGCGGTCTTCTGAAAGCGCACCTTCACCTCTTGCACCACGTCGAGGTAACCCGCCTTGCTGACCCGCAGCGTATGCGCGCCGACCTTCAGCCCCCGTTTCACCGGCAGCGGCGTGGTGCCGAGCAGCTCACCGTCGAGGCGCACCTGAGCCTTGGGCACATTGGCTAGCACCGCCAGCGCGCCGCGCAGCTTATCGGGCGCGACCAGCCCATAGGCCGCGACGCGGACCGCCTCGATCAGCTGGTCTGGTCGGCCGCTGATCGTCTCTTGGATCTTGCGCAGCTCCTTTTTGCTCTTCACGTCGACGATCTTGAGGTTGACCACGTAGGAGTCGCCGAGGCCGCCGACGTTGCCGCTGATGATCCGGTCGACGCCGAGCAAGCGGCCCGCCTCCGCCAGGCAGGTCACGTCGCCGGTGCAGCCGGCGAGCGCCTTGTGTTTGCGCATCAGCGTCTGCACCGCGGCAGGGCCAGGCATCGCCGCGTCGGCGAGACGCGCGAGCTCGATGCGTAGCAGGCCATCGAGGCGCGCGACGATGCCAGCGTCGACGCCCAACGGGTCGACGCGAAACACCGCCAGCCCCGCGGCGAGGGCGGGGCGCGGAGCCAGCAGCATCGCCAGCGCCACGGCCGCGAGGAGCAGCCCCGGCGCGAGGCGTCGCCGTCGCGGGCGGATCAGTCGCGGGCGGATCATCGGGCTCTCCCTGGCTGGCTCGTGGGCGTGGAGGTTGGCGCGCGCGGAGCTGGCTGGGCAACGACGGCGATCGCGCTGACGCGGGCCGTGCGAAACCACAGCAGCTTGGTCAGCCACCACACGCCGCTCTCCGGGGTCTGGCGGAAGCGCAGCGAGAGCAGCTTGCTCGCGCCGATCTCCCGCGCCTTGGCGATTAGGATCTCGTTGACGACCTTCTCCAGGTCGCAGGTTGGGATGCCGAGGGTGAAGAGGTAGAAGCCGACGCAGCTGACCTGGATGGCCGCCAGCGGCTCGGTCTTCGGCGGCGTCTTGATCAAGCCGGGCTCGAGGCGCACGACCTCGAGGCTGCTGCAGGCTGACGACGCGCCAGCGAGCGCCAGGGTCGCGGCGAGCGCGACGACGAGCGGCGCGCGTCCGAAGCTGCTTCCCTTCACGGTTGATACTCCTCGAGGACCGCGTCGAACGCGTCGACGACCGGCTGCAGGTGCTCGCGGTCGAGGTCGGGCGAAAAGAGGTGCGGCACCCGGAGCTGCGGGCGCGGGATCGCTAGCTCGAGCTTCTGCAGGTACTGCTGGTTGATCGCCTGGCGGCGGCGGAACGTCTCAGCGGAGGCGACCATAGGGAACAGCTGATCCTCAGGCTGGTGGCTGGCGGCGAGGGTCTCGATCGCGTGGGCCAGCTCGGGCTCGCGGCGAAACTCGTCGGGGTAGAGCTGGTTGATCACCAGCCGCTCGACGGCGATGTCAAGCTCGCCGGTAGCCGCGCGGAAGAGGTCGACCGCCTCCGAGGCGGGCATCTCCTCGGCGACGGTCACGATCAGCATCGCCGTCTCCACCGGGTCCGAGAGCAGCGTCCGCGCCTTCTTGGCGTCGGCGGTGAGTGGCCCCTCGGGGACGGAGTCGAGGATCACCTGTGGGATCCGGAGCATCGAGATCAGATGCCCGGTGGCCGGCCCGTCGAAGACCACCGTGTCGAAGCGCGGTACCCCAGAGCGGTCGAGCTCGGTGGTGTGGTACCAGGTCTTGCCGATCATCGAGTAGTCGTCGAGGGCGGGCACGGCGCGCAGGAAGCTGCGGACGATCCGGTTTTCGAGCACGGCGCGGTAGACGGCGCGGAAGCGCAGCACCATCAGCCCCATCTCTCGGATCGCCGCCCGGGGGTTCATGTTCACCACCCAGAGGCTATCGGTGACGGCGCGGATCTTCTCGTCGACGCGTTTGGTGCCGAGCAGCCGGCAGAGCTGCTGCTCGAGGCGCTCGGCGCGCACGTGCGCCAGCAGCACGCGGCGGCCCCGCTGCGCCAGCGCGAGGCCCAGCGCGCAGGAGATGGTCGTGCGACCGACTCCTCCCTTGCCACCGATGATGATGAGGCGTCTGTTTAGCATGCTCGCGGCGCCATCCTGCCACGGCTGCTCAAGCGATCTCCAGCGTCATCCCTTCACGCGCGGCCAAAGAGTTGGGGAAGGCGCGCTTGGCGTCGGCCGCGAGCTTGTCGATGAAGGCGTCGTCGTGATCTGGATCGTGGTGGAAGAGCACGAGCTGCCGCACCCGGGCCTCGCGGACGATCTTCACGCCCTCTTCCCAGGTGCTATGCCCCCAGCCGGTCTTTGAGTTGTTGTTGCCGTCGCCCCGATACTCCTCGGGGGAGTAGGCCGAGTCGTAGACCAGCAGGTCCGCGCCGTCGGCGAGCTCGACCAGCTTCGGATCGGGGCAGGAGTAGTGCTCGGTGTCGGTGGCGACGACCACCGAGTGACCGCCGAACTCGACCCGATAGCCAAAGACGCCGCCCGGGTGGTTTAGCTGGGCGTTGGTGATCACGGCGTTGCCGCAGGCGACCGCTTCGCCCTCGCGAAGGTCGTGGAAGCTGATCTGCGCCGCCATATCGCTGAGGCTGACCGGGAAGTTGGGGAAGTTCATCTGCCCCGAGAGGGTCTCGGCGAGGGTCCCGGAGAGTTTGTTCGAGCCGAAGAGATCGAAGCGGTTGCCCTTGATGAACGCCGGCGTAAAGAAGGGGAAGCCCTGGATGTGATCCCAATGGAAATGGGTGAAGAACATCCGCGCGACCACCGGCATCTCGCCGAGCAGCCGCTGGCCCAGGCTGCGAAGCCCCGAGCCCCCGTCAATGATGATCAGCTCGGATCCAGCGCGGATCTCGATGCAGGGTGTGTTTCCCCCGTATTTTACCGTCGTCGGACCAGGCGTGGGGATGCTCCCCCGAACGCCCCAAAAACGGACGCTGAACATTCGGCCTCCACGAAGCTTGCGAGTGCGTCGAAAAATATCATCGGGTTAGGGTGTGGCCAATCAGTATTTCAACAACATGTATTTCAACAACAACGAGACCTCCGTCATCAGCAGGGGGTCGGTCTCGCCCCGATCGATGCGGTTGATTCGCGCTGCGCCTGCCTCACCGGGGAGCAGCGCCCCGAAGGCGGCCTGCGCCAGCAGGTAGCGTCCGAGGTGCCAGGCGACGCTTTCTGAGGCTAGAAAGCGGCCGGCAGTGCTGTGCCCGGCGACGGGAGGAGTTTGTCGGGGTGCTCTTTCATCAACAGACTGCCAGGGGGAAGCGGCGATCGACGTAGGTCGGCAGCTTGGTCGTGGCGTCGATCGCCGCTGGCACCCTGGTCGTGCAAGCCACGGGCGGTCGCGCCAAGCAATCGACCTTTCAGCCGAGGGGAGGGCGCCGCGGTTGCGGGGGAGGCCACGCCAGAGCTATCTTCTGATCGACCCTCGAAGGAGCGTTGATGGTCACCGCCGAACACATCGCCGTGCCTGGAGATAGCGCTGAAGCGCAGGTACAGCGGCTGATGCTGCTCTATCGGGTGGGGATGAGCCTCTCGGCCGAGAAGAACAAGAATCGGCTGGTGGAGATGATCCTCCTCGAGGCCAAGGAGCTCTGCAACGCCGACGGTGGCACGCTCTATCTACGCGACGAAGACGACCTGGTCTTCGAGATCCTCCGCACCGACTCGCTGGGCTTCGCCGCGGGGGGCACCAGCGGTGTGCCGATCAACCTGCCGCCGATCCCGCTCGTCGATGACGACGGCGAGCCCAACGTGGCCAACGTCGCCTCCTACGCGGCGGTGCTCAAGCGCTCGGTCAACATCGCCGACGCCTACGACCGCACCGACTTCGACTTCTCCGGCACCCGAGCCTTCGACGAGCGCAACGGCTATCGTTCCACGTCCTTTCTGACGATCCCGCTGGTCAACAGCGTCGATCGGGTGATCGCTGTGCTGCAGCTGCTCAACGCGAGAGACCGCGAGAGTGGTGAGGTCGTGCCTTTTCAGACCGAGCATCAGCAGATCGTCGAGGCGCTGGCCTCCCAGGCGGCGATCGCCCTTGATAACCAGCTTCTGATCGACGCCCAGAAGGCGCTCCTCGAGTCATTCATGCGGCTGATCGCCTCGGCCATCGACGCCAAATCCTCCTACACCGGCGGCCACTGCGAGCGTGTGCCAGTGCTGGCGGAGATGCTCGCCCGGGCGGTCTGCGAGAGCGACACGGGGCCCTTCGCCGGTTTCGATCTCGACGACAACGGCTGGGAGGAGCTGCGCATCGCCTCCTGGCTCCATGACTGTGGCAAGATCACCACGCCGGTCCACGTGATGGACAAGGCGACCAAGCTCGAGGCGATCTTCGATCGGGTGGAGCTTCTGCGGCTACGCTTCGAGCTGCTCGAGCGCGAGGCCGAGCTGCGTTTCCTGCGGGCCAAGGCTGGCGAGGGGGGCGAGGCGCTCGCTGAGTTCGAGCGCGGCTATGAGGCCGAGAGGACGCAGCTGAGAGACGATCTCGCCTTTCTCGAGAGCGCCAACATCGGCGGCGAGTTTCTGCAGCCCGAGGAAAAGGCGCGGATCCGCGAGCTGGCCCAAAAGAGGGTGCTGATCGCCGGCGAAGAGCGACCGCTGCTCACCGACGACGAGGTGGAAAACCTCACGGTGTCGCGCGGCACGTTGACCAACGAGGAGCGGCTGGTCATCAACGAGCACATGGTGCAGACGATCATGATGCTCGAGTCGCTGCCCTTCCCGAGGCACCTGCGCAAGGTCCCCGAGTACGCCGGCGGCCACCACGAGAAGATGGACGGCAGCGGCTACCCGCGGGGCGTCTACGCCGGCGACATGAGCGTGCCGGCGCGGATCATGGCCATCGCTGACGTCTTCGAGGCGTTGACGGCGCAGGATCGCCCCTACAAGCCCGGCAAGTCCCTCTCGCAGGCGATGCGGATCATGGGCTTTATGAAGAGAGACGCCCACATCGATCCGCAGCTCTTCGATCTCTTCGTCTCATCCGGGGTCTACCGCGAGTATGGCCAACGCTTCCTCCCCGAGACGCTCTGCGACGAGGTCGACGAGGCGGCGCTGCTGGCGATCGAGCCGACCGTGGTGGAGCTGCCGCCGGCCGAGGAGCGCAAGAAGCGCTGGGAGCACTTTCTACCCGAGTACGAGGAGCGGCTCTCGAAGCAGCGCTGGCTCCAGAGGTAGCCCGTGTGGTCGCGACGATCGATCCCCCGGTCGATGGTCGCGCCGGAGCAGTCGCCGTCGCCTGTCGACGATCACACACCCTCTGCCTCCTTGAATTCAAGAGCATTATCGAGCGCCTATCTCTCTTGTTGGCGACCGATCAGGTGCGCCATGGAGCTATGATGGTGGCCTGCTGGCGAACGGCGTTGTGGCCGAGCTTGTTGGGTCAAGCCAGCCCAAACCCTCCTTCGGGCATTTGTGGGGTGCTCCGAAATGCTTGCTACCAGCAGGCGCCCTCCTCGCTCCTACGCCGTGATTCCGCATCCTTCGCGCAGCTCGGTCCGGTAAGCTGATCAGCGCTCTAGGCCTCAGATAGGTCGCCCTACCTGCATGTAGCCAAACGTCTGGTGCCGGATGCGCTTGGGTCCCCGCCCAGATCGGCAAAGCTCGCCCGCGTTCGCCTTTCACTCTCCCCTCTGCGCTGCTATCGTGCGCACTCTTTCAAGACAGCCAGCCGTGAGCCTGCCATGCCTACGATTTCGCACGACGACGTGCGTGAGGCCTTTTCCCGGATCGAGACCAAACTCTCCACAGACCCGCTCTTCGCGGGAGCGGAGCCGTCCCCATCCAACGATGATTTCCGCGAGCGGATCGCGACGTTGCCCGCGACGGTCGAGGAGCTCTTCTCCGCGCACCTCGCCGACGCGCCGATCACCGCCCGCTACGCAGCGCTGCAGCTCTACCGCGAGCTGGTCGCCCACTATGGCGTGCATGGCTCGAGCGAGAACGCCGGCGAGCTCGCGCTCGGCGAGGGCGAGACCCGCTGCGTGCGGGGCAACCTCCACATCGACGGGCACCTGCGCCTCGGCGCCGACGCGCGCTTGGTCGTCAGCGGTGAGCTCTTCGTCGCCGGGAGCGTGCTTGGCGCCGCCCGCGCCTACAGCTTGTTGGCCGTCGGCGGCTCGCTGCGCGCGCGCAACGTTATCGGGGCCGGCGAGCTGCTCGCCGACTCGGCGACCATTGGCGACGTCGTCTACTTTGCGGGCTCGAGCTACGGGGCGCGGGTGGGGCTGCTGCGGGCGCGTACGGTGGTCGAGAACGGCGACAACCGCGGCGTCTACACGATGTTTCGCGCTCAGCAGCACTTCACGGAGCGCCTCGCCGAGGTGCGACCGGACCGGCTGCGCGCGATCGGGCGGATCCTCGGCGTGGTCAGCGCCAGCGATCTGGAGCAGCTCGAGGCCGCGATCCGCCGGGCCGCCGAGGCGGTCTGTTGAGAGCACCCCCACACCGAGCCGGGTGCTGAGCTGCCGAGCCGCGATGTCGTAGCCGAAGAGATGAGCCATAGGAGTGGTCTGGCGAGCTTTCTGAGGCCTCGAAAGCGGGCGGCAGTGCCCGGCGACGGGAGGAATGTGTGGGGGTGCTCTTAAGCGGTTGACAGCAAGCGCAGGTCTACCTACCGGCTACTGACAGGCGTTGACCAGCGCGGTGGCGATGATCTTCTTTGCTACCGAACGCAGGGTGGGCGTCAGGTCCGAGGTGCAGATCGAGTCGAAGCTCGAGCGCGGGGCGAAGGCGTCGACGATCGCTTGCAGACGGATCGCGGGCAAGGCGCTGCCGGTGTTGGTCTGGCAAGATGGTTTCAGCGTCGGGTGGATGCCCTTCACGTCAACGGCGACGGGGGTGCTCGGGCCGCCGATTCGCGCGAAGAAGACCGGGCTCGCGCCCTTGAGCGCCTTCAACTTGGCCACCACCGAGGCGATCTCCTGCAGGTATTTGCCGCCGACCGTCGGCGCGCAGTCCTTTCGCGGCCCGCCCGTCTGGCGATCGTTGATGTCACAGGTCACGCCGAACTCGAAGCAGCGAAACGAGGTCAGCGGCCCTAGGCTGACCAAGCTCTCCTCCATGGGGTCGTAGAGCGAGGGGTCTTTGGTTGAGCAGTCGTCCTCGTCGCTGAGCACGACGATCGCCAGCGCCGCCTTGGGGCGCACGAAGCCGACGTTGACCGGATGATCGGGCTCCAGGGCGCGGGTGATCGCCGCGAGCGGCTGCTCGAAGCCGCAGCCGAAAACGCCCACCGGACCGATACAGCTGAAGGCGTCCTCCGCCGTGCCGCTAGCGACGTTGTCCTGGATCGTCAGCTTGCCGTCCTCAATACTCGAGCTAGTGGCGATCCAGGGTTTACTCGGCGTCGCGCAGCCGGCGATCTGTGGCGTGGTTTGGAGCGCGCCGTCGTCGCCGCCGGTCACCTCGCAGCTTGGCAGCCTGTAGTTGCCGGTCCCCATGTCAGTGGAGATCACGCCGACGCGCAGGTTGACGAAGCTATAGCGCAGCTCATCGATGAAGGCGGGGAAGGCCTGGGCTAACGCTAGCTGTTCCTGCTCCATCGACCCTGAGTTGTCGACCACGAAGAGCACGTCGAGCAGCGGCTGCTGAAGCGCTGTCTTGATCAACGGCACGAGGTCGACGACCACCCTGGTGCTGCGCCCAGCGTCGATCTGCACGGTCTTCTCCTGCGTCTCGTAGTCCTTGCCAAAGACGGTCACCACGTGCAAGCCCGCAGAGAGCCTGTGGAGCTGATAGCGCCCCTCGCCGTCGGTCATGTCGTTCCTGGCGTCGACCGCGATCTTGATGTTGGCCAGCGGCCGCTGGTCGCAGGCGTCGCGGACCTGGCCGACCAGCGAGCCCGTCCCCGGCGGCGTGATCGTGTTGTCCGGGATCGGGTCGAGGCAGCCCGAAGGCGCCGTCAACGCTACGATGGCGACCACCGCGATCCGCGCCCGCGACCCGCTGCTGCCGTGGCGGCGCTCAGGAGCACCCCTACACATTCCTCCCGTCGCCGGGCACAGCGCTGCCGGCCGCTTTCGAGGCCTCAGAGAGTTCACCCTACCACCCCTATGGCTCATCTCTTCGGCTACGACATCGGCTCGGCCGCTCAGCACCCGGCTCGGTCCCGATTGTGTAGGGGTGCTCTCAGAACGCATAGCTCACTCCTGCCATCAGCTGCGGCGTAGCGAAGGCCTCGCGCTCGCCAGCCTGCCGCAGGCTGTCGACGCCGTAACCTCCAGCGACGGTTAGCGACCAGCCGGCGCCGAGGCGCAGGTCTGTCGTCAGCAGCGCGCCAAAGCGCAGCCCTGCGGCGTCGCCCGTGAGGGTCGTGATCAGCTGGCTGTGATCGAGGTCCGCTGGCTCGCGCTTGACCAGCATCACCAGCTGCCAGCCGCCATAGACCGCAGCCCCGATCCCGAGGCGGCTGCCCAGCAGGCGGTAGCGGTAGCCAACCTCGCCCTGCAGCGCGAAGCGATGGATCGTGAACCCCTGCTCGTTGTTTTGCTGTTGGGCGTGATTGGAGTGGGTATAGAGCCCGCGGAGGCCCAGGGTCAGCGCTCCGGGTCCGAGGGGCACGACGCGGCTGTAGCTCAGGGCGACCCCGTGGGCGTCCTCGTAGGGTCGCGCTGGTGCCCCAAGGTAGCCGTAACTCAAAGAGAGCTGGTTCGGCCGCGAGCCGTCGTCGGCGTTCGCCTTGCGACGCGCGAAGATAGGTGTGAGCGCGGTCAGACCGGAGGTATAGGCCATCTCGAGCATCTCGACGACGCGGGGGCTGAAGGGCTCGGCGAAGCCGCTGTTGGCTGGATCGAAGGCGGCGATGGTGCGATCGACGTCGACGCGGTCTTCGGCGAGGCGGGTGGTGGGGCTGCTCGCTGGGCCGCTCGCCGGGCCGCCGCTGCCCTGACCGGCGGGGGCGCCTCGTCGCGCCAGCGCGCCGCGGGCGATGCCGAGCTTGGATAAGGAGACCTGGTGCAGGAAGCTGCGACGCATCAGCCGCGCCGCCTTCTTGCCGTCGAGCTTGACCCGCGCCATCAGGCCGACGCTGCGCGAGCGCACCCAGACGACCTTGTAGCTGCCGGGCTCGAGGATCAGTCGCGTCCACTGGGCGGCGGTCTTATGCACCTCCATCCGCAGCGTGCCGCTCTTGGCGTCGAAGATCGCGAAGTGGCCGGCGAAGCCGGGCGGCATCTCGAGCAGGTCGCGGCGCCCCGTGAGCCAGACCAGTGGCGCCTTCATCTTGCCCCGCGGTGGGCGAAACCAGGGGCGCTGCCCCGAGATGCGGCGGGTATGAAACGAGACGAAGGCCGCGAGCTCGCCATAGCGCACGACGCCGTCGGAGTTGGCGTCGGCGGCGCCAGCGAGGCCGGAGATCAGCACATGGGAGAAGTAGCCGCCGCCGATGTCGCGCGCCTCGCCGGCGGGGCGGTTGCTCATCGTCGAGGTCAGCACGCCGATCGGCAGCTGCCGGCTGGTGCGCTCGACCCTTGCGATCAGCTTGGAGAAGTCGGGGCCGAGCTCGTCGTCCTTGTTCGGGCTCCCGCTCGCGCTGTCGCTCGGGCCCTTGGCGGTGAAGAGGCTCTGGCTCTTGCAGGCGTCGATGAACAGGCCGTTGAGCGTGGCTTTGCTCCCCGAGAAGGCGCGCTGGAGATCCCGTGACGTAAAAGCGCCCATGATGTGCGAGGACAGGTGGGCGCCTTTGATGGCGTTCTGCCCTGACTTCTTGAGCAGGAAGTAGCCCTTCTCGCCATGCCCCGAGTAGAAAAAGTAAAGGTGAACGGGGCGGCTGGGCTCACGGCTGCGGGCCGCGGCGACCTGGCGCTTGAAGAGCGCGAGCACCTGCTGAAGGCGGCGCTTGGTCGGCGGCAGGTAGGGTGGCGGTGGGGTGTTGGCCAGCTGTAGGCGGCGCCAGGTCTCGACGTCGAGCTCGGTGAGCAGCGCGACGTTCTTGCTCGGGGTCAGCCGCGTCGCCAGCTTGTAGAAGCGCAGCGCGTCATCGTCCGCGTAGCGTAGCTGGGGGAGCACCCCCCAGCCGTCGTTATGGCCGACCACCACGGCGTAGACCAGCGGTGTGTGGCTCGAACCTCGCCCCCGTCGCGCCTCGGCCGCCCGTGGCGCGAGGAGCGCGAGCGCGGTAAAGGCCGCAGTGGAGGCGACGAACGCCTTCATCGCGCCGTGGGCTCGTCTGTTGGCGTGGCGGCGATCACCTGGTAGCGCTGACGTAGCAGGGCGACCTTGCCTTGCCAGCGTGAGAGTGGCTTGTCGGCGCCTGCCGCGAGCTTCGCCAGCGCGCGCTCGACCCTTCCGCGGGGCTGCTGGCGCTCGGCGAAGATGGCGACCACGGTCAGCTCGCCGGCGTGGTGTCGGGCGCCGAGGCGGATCGAGCGGCCGACGGTACGCATCGTCGCCGAGGTCTCGATCGTCAGCGGTTCGTCGGCCCGGGGGCGCGGATAGTAGAGCCGCGTCTCACTGTCGATCGCCGAGCCCTGGCCGGCGCCGATCGCGCCGATGTAAAGCACGTGGAGCGTTGGGTCTTCGTTGGCGTAGCGGAACTGCACGAAGTCGCGCAGGGTCATGTTCTCGCCCGGCGCTAACGGGCGCGGGGTGGTGAAGCGGCCGTCTTTGCCACGGTGGATCGCGTAGACCTGAAGCGCCACGCGGCCCAGCGCGGGCATCTTCGCGCCGAGGGCGCCCGCGCCTTTGATCGTGCGGTTGGGGTGGGGCGGCGGCGCTCGGAGGGCGTGAAAGATCATCCCTATGACGAGGCCGATCGCCAGCGCCGCTGAGAGCCAACGCAGCCACAGCGGGGAGGCGCGCCGCGCCCTGGCCTGGGCTGGCCGTCGCTCCGTCGTGGGGGCGTCGAGGGCGCCCTCGATGCGCGACCAGAGCGCTGCGGTCTCTCGTTGACTCGGCTCGGCGTCGGCCAGCGCTCGCAGCAGGCGGGCCCGTATGTCGTAGCGCGCGCGGTGCTCTACCGAGGCCTCCAGGGCCTCCCACAGGGCACGCTCCTGCTCGGCGTCGAGCTCGTCGGCGAAGTGTCCCTCGATCAGGGCGTCGATATCCTGCGCCATCCTACGCCTCCACCTGATCGCGCAGCCCGGGCAGCGCGATCAGCCGCGCCAGCAGGGTTTTCTTGAGGTATTTCGAGCGCCGCACGGTGAGGGGCATGCGCTCGGCGATCTCCGGATGTGAGAGCTCCTCGACGAAGCAGAGCGTAAAGAACTGGCGCTGCTCGTTATCGAGCTTGGCCACGAAGGCGTCGATCGCCTCGCGGACCTTGCTCCCGCGCAGGGCGCGATGTTGCGGCGAGGGACCGTGGTTCGCGTCGACGTCCTGGCCGAGGTCCTCGACGGGAACCTCTGGGCGGCGCCCGCGGGCCTTGAGCAGGTCGATGGTCTTGTTACGCGCCACCCGCTTGACCCAGCCGATGAACTCACCGGGGCGGTTCACGTCGACCTGGCGGCGCATACGATGCAGGTGGAGCCAGACCTCCTGCTGCGCCTCCTCCTGATCGAATGGGCTGTGAAATAGGCGTCGCACCACGAAGAATACATCCCGCGACAGCTCGTCGAAGATCGCCTGGAAAGCGTCCCGATCGCCGGCCACGTAGCGCACGATCAGATCCTGAGGGATCCGCTTGCTCGTCTTGCCAGCGGTCACACGCGCTCCTGTCGGGCCTCATGGCTCGAGGACACCCCCGCCTGCGGGTCCCGCCAGGTCTTCACTGTCTTCGTGATGCAATACGACGCGACACACACGATCGAACACTATCAAGAGATCGCGAGGCGCCAAAGGCCAACGAGCGACGCCGCGCTCACAGCACTAGAGAAACGATCAGCGCCGTTTGCGCTTGCGATGGCGAGGTTTACCCCAGAGCTCGACGAGCTTGCCACTCTTGCTCAGCTTGGCCACGATCTCAATGCAGCGCAACGCCGCGGTCTTGGGGTGGGTCGGGTTCATGCAGCGCACGACCTCGATCGGCAGCCGAGCGCAGCCGGAAAAAAACGTCGCGCGATCGGGGACCCAGACCCTTCGCAGGAGGGGTTTTGCCTTTTTCGTCCGACGTTTGCGTGCCTTCTCTCGGCGGGCGGGCTTCGCTGTGGTGCTCGTCCTCCGAGCTTCGTGCTGCTCGTCTAGCAGCTGCATCTGTTTGGCCGCGGCGACGCGCTGGCGATAGATCTCCTCGCACTCCCGCTGCACCAGCTGCTTGGGTGAGAGGGGCCTGGTCTTAGGCTTGGGGCGTCTCATCGGTGGCAGCGCCTTGGGGCGCGTTCGCTTCTCCTTGGGCCGCGCCAGCGGCTTCTGGTAGTCGGCCGGTGGGGGGGGATCAGGGCACGCGGCCAAGGTCAGGGCCGACAGGGCCAGCGTGGCGGTGCAGCGCTGCGGGCTCATCGCGCGCTCTAGCTCTCCTTGACCCGTCGGATCCGGGCTCCGAGCTTGCGCAGCTTGCGCTCGATGCGCTCATAGCCGCGGTCCAGGTGGTAGACGCGGCGGACTCGAGTGGTCGTCCCCTCCTTGGCCAAGAGCCCGGCGATGATCAACGCCGCCGAGGCGCGTAGATCCGAGGCCATCACGATCGTGCCCGAAAACTCCGTCGGCCCACGGACCAGCGCTGTGCGCCCGTCGACGCTGATGTTGGCGTTCATCCGGTTGAGTTCGGGGACGTGCATGAAGCGGTTCTCGAAGATCGTCTCCTTGATCACGCTCTGGCCGTCGGCGAGCGCCGCGAGCACCATGAACTGGGCCTGCATGTCGGTGGGGAAGCCGGGGTGGGGTTGGGTCACGATCTCAAGCGGTGAGAGCGTGCCATGGCCCCAGACGCGGATGCCCCCGGGGGCGGCCTCGACGCCAGCGCCGGCCTCACGGAGCTTCTCCAGCGCCGCGCCAAGATGCTCCGGAAGGCAGCCCTCGAGGAGCACATCGCCGCCGGTGGCCGCTGCGGCGACCATGAAGGTGCCCGCCTCGATGCGATCGGCGATGATCGCGTGCTCTACCGGATAGAGCTCGTCGACGCCCTCGACGCTGATCACCGAGGTCCCGGCGCCGTGGATCTGGGCGCCCATCTTGTTCAGCACCCGCGCCAGCTCCTCGACCTCGGGTTCGCGAGCCGCGTTCTCGATCAGCGAACGCCCCTTGGCTAGCGCCGCGGCCATCATCACGTTCATCGTGCCGGTGACCGTGACCATGTCGAAGGTGATCTCCGCGCCGCGGAGCTTCTCACAGCGCGCCTCGACATAGCCGCGGTCGATCTCGAACGCCGCGCCCATCTTCTCGAGGCCCTTGAGGTGCTGGTCGATCGGCCGAGCGCCGATGGCGCAGCCGCCGGGGAGGGAGACCCGAGCGCGGCCGTAGCGGGCCACCAGTGGGCCGAGCACGAGGACCGAGGCGCGCATCGTGCGCACGAGATCGTAGGGCGCCTCGAGGGTGTTGATCCTCGAGGTGTCGACCCGCAGCACGCGCTTGCCGCTGACCTCGGCCCCCATGCCTCGCAGCACGTTGGCCATGGTCTGCACGTCACGCAGGTCCGGGACGTTCTTGAAGGTGTTCTTGCCGACGGTGAGCAGCGCCGAGGCGATCAGCGGTAGGGCTGCGTTCTTGGCGCCGGAGATGGTCACGGCGCCGCCGAGGCGCGCGCCGCCTTTGATCACGATGGCGTCCATTAAGCTAGCGGTCCATCGCCTGCTTCACGTTGGCTTTGCTGAAGAAGAGCAGCTGCAAGAGCGGATAGGGGGAGTAGAAGATCAGGTAGACCATGCCCATCGCGCCGCCCATCAGCGCGCCCATGCCGGAGCTGAGTTCGGGCATCTGCATTCCGCCGGAGGGCGCGCTCTTGTTCATCGCCACGAACATCTCCTGGTACATCGGCCCGATGGCGAGAAAGGAGATCGCCAGCACGACCCCGAGGGAGATCAGCGCGGCCCAGCTCCAGTAGATCGACCAGCTGCGGGCCCAGCGTTTGTACTTGACCTGCCCGATACCGATCGCGAGCAGCGCGGAAGACATGAAAAGGAAGATGAGCTGCTGGATCAGAATGTAGTTATAGATGCTCGCCATATGCTGCATCATCACCTTGAAGTGGGCCGTCTGCGAGCCTTTGCCCAGCGCGTCGAAGGTGCTGCCCATGCTGCGGCCGAAGGCGGCGCTGCAGGCGCCCATCAGGCTGAACAGCAACACCAGGCTGGCGAAGATGATCGACAGCACGCCGAAGACCTTCGGTGCCGAGGTGAGAGTGCCGGGAGGCCCGGGCTCTGGTGCCTGCTGTGGTTGCCAGTCTTGGGCGCCGCCGGCGGGGGGCTCGTAGGGGTTCTGCATCGTCTTCCCTCTCGCGTTGAACCGATTCGTTTGCAGGTCGTGTTACGGACGCTCAGCGCCCGTCTGCCCAGACTACCGGGCTTTCGCCCCGTCGGGGAAGGCGAAACTGTCGCCGCTCCCTTCGTGGCGCTCGAGAGCGTCGCCTGCTGGACCGCCGTGGAGCCCGCCGCCGTCGCCGCGCCCGAGGGCTCAGAGCTCTGGCGTTGAGGGAGCTTGGTCTTGGGCTTCTTGAGGTGGTGCCGGTAGAGGATCGCCTGGTGACCGGATCGTTGACTCGAAACCCGGCCTGCGCCACTAGAACTGAAAATAGATGAAGGGTACGGCGTCGGTGGTCGCCGCGGCGCGGACGGCGAGGACGGCGCCGAGCAGCAGCGCCGCCTGGACGTAGGGCGGCAGGTGATGAGCGGCCCGCTGAGCGGTCTCGATGGCCTTGTCCGGGATCGCGTGGGTCAGCAGGCCGGCGGCGAGCAGCGCCCAGAGCATCGGCGAGATGTTCGCCGTGCCAAAGCTGCCGCCGGCGATCACCGCGAGCACGTCGAAGGCGCGGGCGAAGCTTGGCGCGCGAAAGAAGACCCAGCTGAGGCAGACGAAGTGGAAGGTGAGGAGGATCGCGAAGGCGCGCCAGGCCAGGCCGTCACGAGGCCCCGGGAAGCGGCGCTGGAAGGCGCGTGTGGCGGCCAGGCCCAGGCCCTGCATCGCGCCCCAGATCACGAAGGTCCAGGCGGCGCCATGCCAGAGCCCGCCGAGGAGCATCGTGATCGCCAGGTTGCGGTTCGTCTGCCAGGTGCCGCCGCGAGAGCCCCCAAGGGGGATGTAGAGATAGTCGCGTAGCCAGCTCGATAGCGAGATATGCCAGCGGCGCCAGAACTCTCGCAGGTTAGCGGCCCGGTAGGGGTGTTCGAAGTTCTGCGGGAGCTTCAGGCCAATCAGGAGCGCGGAGCCAATGGCGATATCGCTATAGGCCGAGAAGTCGCAATAGATCTGAAACGCGTAGCCATAGACGCCAAGGAGCGCCTCGGTGGAGGTGTAGAGCGTCGGGTTGGCGAAGACCCGATCGACGAGGTTTACTGCCAGCAGATCGGCGATAGCGGCCTTCTTGAGCAGCCCCAGGGCGATCAGGGAGAAGCCAAGGGTCGCGGCTCGAGGCTCGAGGCGAGGCGGCGCCGAGAGTTGAGGTAGGAACTGCTTGGCGCGCACGATCGGACCGGCGACCAGCTGCGGGAAGAAGGCCACGAAGACGATGAAGGGCAGGGCGTCTTCGACCTGTGAAGAGAGAGCCCCGCGGGCCCTGTGTTGGGGCTCGAGCTCGCCCCGGTAGATATCGATGGTGTAGCTCATCGACTGAAACGTGTAAAAGGAGATGCCCACCGGGAGCAGCACGTCGAGGTGCGGCGCGGTGGCGGCGAGGCCGAACTCGCTTATCGCCGCGGCGACGCTCGCCGAGAAGAAGTTGAAGTACTTGAATATGGCGAGCATACCGAGGTTGCCGGCCAAGCTGACCAGCAGCCAGCGTCGGCGAACCCGTGGATCGCTGCTGGCGTGGATCCGGCCACCGACCACGTAGTCGAGCATCGAGGAGGCGAGGATCAGCGTCAGGTAGTAGACGCTCCACCAGGCGTAGAAGGTGTAGCTCGCCGTCAGGAGCACGAGCAGGCGTGGCAGCGGGCGCGCGCCGGCGGCCCAGTAGAGCACAAAGACTATGGATAAGAGCAGCGCGTACTCGAGGCTGGCGAAGTGCATTGTCGGGTTGTTCAGCGGGCGCTGCGCTCGGCACCTTGGGGGCGGATGGCTTTGGCCACGGCGTGGCGGAGTGCTGCGTCGAGGAGTCGGGCCAGCTCTCGCGAGCCCCGTTTGTTGAGGTGAACGAGATCGCGGCGCAGCAGCCTGCGTGCGATCCACCGCTTCAGCGCGCCGGGCCCGCCCATCGCCTGCCGGGCGTCCCAGAACGCGCAAGCGCCGGCGCGGGCGGCCTTGCGTTGGGCGCCAATCACGTGGCTCACCGAGGGCAGCGGCGCGAGCTTTCCGCGGCGGCGACGGAGCTGATCGAGGGGGCCGACGATCAGGCAGCTGCTCCTGGGGAGCGCCGAGGCGCGCCAACGCAGCACCTGGATCACGCGGGCCTGGTAGCGCTCGAGGCTGCCGCCGTAGCTCAGGGCGTCGTTGGCGCCGAACTGAAAGACCACCAGCGCCGGGCCGACCTGCTTCAGCTGCGCTCTCCAGAGCGCGCTGTCGATCCGGGCCAGCTGGAAAAAGCGGGCGCTGATCATCGGCAGGCCTTCCCAGGTCAGTCCGCGATCGCGCTCGAAGCGCAGACCGAAGAGCCGCACCCGCCCGCGGGTCGACACCCGCACGATCTGCTGGTTGCCCTTCAAGCCCTCGATCGCGAGGGTGCCGAGGGCGAAGCGTTTGCTCGCGCTGACGCGCTGGAGCGGCGCCTTGCCCTTCACAGCGAAGGAGAGGCTGCCGCCGCCGGGCTGGCGCAGGTAGCTCAGCTCGACCCGGGTGGCTGACGTCTTGCGCACCACCTGTGTCCAGCCGCCGGTCTTATGGTCGGCGGCGAGCAGGCCCAGGCCGAGGCGTCGATCGGGGATGGCGCCCCCGGCGAGACGATGCAGCCGCCAGCCGTCCGAGATACGGAAAAAGGTCGACGGCAGGTAATACCAGCGCCAGGGGCGAGCGACGGGCACGAAGCCCTGGCCGCCGTCGCCATAGCGCGCCTGATAGCGCTTACGCAGCTCGCCGCTGATGTGGTCGAGGTCGAGCTGGGAGTCGCCGTAGTGCAGCACGCGGACGCGCGCGCGTTTACCAGCCCTGAGGGCGACGAGGGCTGCACCGAAGTGCGCCAGCGAGCGCGCGGGATCCTCGATGGCCTGGCCGACGAAGGCCTCGCCCTTCGACGTCGCGTCAGCCGATAAGGCGCCACCCGACGAGGCGCCACCGCCAGAGGCGACGTCCGCTGGCGCTGCCGTCGGCGTGGTGGGCGCGGGGGTGGAGACCGTCGGTACCGCGGAGGTGGGCGTAAGGGACGGATCAACCTCACGGCGCAAGAGCTCGCCGAGGGGGCCGGGCGAGAGCCAGACGGCCCCCAAGAGCGCCCAGAAGCAGAGCAGCACCTGGGCCGAACGCGACCAGAGCACCTTCGGGCCCTGCAGGGGCTGCGTGTCGAGGGTCGGCGTGCGAGGCGCCTTTGAGGTCGAGGCCGCCATTGTCGACACGTTGTAGCGCCTCTGACGGGCCTTTAGGGAGACTTTTTTGGTGCTGACGAGCGGTGCCAGTAGGCTGGAGCTGTGCGACACACGTCCGAGACCAATCACCGATGGCTGCTCGCCGTGCTGCTGCTGCTGGCGCTGAGCTGGCCAGCCTGCGCTCGCGCTCGCCCGTCGACCCCGCCGGTGAAGCTCGCGCGACGGTCGGCGTCGCAGGACAGCGGCGTTGGCCTGCGCACGACCGATAGCCGGATCGAGACCGTGGATGGCCGCGTGCGGCTGACCAACATCGCCCCCATCACGCGCCGCGGCTCTCGTGTTCGTCGGCCCAGCGGCCGTCCGGCGCGGGCGACGAGGCGCCCGCGGTTCGCGACGTCGCAGCGCGCCCCCACGCTGGTGCCGATCGAAGATCCCGGCGGGCGCGGGCTGCGTCCCTTCTTTCGGGCGCTGCGCGAGCTCGAGCGCGGTCGCGTCAAGCGCGTGCGGGCGAGCCTCTGGGGCGACTCCCACATCGCCGGCTCGGTGCTCTCGGGGCGGCTCCGGGATCGGCTGCAGCAGCGCTTTGGCGACGCTGGCCCGGGCTTCGTGCTGCTGGGCAGGCCGTGGCGGGCCTACCGCCACGCGGCGGCGCGCCAGGGCGCTCGACGGCGCTGGCGCTCGGAGCGAGTCTGGAGCCGGTACTCGCGCCGTCGGCGCCGCCCCCGCGACGATCTCTTTGGCCTGGCGGGCATCAGCACGCACACCCGGCGACGACAGAGGGTCTGGCTCGAGCCGCGCAAAGGCAAGCTCGACGGTCTCGACCTTTACTACCTACAGCAACCCGGCGGCGGGCGCCTCGATCTGCGCCGCGGCGACGGCAAGCTGCTGGCGCGGGTGCTGACCCTCGGCAGCAGCAAGGCAGCGGCGTTTCGTCGCCTCGAGCTCGCGCGGGGGCTGCGCCGCCTCGAGCTGTATCCCGCGGGGGGCGAGGTGCGCGTCTTCGGTATCGACACCTGGCGCAACACGCGGGGTGTGATCCTCGACGCCTTCGGGATCAACGGTGCCCGGGTCGACACCCAGCTGAAGTGGAATGAGGCGCTGATCGCGACGCAGCTCGCGCGCCTTGGGCCGGAGCTGGTGGTCTTGGCCTACGGCAGCAACGAGGTCGACGCCAGCACCCTCGACGGCAAGGCGATGCGGGGGCGCCTCGACCAGGTCTTGGCGCGGATGCGCCGCGCCCTACCCCGGGCGGGCTGTCTGCTGATCGGGCCGCCCGATCAGGCGCGTCGTGCGCGAGGACAGCCCTTCTTCCTCTCCAATCGCCTCGACGCGATCATCGCTGTGCAGCGCGCCGTGGCGAAAAAGCGCGGATGCGCGTTTTGGGATCAGCGGAAGGCGATGGGCGGAGCGGGCTCGATCTTCTCCTGGGTCAACGCCTCGCCGCCCTTGGCGCGGCGGGATCACGTCCATCTCTACGGCCGGGGCTACCGGCGCCTCGCCGACGCGCTCTTTGCGGCGCTCCTCGCCGCCTACGACACAACGACGGTGTCGCCGCCCCGAAGTCGTCCGGCGCGCACCCGCGCAGGGTTCTAGCAGCGCTCTCACGTTTCCCAGCTGCTGGAATCGTGTCATGCTGTGAACTCTGAGACAGGTTGTTGGGCGACAGCGCCACGACGGTGGAGAGCCAACCTGCTGATACTTCCTATATTTGAAGGAGCAAATATGCGAAACCTAAGAGTTTTATTAACATTGGTCTCGTGCGTGGGCGTGCTCTGCCTCGCGGTGGGCTGTAGCGACGACTCGACGCCGAAGGCAGACAAGGGCGCCCTTGACATGGGCGCCGACGTCAGGACCGGCGATGTGGGTGTCGACATCCAAGTCGAGATTGGGCTGGGCGACACGGGAGTCGATCTCGGCGTCGACGCGCCGCTCTCCGATCAGGGGCAGCAAGATGATGCGGGGCCCGATCAGGGGCAGCAAGATGATGCGGGGTCTGATCAGCAGATCGACAGCCCGCAGACAGACCTCGCGCGCGACATGATGCCGGGTGGGGAGGGCGGCGTGCCGCCGGCCGGCGGGACCTGCGCGACGGCGCAGGAAGTGACGCTGATCAACGACTCGGCGATCGTCACTGGCGACATCAGCCTCTTCAAGGACGAGTTCGGTGGCGTGAACTGCCCGACCATGTTCAGCACCACGCTGCAAGATGGGCCGCAGGCTTACTACAAGTTCCAGGGCGTGCAAGACCAGTGGTATCGCTTCACCTATAACTCAGAGAGCAGCGACTGCGTTTACCTCTACGTCTTCACCAACCCGGCGTGCACCAAGAGCGCGATCGAGACCGACTGCCAGTCTGGCGGCGCCACCGGCGGCGGGTTCACCTCGAGCTGCAGCTCGACCTCGAAGCGCGCCTACTACTATAAAGCGAAGACCAACGGGATGATCTACGTCGCCCTTGACAACGCGTCGGTGCCATCCAACGGCAAGTTCACCTTGAAGATCGATGCGATCGCGACACCAACCAACGGCACCTGCGCCAACGCGAAGTCGCTGACCTTCTTTAACGGCAAGGCGGTCGCCTCCGGCGACACCCACGAGACGATGACGCCCGATGAGTTCCCCGGGGTCGATTGCTCGTTCATCACGATGACCGGCCCGCAAGCCTACTATACGTTTACGGCCAAGGCGAACACCAGCTACGAGATCACGGTCAATCACCTCGCCGGCTACAACATCCGCTTCTATGTCTTTGGCAGCACCTGCACCGAGGCGGCGATCAGCGCAGACTGTGGATCGAAGGGTGTCAGCGGCGCCTACTCGGGCTCCAGCATCTCTTCTGGCGACTCGAAGACGCTGATCTTCACGCCACCGGCTGTGGGGACCTATCACATCGCGATCGATAGCTCCGTCAACTATGCCTTCGGGCACTTCGACCTGACGGTCGAAGAGTTTCCCAAGCCGCAAAACGACACCTGCGCGACGGCCACGCCGCTGACCTTCTCCAACGGCACGGCCACGGTGAGCGCGACGACCAAGGGCGCGACCAACGAGGGTGGCAGCACCATCCACTGCGGTGGTACCACGGACTTCGTGGGACCGCAGGTCTACTACAGTTTCGACGCGCTGGCCGGCAAGGGCTATCGGATCAAGCTCGACCCGACGTTCTCGGCATATCTCTATGTCTATACAGCCGGCGCCTGTGGCGCTCCGGCGGTGGCGGTGAACCTGGCTTGTGGTAGCGCCGGTACCGATGGCGACGTCCTCGGTCCGATCTCGAGCCCTGGCACGATGCTCTTCAAGCCGGTCAACGCGGGCAAGTACCTGATCGCCGTGGACTCGAGCTTGTCGACCAGGGCCGGTGACTTCACCCTGACCGTCGACGAGCTCGACCCGCCGGCCAACCAGACCTGCAGCGCGGCGACGCCGGTGAGCTTCACCAACCAAAAGCTCACGATTCAGGGCACCACGGCCTTCGGCACCGACGAGTTCCCGGGCGTGGTCAACTGCGGCAAGTCGTCGAGCTTCGATGGCCCGCAGGCCTACTACACGTACAACGCGACGGCCGGTCACAACTACTGGGTGCAGCTCAACAGCAGCTTCGACAACGCCTACCTCTACGTCTTTAGCGGCGCCTGCACGGGCAGCAACATCCAGACCTCCTGCTCGAGCAGCACCAACGGTGGTGTGTTGGGGCCGGTGAACAGCAGCAGCAAGGCGATGTACCTCACGGCGCCAACCTCTGGAGCGTTCACGCTCGCCGTCGACAGCGACCTCACCACCTCCAACGACGAGTTCGGCGACTTCACGGTCAACATCGAGGAGTTCTCCACCGCCACCAACGCGACCTGCGCCACAGCGCAGCAGATCACCTTGGTACAAAACTCGGCGCAGGTCACGGGCTTCACCGTAGGCACCGCAGACGAGTTCGCCGGCGCGATCAAATGTGGAGGTTCCTCAGCCTTCGCCGCCGGCCAAACCTACTACAAGGTTGACCTCACCGCGGGCCTCGAGTACACGTTCACGCTCTCTGCCGACTTCGACGCCAGGGCCTACTACTTCCGCGGCGGCACCAACTGTCAAGCCACGGCGATCGAGACCGACTGCAGCAGCACCACCGTTGGCGATGGCGGCCTGCTTTCGCTCACCGCTGGTGGGCAGGAATCGGTCACCTTCATACCAACGGTCAGCCAGACCTACTACATCGCGATCGACGGCGTGGCCGCAGGTGACGTTGGTCGCTACCAGCTCGACGTCACCGCCTTCGTGATCCCGACGATCACCGTGCCGACGACGGGTCTGACCCTCGACTTCGAGAGCGGCAACGGCGGCTTAGCCGCCAAGGGCGACTGGCAGTGGGGCCAAATCAACTTCCAGAGCTCCAGCTGCAGCGGCGCCGCGCCGCCAAACAACCAGGGCCACGTCCCGACCCAGAGCGGCATGTGGGGCACGGTGCTCAACGGCTGCTACCAGAACCGGGGCAACAACCAGGGCAGCTGCTCGAGCGGCAGCTCCGATAAGAGCGACGACAGCATCCTGACCTTCAACCTGGCGATCCCGGCTGGCTGGACCACGGCCAAGCTGGAGTGGTGGGAGTTCGCCGACGTGTTCATCAGCTTCGACTGGGCAGAGGTCTGGGTCGACGGCAAGCTCGACACCGCGACGCAGATCTGTAGCGGCAGCAGCTCGGCGAAGAAATGGGAGAAGAAGAGCATCGATCTGTCGGCCTACGTCGGCAAGACGGTGAACATCTCCTTCCATTTCATGGCCTCCTCGGTGGTCGCGTATCCCGGTTGGTACATCGACGAGATCAGCGTCACGCAGTAGCCTTTCGCCTCTGTCTGTGCCTTCAACCTCGACCTCGCGACTGCGCCCCCCTTCTTCCGCTCGTCGTTGAGCGGACTGAAGAGCACCCCTACAAATGCCTCCGTCGTCGGGCACCGCGCTGCCGGCCGCTTTCTAGGCCTCCGAACGCTCGCCATACCACCCGCATGGCGCGTTTCTTCGGCTACGAAAGCGGCGCGGCAGCTCAGCACCCGGCTCGGTCCCGAAGGTGTAGGGAAGCTCTTGACCTCCCCAAAAGCAAGATCGCTCGGGTGTTCCGCCGCTTCAAGGGAATGCTCACCCACAACGTTTACGTTTTCATAGGCTTGCGAATATGTGCGTCAGTATCGGACCATGTCGGTCCCGATTGACCTGCCATACAATGCGAGTTAGACCTACGACGCACCCAACCAGGGAGAGGAGAATCCATGAGACGTATGTTCTTGGTCTTGGCGCTCGCGGTCGGCCCACTGATGGTCGCCGGCTGCAGCGACGACAGCGCCCCGCCGGCAAACAACAAGTGCGAGGAAGAAGGCAAGAAGAGGTGTAACGGGACAACGATCCAGGTTTGCACCAAGGGCTCCAATGAGGATCTCGACTGGGTCGACGAGAGCGACTGCGGCAAGAAGAGCTTGTCGTGTCTCGATAACGGCACCACCGTGAAGTGCTCGGCGGGTTGCTCCGATACCTGCAGCGATGAGAACGCCACCCGCTGCCGCGGGACCGAGATCGAGACCTGCACCAAGGGCAGCGACGGCTGCAAGGCCTGGGTCGCCGGCACGAACTGCGCCGACACGAGCCAGATCTGCGAAGAGACTGGCGGGACCGCTGCTTGCGCTGGCAAATGCACCAACGCCTGTCCGAATGCAGGCGACAGCCGATGCTCGGGCACCAAGATCGAGACCTGCGCGACCGGCGCCAGCGGCTGCCTCGAGTGGATCGCTGGCTACGACTGCGCCACCAGCGGCCAAGCCTGCGACGCCTCCTCCGGCTCGGCTACCTGCTCGACCACCTGCACCGGCTCCCCGGCGGACATCAAGAACGCCACCCCTGCGGATGCCGCGACCGACGTCGCCTCCACTCTGTCGAAGCTCGACTGGGATGACGTCACCGGCGCCAGCGGCTACGCCGTCTACTTTGGTGACGCGAGCATCACAGGTCAGTGCCCGCCGCCGAACTACCCAGATCCGGCCTACATGGTCACCACGGCCTCCGAGTATCCAGTGACGCTGGTCGACAATGGCTCCTACTGCTGGAAGGTCGTCGCCCGCGACGCCACCGGTGGCTGTGTCGCCCAGGGCCCGGCCTACACCTTCCAGACCGGCTGCATGGACCTCGTGGCGGGCGCGCCGACGGTGACCACGCCGACCGTCCTCGCGCTTGCTCCAGGCACCACCAACGGCCTGGTCTCATTGACCTTCAGCGAGGACGTGCAGAACGTCTCGACCAGCCTGACCTGGACCGCCGTCACGGGTAGCGGTACGCAGGGTGCCGTGACGCAGATCGATGGCAAGACCTACAGCGTCGCCTTCTCCGGCCTCGCCGATGGCGACGAGTACACCCTCGCGGTGGGGACCGGCGTCACCGACACCTGCGGCAACGCGCTGGCGGCCGCTGTGACGATCACGCTCAGAGTCCTCTCGGCCACGGCCAACGCTGGGAAGACCTGCGCCGACGCCTTTGACATCAGCGGCGCTGTGGGCGAGATCCGCCTCACCGGTGACTTCACCGATACCCCGACGGCTGGCACGAGCTGCGGCGGTACGCCGGCGAACACCGTCTGGTACAAATACACGGCCGCCGAAACGGGCTCCCACGTCATCAAGTTCAAAAACAACGGCGCCTCCTCCTACGCGCGGCTGGCGGTCTTCGAGACCGACGCCTGCAGCCCCTATGGCACCGAGGTCGCTTGCCAGAAACCCAGCTCGTCTGCTGTGACGATGGCGGTGAACCTCACGGCTGGCACGACCTACCTCATCCTCGCTCACTCCGACGGCTCCAGCTACAGCATGACCGATCCGGCCATCTCGATTACCCCGCCGACGCTCCCATCGCAGACGCCGGGCGACACCTGCGCCAAGCCGATCGATATCACCGGCAAGACCTTCCCCTACCAGGTCACCGGCACCTTCAAAGAAGATCCCGCGAAGGGCAGCTCCTGCGACAGCTCGCTCTACAACGCCGCGTGGTTTAGCTACTCGCCCCCGGCCGACGGTTGGTACCGCCTCTCGGCGATCAACTCGGCGTTCGGCCTCTCGAACATGGAGATCGCCATCTTCGACGGCACTGCCTGTGACGCCTCTGACAAGGAAGTCGGCTGCGCTAACGCCAACACGAGCGGCGTCGCGCTGCTGGCCTACCTCGAGGCCGCCAAGACCTATACCCTGGTCGTTGCTCTGGACGATCCCGGTCAGGCGCACGTTGACCCGTTGCTGCTGATCGACCCGGCCACGCCGGCCGCGGGCCAGACCTGCGACAAGGCGATCGACCTGTCGTCGGCGACGTTTCCCTACACGGCCATGGGGACGTTTGGCTGGACCCCCTCGACGACTGGCTCCTGCACTTTGACGATCTACAACGGCGCTTGGTTCACGTACACGCCCACCACCACCGGCTGGTACGACGTCAGCGGCACGCTGACACAGGATACCAACGCCGACGCCAACCTCGTGGTCTTCGAAGGTAGCAGCTGTAGCCCGACGGGCGCCGAGGTGGGCTGCGCCAGCAGCAACGCGAATACCGCGAGTAAGGCGCTCTACCTCACCTCGGGCACGACCTACACGATCTTGCTCGCGAGTTCTTCGAGCTATGACAACAACACCAACCCCGAGATCAACATCAAAACGGTCACGCCGGCTGCGGGTGAGACCTGCGATCAGGCGATCGACATCACCTCGTCGACCTTTCCCCACACGCAGACCGGTTCGTTCAAGTGGACGCCTCACGTCACCGGCTCTTGCTCAAACTCGCTTTACAACGCCGTATGGTTCAAATACACGACGGCCGCCGCGGGCTGGTACGACGTGAGCGCGGAGCTCACGCAGTCGACCTTTAATGATGCCCAGCTGGTGATCTACGAAGGCACCGCCTGCTTCCCGCCGACGAAAGAGCAGGCCTGCATCAACTCCACGAAGGACACCGCCACGACGCGCACTTATTTGAAGGGTGGGACGACCTACACCCTGTTGATGGCGAGCGACTCGAGCGGCGACGACAACACCGACCCCGTCGTCAACGTGACCATGCCGACGGCGCCAACCGCCGGTCAGGCCTGCAACGTGCCGTTCGATCTCAGCAGCGTGACCTTCCCCTACACGGCGACGGGGACCTTCAGCTGGACGCCTCACGTCAGCGTCCCGTGCGACTCGTCCAACCCGGTCTACAGCGGCGCCTGGTTCACCTACACGCCGACCGCGACGGGTTGGTACACGGTGAGCGGTCAGCTGACCCAGTCGAGCTTCGACGACGCACGCCTGATGGTCTTGGAGGGCACCACCTGCTTCCCGACTGGCAAGACGCTGGGTTGCAGCGCCGGCATCACCGACACAGGTCAGGCCCTGGTGCAGATGACGGCGGGTACCACGTACACCATCATGCTCGCGGCGAACTCATCCGCCGATAACAACACGGATCCGATCATCGACATCCAGTCGGCGACGGCGCCGACGTCTCCTGGGCTGTCCTGTACGCTGCCTTCCACAAAGACCTCGTCGAACCACTCGACCAACGCCAGCGGTCACGATTGCTGGACCTGGTCCTCGGACGCGATGGACACAAAGAACGACCACGTCTTCACCTGCGACAGTGGCGTGGGTGGCGACGTCGTCGTCGAGTACACCACCGGCGCGACGCAGACTACGCTCAACTTTAGCGGCACGATCGCCAACTACGAGAGTCTTGGCTATGTGCGTGTCGAGGTCGTCGAGGGCGACTGCTTCGGTGGCGCCTCGCTCTACTGCTCCAACAACGCCACGCTCGCGACCGACACAGGCAGCGTGACCGTCAAGCCGAACACCACCTACTACATTTGGGTGACCGACGGTTACAGCGGCCACTACCGTCCCAACGTCGACCTCTGCCTCTGGTAGGGTTCGGGTTCCTTCCGCGCCCAGCCTGGGCGCGCCACCCCCTCCCTCTCCGCTTCTCTCACCAGCCCCTCATCGATGAGCATCAATCTCCGTGATCACGGAGGGGATGCACGATATCGACAGGCACGACCGCCCGGCGCATCCACTGGCGCGGTTCACTTCTAACGCGCTGAAAATAAACACATGGGAAGACGTCTCCACATCGCGCTGCCGCCTGTGGAGCAGACTCCACACAAAGGGAAAAGCCATTTAAATTCAAATGCTTGAGAAAAAGATGCGCGTCGTATGAGGCAAGGATGTGGGGTCGACTCCACATGCATTTGGCGGTCGAGAGCAACCAGGAAACCGACACTGGCTAACTCAACAGTGAAATCAATTAGTTACGAGCGTGCTTAGTTGTGGCCCGCATTTTGCTAAACGACCAGGGGTACGCGAAACACAGCCCGGCACGAAGGAGCACAGACATGTTGAAGAAGGTGACGATTCTGGCGGCGATGATGGCGATGGGCGTCTTTTTG
>PDWJ01001778.1_pt1 | contig 60844 bp, 55 predicted proteins | sample 1430881 | NCBI WGS metagenome assembly PDWJ01 (sample SAMN01162460, study PRJNA174530) | Oral metagenome, whole genome shotgun sequencing project. | biome: Marine environment; feature: Marine mammal; material: Swab sample of the gingival sulcus; isolation source: swab sample of gingival sulcus... | reverse complement strand
AATTATCCGCCCCAGTTTTCCCGGTCGAGGCTGCGGTAGTGAATTGCCTCGGAAAGGTGATGCGCCTGAACGTCTTTTTCTTTTTCCAAATCAGCAATAGTACGGGCAACTTTAAGCATACGGTCGTAAGCACGGGCAGAAAGACCCAGCCTGTCCATAGCATTACGTATCAGCTCGTTACCCTCATTGTCTAACACAACGTATTTGCGTATCAGTTTCGATGTCATTTGTGCATTGGCATAAATACCTTTATGGCTGGCAAAGCGTTCTTCCTGTATTTTTCGTGCTGCCTGCACGCGTTCTCTTACCACAGCGCTATTTTCTGATGCTTCTAATTCCGAAAGCTTTTTAAACGGAACAGGGACTACCTCAAGGTGAATATCAATACGATCAAGCAAAGGGCCGGAAATTTTATTCAGGTATTTTTGTACTACTCCCGGAGCACATACGCACTCTTTTGTGGGGTGATTGTAGTAACCACACGGACAAGGGTTCATAGATGCTACCAACATAAAGCTCGCAGGGTATTCCACAGAAAATTTTGCCCGCGATATGGTAATGTTCCTGTCCTCCAAAGGTTGACGCATTACTTCAAGCACAGTACGTTTAAACTCTGGCAACTCATCAAGAAACAGTACGCCATTGTGTGCCAGCGATATTTCACCTGGCTGCGGATAGTTGCCACCTCCCACAAGCGCAACATCGGAAATCGTATGGTGCGGCGCACGAAAAGGGCGTTGCGTCATCAACGATGTTTCTTTGTCGATTTTGCCTACTACCGAATGAATTTTCGTAGTCTCCAATGCCTCTTTTAGCGTAAAAGGCGGTAAAATTGTGGGAATACGTTTTGCCAGCATGGTTTTCCCCGATCCCGGCGGCCCCACAAGAATGATGTTGTGCCCTCCGGCTGCTGCTATTTCAAGGGCACGTTTCACATTTTCCTGCCCTTTTACATCAGCAAAGTCGATGACGGAATTGTTGATTTTGGCATAAAATTCGGCACGCGTGTCAACAACTACCTGCTCGAGGCCAACTTCATCATTCAAAAAACCAACTACTTCGGAGATATTATCAGCGCCATATACTTTCAGCCGGTCTACTACAGCAGCTTCTCGGGCATTTTGCCGGGGCAGTATAAATCCTTCAAAGCCCTCTTTGCGGGCATTAATGGCAATGGGCAGCACCCCTTTTATTGGTTGTAGTGTACCATCTAGCGATAATTCGCCCATAAGTACATATTTTGAAAGTTTTTCCGCCGAAACCTGGTTCGATGCAGCCAAAACTGCTGCTGCCAGCGGAAGGTCATATGCCGATCCCTCTTTACGGATATCGGCAGGTGCCATATTGATGATTATTTTCTGGCGGGGCCATTTATAACCATTCAATCGCAATGCCGATTCAATGCGCTGCTGACTCTCTTTCACCGCACTATCGGGCAACCCTACCAACATAAATTTTATTCCAGTGGTTACATCTACTTCAATGGTGATAGTGGTGGCGTCGATTCCAAAAACAGCACTACCAAAGGTTTTAACTAACATTGTTAACGGGGATTTTTATTCAACCTTAAAAATAGACAATTTACACCGAATTTAAAAACCGGGCAACAGACAAAAAGAAGCAAGGTTAATACAACAGTACCAAAATCACTAAAAAATCACTAACCTACTGGTTAATAAATTATTACCATCGCTTACCGATAGCAAATAAATGCCGGATTTCAGCATAGAGACATCGCATCGGCAAGGTGATTTTCCATTAAGGGTTTTCTGTTCCGATTTTACACAACTACCATTAACGTCAAAAATCATAATACTAACCTTGGCGTTAAACCCATCGGTATTGAAAAAAAGATAATGGGTTGCCGGATTAGGGAATATTTTCAGTCTATCTTTTTTTTTTCACCTACGGCACTAGCCGATCCTGGTTCTGTAAGGGCTTCGAGCATTTCCCTGTCAAGATGATACCCCTGGTAAGTTTCATACTCACAATCTGACCTGTTACTGTTCATAATGCCAAAACTTCCGGTAAAATTCCATAATGCCCATCCTGTTTCATTTTCCCTGAAAAATGCACTTAAATCATCGAGAAAAGCAACAGACACATCGTGTGGGGTTTTATTGTGAACTCCAAACTCCAGCACCATTATAGGTATGTTGTTATCCCGGGCAAGGGCAAAGTTTTTCTGGTAATTTTCAAACGGTAAGGGCAAAGAACCGTCAAGGTTTTTTATTCTCCAATTGGAATCAAGCATATACGTCTGTTGTTTTTTGCCCCATTCATTATCGAACAATTTGTAGTTATGGATTTCATTTCCGGTTTTTATTGTAATCGAATTGATTGTCATCCAATCGCCGGAAGCATTATCAAATGCAAGAGAGGTTGCAGCAGTTGTCAGGGTACACGAAAAATCTTTATTGGAGATGTTCTGATAACCCCATTCTGTTTCAATCACCTGTGTAAAATCGTTGCCGGCAACAGGGCCACATATAAATTTTTTCGATAGCACCGTTTGGTTATCGGCTTTAATCCGCAATGTAGATTCTATAGAAACTTGCTTTACGTTCACCGTTATTTCGGTACCCGCCTCAAATTCACCCTGCAAAATCAAAGGACTTTTGTATTCGCCTTTGTACGGTCCGTATAAATAATTAGAAATTGTAAGCATTGGCCACACCGGTACAGGCCAATTATTGGAGCCACCTACCCAGCTCGCTTTATAGTGCGTTAACTCAAAAGGATCGTAACTGTGAATAGCCTGTGCAATATTGGGTTCGTCTTTCAGGGAAAGTAAAATATCGCGGCCATAATTTAAACCATCCACAAAAATCAACCTGTTTGGTGAAATAGCATGAATGGCATCAATGGCCTTCTGCATAACAGCAACGTAATCTTCTTCAGACACATTGCTCGGCTCGTTTACCAAATTAAAACTTAACATACTTGCCGGCACATTTTTATAACGATCGGCAAAATAACGCCAATGCCTTACAAATGCGTTTTGAGCCACTGTATCAGTCCATAAATCTAAATCCTGGCCAGCAGGAAGTTCCGCAGAGTTTACACAATATCCCGGGGCACGGTGAAGGTTGAGGCAAACATGAATAGCATGTTTTTGTCCAAAATTTATGGCCTTATCGATTTGGGTCACCCATTCTTCAACAAAATGATTCCAATTGCCCGGCAAAGTGTAAGTTCTGTAGTCAACAGGAACACGAACAAAATTGAAACCCAGGCCATGTATCACGGAAAAATCTTTTTCGTGAAATCCATCGTTGCTCCAATTAACATCAAATTTTCCTGTAAGGTTAAACCCTTTTCTTTCAGAACAGAAAGCCTTAATATCTGGTATGGTATCAGTAGGATCTACATGTGTTACACCTTCAAAAGGGAGCAAAAAAAACAAGAAGAAAAATAGGAGACAAGTATTACGTAAGTTCATTTTTATTAATTTTTCAGTGACTATGCGCCAAACATAATAATAATTAATGTTAATTCACCAACCTGAAGTTGCTTTTGAAGAATAAAAGTCAAAAAAGTCTTTTACGCTTTACGAGATAAGAGAGAAGTACCTGACTAAAATCTTTATTGATGTCTGCTTCGGCCAAATCTATTTGGTACTGGCCACATTTTACTTTCAAGTTTTCGAAATAGGCAGAAACGTTTGAAACATAACTTTCTTTAACTTCGCGGGTATTGAGTTTTACACTTTGCCCCGTTTCCAGATCGATGAATTTATGGGGGCGGTTTCCAAATTCAAAATCCCTTTCCAGCAAATGGTCGGTAACATGAAAAAGTATTACTTCATGTTTGTTGTACCGGAGGTGCCTGAGTGCTTGGAAAAGTGCATCTGTTTCGGCACTGTCGAGCATATCGCTGAAAATAATAACCAACGATCGTTTATGGATGTTTTCTGCGATTTGATGTAAGACACCTGTGGTATTGGTTTTTTTTCGGAGATGGGCATTTTGGGGTTGAACAAGTGTCGCCAGTTTTCCGAACATCAGTTCAGCATTTACCGATGAAATACGTGGGCTGGTATGAAATTCAATGTCGTCTGAAAAGAGTGTCAACCCAACGGCATCACGCTGTTTGCGCATCAGGTAAATCAAAGCAGCAGCAGTATAAACCGAAAAAGCAAGCTTGTTTTGCAGGTATTTTTCCCCTTTATTGTAGGGAAACAACATGGAAGATGACGTGTCGATAACCAGTTGGCAACGCAGGTTGGTCTCTTCCTCATACTGTTTAACAAACAATTTGTCTGTTCGAGCAAACAATTTCCAGTCGATATGCTTGGTTGATTCGCCCTGATTGTAAAGACGATGTTCGGCAAATTCCACTGAAAAGCCGTGAAAAGGGCTGCGGTGTAAACCGGTTATAAAGCCTTCCACCACTTCACGGGCAATAAGCCCGAGGTTATCGAACTGGTGGAATTGCTCTATATCAATAATGTTTTTCAAACTATTTGCATTAAAGCAGGGCGTCAAGCTTTTTGACAAACGCTTGTTTTGGTGCTGCACCTACCTGTTTGTCAACCACTTCGCCGCCTTTTACAAACAATACGGTGGGAATATTTCTGATACCATATTTCATTGCAACATTTGGATTAGAATCCACATCTACTTTACCTATAACTGCCTTGTCTTTGTATTCTTCCGACATCTCTTCAACAATAGGAGCAATCATACGGCACGGCCCGCACCAAACAGCCCAAAAATCTATCATCACAGGTTTCTCAGCATTTACAACCAATTCTTCAAAATTGGCATCAGTAATTTCTATCGCCATAATACTTTTATTTTAATTTTTAATAAACGCAAAATTAATTAATTCTATAAGTAATATCCGGTTCATTTTCGAAAAAGCTTGTAAACTCATCTGTGAAATCTATTTTAGCTGTCCTCGAAAAAAACCGGATGCTCATGTTGTTTTCCGGATCAATAATATTAAATTTTAACAACGACTTGCCTTTATTGTTTTTTGCCATTTGCACAATTTCTTCTATTAACTTATCTTCCAGCAGGTTTAATGGCACATTTAACGTTATGCTTTTTATGTAGTTTTTCCTTACTTCAGAAAGCAGCTCTATGTGAGATATTTTAAATTCGTAGCTTTCGCTTTTAAATCGTTGCCTTACCACTCCTTTTACAAGAATAAAAAGCCCTGTTTTACAATATTTATGAAAGTTTACGTAGTCACGTGAAAAAAAGAAAAATTCGTAAGAATCGGTATAATCAGAAAGTGTAAGTGTGCTGTAGGGATTTCCGTTTTTTGATGTAGCTTCCCGGGCAGCCGTTACCATTCCTCCAAATGCCAATTCTCTTCCTTTGTATTTAACGATGTTGTTATTCAGGTCTTTAAGTGCCACATCTTTAGTTGTAAAATTTTCTAGTTCTATGCGGTAGTCGTCTAAAGGATGCGCTGTTAAATAGATGCCAATAAGGTTTCGCTCCTTTTCGAGCAGAACCAGTTTTGCCCACTCTTCCACCGGAGGTATATCGGGTTTCTTAATTACCTGGCTGGTAGCCAGCGAACCAAAAAGGCTTTGCTGGGCGCTTTGCTTTTCTTCCTGTATCCTATGCCCGTAGCGGATCAGTTTTTCGATGAATGAAGTAGAATCAAATTCATCGTCGCCAGCAAAAAAGCTGCTTCGTTTAATGCCGTCCAGGTTATCGAAAGCGCCCGACATAGCCAGTGCTTCCAGATTTTTTTTGTTCACGGTTTGTAAACTTACCTGCTCCACAAAATCGAATATAGTTTTAAAGTCGCCATGCTTTTCACGGGCGTTAATAATTTCCTGTACTGCTCCGGCGCCAACACCTTTTATTGCAGCCATGCCAAAGCGAATATCGCCATTTCTGTTAGCTGTAAATTTTATGAAACTTTCGTTAACATCGGGTCCCAACACATTTAATTTCATACGTTTACACTCCTTCATCAGCTTGGTAATATCGGTAATGTTATTCAGATTTCGGCTTAGGTTGGCAGCCATAAACTCTGCGGGGTAATGCGCTTTTAAATAACCCGTTTGATAAGCAATGTAAGCATAACACACCGAATGTGATTTATTAAAAGCGTAGGAAGCAAAAGCTTCCCAGTCTTTCCATATTTTTTCAATCACATCGTCGGTTTTTTTACCTGTATTTTTACATTCATCGGTAAACCTGAAATTAGCCTTGCACCCGGAAACAAATTTCTCTTTTAGCTTGGCCATGGTGCTTTTTATTTTTTTGCCCATGGCTTTTCGCAGTGAATCGGAATCGCCACGGGTAAAACCAGCCAGCAGGCGCGACAACAACATTACCTGCTCCTGAAAAACAGTAATTCCATAGGTTTCACTCAGGTATTGTTCCATCATGGGAAGGTCATAATCTACTTTTTGCCGCCCGTGTTTCCTTGCAATATAGTCGGGTATATATTCCATAGGCCCCGGACGGTAAAGGGCATTCATGGCAACCAGGTCTTCCATACGATTGGGTTTCAGGTCGCGGAGGTGCTTTTTCATGCCCTCCGATTCAAACTGAAAAATGGCCGTTGTTTCACCCTGGCTAAACAGTTTATACGTTTCAGGGTCATCAAAAGAAATACTGTCCATATCGATCGTAATACCTCTTGATAACTTAATATTGTCAAGCGTTTCTTTTATAATCGACAGTGTCTTTAACCCCAGGAAATCCATTTTCAGCAACCCTATACTTTCCACAAAATTGCCATCATATTGTGTTGTAAGCAGTTTTTCCTCGTCTTTTGTTGCCATTAAAGGTATATGGTCTGTCAGTGGGTCGCGGCTGATAAGGATACCACAGGCATGAACCCCCGACTGGCGGACAGAGCCTTCCAGTGTTTCTGCAAATTCTATTGTTTTGGATATTAGCTTATTATCTGAACCCTTTTCTTTTTTTAACGCCGGATTTTCCTTAAAGGCCTTCTGAAATGTCATTTTTGGGGTATCGGGAACCATTTTTGCCAGACGGTCGGCTTCAGGAAGCGGGAGCTTTAATACCCTTGCCACATCGCGAATAGCCAATTTCGTTGCCATAGTACCAAATGTACATATGTGCGCAACTTTATCGCTTCCATATTTTTCCGTAACATAATCGAGCACCAGTTGGCGTCCATCGTCGTCAAAATCGATGTCAACATCGGGTAGGGAAATGCGGTCGGGATTGAGGAACCTTTCGAAAAGCAGATCGTATTTAAGAGGGTCGATATTGGTAATGCTATTGCAATAAGCTACTGCCGACCCGGCAGCTGACCCCCTGCCCGGCCCCACCAAAACACCCATTTCTTTTGCCTTGTTTATAAAGTCTTGAGTAATAAGGAAATAACCCGGATAGCCCATCTTTTTAATGGTTTCCAATTCAAAATCGAGGCGCGTAACTACCTCTTCGGGCAATGGGTCACCGTAACGCTCTTTAGCTCCTTTAAAGGTAAGTAGTTTTAAATAAGACGATTCCATCTTTACCCTTAGTGCATCTTCATAACCTCCCAGCCTTGTAAACTCATCTTCACCAAACTCTTCTATCAGGATTTTTTCAGGAAATTTTTCACTAAATGTTTCCCTGGTACCTATTTCCTCCGGAATGGGGAAAACAGGCATTATGGGTTTTGAGTTTAACTCATAATCTTCCACTTTTTCCACAATTTCTGCCGTATTGAGCAATGATTCGGGCACATCGGCAAAAAGTTCATTCATTTCCTCCTGCGTTTTAAACCACTCTTGCTTGGTATAGCGCATACGGTTAGGATCGTCAACATCTTTTCCGGTATTCAGGCATATCAGCAGGTCGTGGGCATCGGCATCTTCAGCATTGGTAAAATGCACATCATTGGTTGCAATCACTTTAATGCCATACTTCTTTGCCAGCGACAAAATAACTTTGTTTACTTCCACCTGTTTATCGTACACGTCCATGCGCATCTGTGGCAGTTCCGACGGATGGCGCTGTAACTCAAGATAATAATCGCTACCAAAAACCTTTTTAAACCATAAAATGGTCTCTTCAGCGTCTTTCAGGCGGTTATTCATAATGAGTGAGGGAACTTCTCCACCCAGGCACGATGATGAGACAATAAGCCCTTCGCTGTGCTTTTTTAACAGTTTTTTGTCGATACGCGGTTTATAATAAAATCCTTCTGTACTGGCAATGGAAACAAGTTTTATAAGGTTTCTATAGCCTTTTTTATTTTTTGCCAGCAAGATGAGATGGTGCCCTGAACGGTCGATTTTATCATTTTTATTATGAATAGAACGTGCTGCCACGTATGTCTCGCAACCGAGTATAGGTTTCAACTTTGCTTTTTGACAGGCCGCATGAAACTCCTTAATGCCGAACATTGTCCCGTGGTCGGTAAGGGCAAGGGCTGTCATGCCATTGTTTTTTGCTTTGGCAACCAACGCATTAACACTGGCTGCACCATCTAAAATAGAATACTGCGAGTGTACGTGAAGGTGGGTAAATGGAACCATCAATCTAAAATTTTCAGTAAAATGAAGCAAATATTAACGCCTAAAGTTACTGAATTTGGATGTCTGATTCAGGCTATGTTGATAAGTTTTGAGCTATTTGCCGTGTAATCTGCTGAAACTCTTCGGGTGTGAATTTTTTCTTGTTTGAAAAATTAAGCATATCACCTTCGTTTTGCATAGGAACCAGGTGAATGTGGGCATGGGGAACTTCGAGTCCAAGAACCAGTACGCCAACTTTTTGACATGGAATGGCTTTTTTTAATGCTACTGCTACTTTTTTGGCAAAAAGCTGTAATCCGGTATAAGTTGCATCGTCAAGGTCGAAAAGGTAGTCTACCTCCTTTTTGGGAATTACAAGCGTATGTCCTTTAGCAACCGGAAAAATGTCGAGAAAGGCAAGAAAGTTTTCATCTTCAGCAACTTTGTAAGCGGGGATTTCGCCATTAACAATTTTTGTAAAAATGCCTGCCATTGTTTTATTAAATTGAAATGTCAATTATTTCGAACGGGATAACACCCGAGGGAACTTTTATTTCAACCACATCGCCAACTTCTTTACCAATAAGCCCTTTTGCTATAGGCGTATTTACTGATATCTTTCCTTTCTTGAGGTCTGCTTCGCTTTCCGGAACAAGGGTATATTTCATAACCGCATTGTTCTTTTTATTTTTTATGGTTACTACATTAAGTATCTGAACCTTACTGGTATCAATTTTCGATTCGTCGAGTATGCGGGCATTGGCTATTTTTAAACGCAATGCAGCAATTTTCGCTTCAAGCAGACCTTGTGCGTCTTTAGCGGCATCGTATTCTGCATTTTCAGATATATCGCCTTTTTCGATGGCTTCTCCAATTTGTTTTGATATGGCCGGACGTTCCACATTCATCATGTGTTCCAGTTCCTTTTTTAAATTAGCGAGCCCCTCTTTTGTCAAGTAGTTTATCTTGGCCATTTCTATTCCTCCTTTAAACCTGTAGCCTTAAAAAAAGAAAGAACCCCGGTTGCCCGGAACTCTTCCGAAGGCAAAATTATATAATTTATTGGAATTAAAAATTTTCTACTCTAAAAATTGTTATAAATGAACCATTTAGCGGGGTTAAATGTACTTTCTTTTCAATATTTCACTATAAACAACTGCTTTCCGCAAAGAAAAACTTCTTTTTTGTTTGCGTATCTGTTTATTTTCAAACAGTTTTTCAGCGGGCTTATCTTCTATCAGGCTTGAGCCTTCATTTGCTGCTTCGAATTGATATGCCGGCCTGGCCGGTTCGTCAATCAGCACTTCGTCCTCCTGTTCCGCTTCTTCAATTTCATGTGCTTCCGGCTCCTCTTTATTTATCTGGCTTTCCAATAAGTCCCAGATATCAGGCTGCTTACTGCCTGTTGGCTGTTTAGCTGCATTTTTATTCCGTTTTCGGGCTTGCCCAACAAAGCCTAGCACTGCAACAAGAATAGTCAATATAAATACTACGAGGTCGTCCATATTATTTGAGTATAGAATACAATAAAATCATTAATTTTAAAGTTTTTAGTAAAAATAAGAAAAATGAACCGTTTGTTACTGAAAAACAGTATTTTTTTGATAGTCTTGATACTATTATCGATGGCTGTCAACAGTTGCAAAAAAATTCAGGATTCGCAAGTCCCGGATGTACCATTTTCTTTTACTATTGACCTCAATATTTTAAACGAATTAACGGTTCCGGGCAATTCTGTTTACTTTCCGGGAATAGGTTTTGGGGGTGTTATTGTTTACTGCGAAATGCCAGATTCATATTATGCTTTTGATGCCACTTGTACTTATGAAATAAATCAGAACTGTATAATTGAGAACGAGGGCGTTTTGGGTACCTGTTCCTGCTGCGGATCGCAATTTATGCTTATCGGAGGCGGCAGCCCCGCAAAAGGGCCTGCGCCTGCTCCGTTAAGACAATACTATATTACACAGGTAAACAGTTTTACACTTCGTGTTTACAATTAATACCTGTAGTGCTCCGGCTTATACGGCCCCTCTTTAGGTATCCCGAGGTATTTCGCCTGTTCGTCAGTTAATTGCATAAGTTTTACGCCCAGTTGTTCAAGATGAAGGCGTGCAACTTCTTCGTCCAATTTTTTTGACAGGCGGTAAACGCCAATGTCATAACTATGCTGCCATAAATCAATTTGTGCGAGTGTTTGGTTGGTAAATGAGTTACTCATAACAAATGATGGATGGCCGGTTGCACAACCAAGGTTCACCAGTCGTCCTTCAGCCAGTAAAAAAATGCTATGACCATCAGGAAAAGTATATTTGTCTACCTGTGGTTTAATATTCAGTTTTTTTACCCCGGGCCATTTTTCCAATTTTGACACCTGTATTTCGTTATCAAAATGGCCGATGTTACAAACAATAGCCTGGTCTTTCATATCGGCCATATTTTTAGCCGTAATCACATCTTTATTCCCTGTTGTAGTAACAAATATGTTTCCTTCCTCAATGGCATCTTCCATGGTTTTCACCTCAAATCCTTCCATGGCTGCCTGCAATGCACAAATAGGGTCTATTTCGGTTACAATAACCCTTGCACCATAGCCACGCATCGATTTTGCGCACCCTTTGCCCACATCGCCATAGCCTGCCACAACAACCACTTTACCTGCAATCATCACATCGGTAGCACGTTTAATACCATCAGCCAGTGATTCACGGCAACCGTACAAATTGTCGAACTTCGACTTTGTTACCGAGTCGTTTACATTTATGGCCGGGAAAAGTAATTTATCTTCCTCCTTCATTTGATATAAACGGTGTACCCCGGTTGTTGTTTCTTCTGAAACACCTTTTATTTCAACGGCTGTGCGGTGCCAACGGTTTGGAGTTTCAACCAGTATTTTCTTCAAAAGCTTATTGAGTTCGATTTCGTCTTCTCCCTCTACGTGAGCTTCCAAAACCGAAGGGTCGTTTTCGGCTGCAAACCCGCGATGCACCATCAGGGTAGCATCACCGCCATCGTCAACGATCAATGAAGGGCCAAGGCCATTGCCAAAGTCAAGTGCCTGTTTTGTACACCACCAGTATTCGGCAAGGGTTTCACCTTTCCAGGCGAAAACCGGTATGCCAGCTGCTGCAATGGCCGCAGCAGCATGATCTTGCGTTGAAAATATGTTACAACTTGCCCATCGTACCGAGGCACCAAGCTCTACAAGCGTTTCGATCAATACCGCAGTTTGAATAGTCATATGCAAACTACCCGTAATACGTGCACCCTTCAATGGTTTTGACGCCCCTAACTTTTGCCTTAAAGACATTAGCCCCGGCATTTCTTTCTCTGCTATTTCAATTTCTTTTCTGCCAAAATCAGCCAACGAAATATCAGCAACTTTATATTCTATTCTGTTTTTAACCTCAATACTCATCTTTTAATCCTTAATTATTCTCAATAAAAATTCGCACAAAATTAACAAATTCTGCATAAATAACCGGACTAAACATTTTTAAGCTCGATTTAATTCCCCATATCGGAAATAAACTTGATGCGCATCAGGCGGATATCTTCTTCGGTGTATTCATCTTCTCCCAACTCTTCCAATGCTTTTTCCACAGAATCTTCGTGGGTTTCCCTAAAATACTCAAACACCTCTTCCTGATGATCTTTATCCATTACATCATTAATATAGTAGTCGATATTCAGCCGTGTGCCTGAATTAACTATAGCTTCCACTTCGGAGATAACATCTATTACTTCAACTCCCTTAGAACTAGCAATATCTTCAAACGACAATTTTCTGTCGATACTTTGTATTATAAAAACTTTTAACCTCGATTTATTGGCTACGGTGCGGACAATCATGTCATCGGGCCGTTCTATTTCATTTTCTTCGACATATTTTGATATGAGTTTAACAAACTCTTTACCATATCGGCGGGCTTTCCCCGGACCTACGCCTTGTATTTTTTGCAGTTCGTCCAGGGTAATAGGATACTGTATCGACATATCTGCGAGGGAAGGATCCTGAAAGATAACATATGGCGGCAGGTTTTGCTTTTTAGCGACCCTTTTTCGAAGATCTTTTAGCATAGCAAACAGTTGGGGGTCGCCACCGGCTCCGCCAGAAGGTGCGCCTCCACTTTCTTCTTCATCCTCCTGGTTTTCGTAATCGTGGTTTTTTACCAGCATAAAACTTACGGGTGATGTCAGAAAATCGTGCCCGCTGGGGGTTATTTTAAGCAGACCGTAGTTTTCAATATCTTTTGTTATTAGTCCGGCGATCATAGCTTGCCGAAATACAGCATTCCAATAACGATCATCGTGGTCGGCTCCCTTACCAAAACATTTCAGGTTATAATGTTTAAAAGATTTAATGGCTGCTGTTTTGTTTCCGATAAGAATATTGGCAATATGTTCTGCCTTATATTGCTCATTTACTTCGAGAATTGCCTTTAGAGCCCGTACCACATCTTTACTGGCTTCAATCTGTTCTTTAGGGTTAAGGCAGTTGTCACAGTTGCCACAGTTGTCAGGCTCGTATTTCTCTCCAAAATAGTGCAACAGGGTAATACGCCGGCACACTGCCGATTCGGCATAAGAAACGGTATCCAACAAAAGCTGTTTGCCTATTTCCTGTTCTGCCACAGGTTTACCGTGCATAAATTTTTCCAGTTTCTGAATATCCTTATAACTGTAAAAAGTTATACATTTCCCTTCTCCACCATCACGACCTGCCCTGCCTGTTTCCTGATAGTAGCCTTCGAGGCTTTTTGGTATATCGTAATGGATCACAAAACGGACATCAGGTTTATCGATTCCCATTCCAAAGGCAATTGTGGCTACCATCACATCCACTTCTTCCATTAGAAACTTATCCTGGTTGGCAGAGCGGGTGGCCGCATCCATCCCCGCATGGTAGGGTAATGCCTTAATGCCGTTTACCTGAAGTACTTCGGCTATCTGTTCAACTTTTTTGCGACTAAGACAATAAATAATGCCCGATTTTCCTTCATTTTGTTTAATGAATCTGATGATTTGAGCAGATGCTTTAACCTTTGGCCTAACTTCGTAGTAAAGGTTCTCGCGGTTAAAAGATGCTTTAAATACCTCAGCATCAAGTATATTAAGGTTTTTCTGAATATCGTGTTGAACTTTTGCAGTAGCAGTAGCTGTTAATGCAATAATAGGCGATTTACCAATGTCTTCTACAATGGGGCGTATGCGCCGGTATTCAGGTCTGAAGTCGTGGCCCCATTCCGATATACAATGTGCTTCGTCGATGGCATAAAAAGAAATTTTGATCTTTTTCAAGAACTCGATGTTTTCCTCTTTGGTAAGCGATTCGGGAGCAACATACAATAATTTTGTTTTTTGTTTTAACACATCGTCTTTTACTTCCTGAATGGCTGTTTTTGACAATGAGGAATTCAAAAAATGGGCTACGTTGTCATCGGCATGCATACCCCTTATGGAATCTACCTGATTTTTCATCAGCGCGATCAAAGGTGAAATTACAATTGCTGTGCCTTCCATAAGCAGGGCTGGCAACTGATAGATCAATGACTTGCCACCTCCGGTAGGCATTAGGACAAACGTGTTTTTCCCTTGCAGCAAACTTCTTACTGCTTCTTCCTGCTCACCTTTAAAGCGGTCAAAACCAAAATATTGCTGCAGTTTTTCAGATAATACCAAATCTTTGTACATAATTGTTTTTGTTCCTTAACACCAATTGTTTAAAATTATTTCTAAATTATTAAAAGTAACAAAAATGTCAATACGAATTAAAATTTTTTATGAAATTACGCTTCCCAATACGAAGTTTTATACAAAAACAGGGTTTTCAGCTACACATAAATGGATTGAAACAAATTATGAAATCGTTGAATAGCGGTAATAACAATTAGTTTTATATTTGTGAAGTTTTTTTAGAATTAACCCATAATGTATGAGTGAGGACGAAAAAAAGGAGAAGTTGTCTTCGAAAAAAAATCGAAAACGAAAAAACCCGCAGGGAGAAATGTCTTTTTTAGACCACCTTGAAGAATTACGTTGGCATATAATACGTGCATCGCTGGCAATAGTAGTATTTGCAATTGTTGCTTTTATAATGAAAGGGTTTATTTTCGATACCCTAATTATGAAACCTATGACCCCTGACTTCTGGACCAACCGGATGTTTGCCAAGCTGGGTGAATTGGTAGGTTCAGATGCGTTACTAATAAACCAGAAGCCATTGAACCTTATTGCCATAAAAATGGCAGATCAGTTTATGATACACATAATGACATCCATAATTGCCGGTTTTATTATAGCTTCGCCAATTGTTTTCTACGAATTTTGGCGTTTTATTAAACCTGCACTCTACGACAAGGAAAAAAAACATGCTTCGGGAGCAGTTTTTTACACCTCGGCACTTTTTATGATTGGCGTAATGTTCGGCTATTTTCTTATCGTACCTTTATCTATACAGTTTCTCGGCACATACAGTGTATCAGAACAAGTTACCAACCAAATTAACACCCGATCGTATATCGGTACAGTAACTTCTATATCGCTGGCATCAGGAGTAGTATTTTTATTACCCATTTTATCCTATTTCCTGAGCAAAGTAGGTCTTCTTACCCCGGGCTTCATGAAAACATACCGAAAGCACGCTTATGTGATCATGTTGCTTTTATCTGCTATTATAACACCTCCCGATATCTTTAGCCAGATATTGGTTTGTTTTCCTTTAGTTTTTCTTTACGAAATAGGAATTGTTATTTCCCGTAGGGTGGTTAAAAAACGTGAAAAAGAGTTGGATGAAATTTGAATCAAAATATAAATTACCATTTTTGCCCTTATGATTTTACGCGCAGAAAATATCGTTAAAAAATACCGCAAGCGCACAGTCGTAAAAGGAGTTAGCTTTAATGTAAAGCAAGGAGAAATAGTTGGTTTATTAGGGCCAAATGGTGCCGGAAAAACAACTTCTTTTTACATGATAGTAGGGTTGATTCAACCACTTTCGGGTAAAATATTTATAGACAAAGAAAATATTACCCGACTTCCGGTATACAAAAGAGCAAAAAAAGGTATCGGCTACCTGGCACAGGAAGCTTCTGTTTTTAGAAAGTTGAGCATTGAAGACAACCTAAAGGCAGTATTGGAAATGACCAACTATACAAAAGCCTACCAAAAGGAGAAACTGGAAACTTTAATTGAAGAATTTGGCCTACAGCATGTTAGAAAGAGCCTGGGCGTTCAACTCTCCGGAGGCGAAAGACGCCGTACCGAAATAGCCAGAGCTTTGGCCATCGACCCAAAATTTATTCTGCTGGACGAACCTTTTGCCGGTGTTGACCCAATAGCTGTTGAAGATATTCAGCAAATTGTAATAAAGCTGAAAGAAAAAAATATTGGGGTGTTGATAACCGATCATAACGTTCACGAAACTTTATCCATAACCGACCGTTCGTATCTTCTTTTTGAAGGCTCCATTATGAAATCGGGAACAGCCCAGGAGCTAGCAGCCGATGAAGATGTACGTCGCGTGTATTTAGGGCAGAACTTCGAGCTTCGATAGCCGCTTATAAATAGAGAAAGAGGCATTTAGCAGAAAAAAAATCAATGATTGTTTGGTGAATATTAAAAATGAAGTATTTTTGCAGTCCCAAAATTATTGGGAACAATTAAGGATGGCCCGTTCGTCTAGGGGTTAGGACGCAAGATTTTCATTCTTGTAGCAGGGGTTCGAATCCCCTACGGGCTACTTTAAAAATTTAAACGACAAATAATAAAATATATGGCACATCATAAGTCGGCATTAAAAAGAATAAGGCAGAACGAAAAGCGTAGATTACACAATAAATACTATGCTAAAACCATGCGCAATGCTTTAAAAGCTCTGCGTAATATTGAAAACAAAGAAGAAGCTGAAAAGATGTATCCTAAAGTTGCATCAATGATTGACAAACTGTCTAAGAATAATGTGATCCACAAGAATAAAGCCGCTAACCTTAAATCGAAACTTGCAATAAGAATCAATCAATTGTAGGAAAATATATTTATAATAAATGAGAACCTCTCCGGTAGCGGAGGGGTTTTTTTATGCCTTTGAATCAAATAAAGTACTTACATTTTCAACAATATTGGCTACATTTAACCTTCTCAAAAAGAAAAATGAGCGAATATCGAAAACTCAAAATAAAAGAATGGGCAGCTGAAGACCGCCCCAGGGAAAAGCTAGTGACCAATGGTGCCCGCTCGCTCACCGATGCAGAACTTATAGCCATACTCATCGGCTCGGGCAACCTCAATGAAACGGCCGTAGAACTTTCGCGCCGCATACTTACGTCGGCAAACAACAACCTTAATGAACTGGGCCGCAAAAGCATAGATGTCTTAAAAGCTTTTAATGGGATAGGTGAAGCAAAAGCCATTACCATAGTTGCGGCCATGGAACTTGGCAGGCGGCGAAAAGATGCAAACGTATTCAATAACAATAAAATTAATGGAAGTAAAGATGCTGCCGACTTTTTTATACCTTTGCTGGGCGACCTTCCGCATGAAGAGTTTTGGATATTGTTACTAAACCGTGGAAACAAAATTATCGATAGTTTTATGATTAGTCAGGGAGGCATATCAGGTACTGTTATCGATGTCCGCATTATTTTGAAAAGAGCCATTGAGAAAATGGCAAGTTCCATGATTTTATGCCATAACCACCCCTCTGGGACATTACAGGCATCAAAAGCCGACCAGAAAATCACAAAAAAAATAGAAAATGCAGCAAAAATTATGGACATATCGGTACTAGACCATATTATTGTCGGACAAAACCGTTATCTTAGTTTCGCCGATGAGGGAATGCTCGCTTAACAACAATAAAAAACGGAATTATGATCTTATTTTATACTGAAGAAATAACTCCTCGTATTGAATACATAACCCGTTTGATTTTTTCCAGGATACTTCAGGTAAAAATTGCTTTTACAGATAGTTCTGATGAATTTATAAAATCTGAACTGCCAAAAATAAACTATTCGCATCAAAAATTTGGCAACGAGCTTTATATTAAGCCGCATCGGCTAATGACACTAAAAGCTCTCATCCGCCCAAATATTAACCCTGTTTGGGTTGATGGTGAAAAATATTTCTGCGAAAGCTCAACAGACTCACTGTTTCCTTTTGATCCTTTTGCTGCTTCTTTTTATGTGGTGACACGCTACGAAGAATACATAGAAAAAAAAAGGAGGGATAAATTTGGCAGGTACCCCTTTAACGAAAGCATATTACACAAATACAACCTGCTGAAAAAACCAGTGGTCAATATTTGGGCCGATAATATTCGTCGTGCTTTTGAGGAAGTTTACCCTGATTTTCAGTTTCCTGAAAAGAAATTCCGTTTTTTCACCACCATTGATATTGACAATGCGTGGGCATATAAAAACAAGAGTATGTTCCGCACATTGGCAGCCATGGGTAAAGCTGCATTAAACGGGCAATTCGAGGAGATAAAACAAAGACGGGATGTATTGTCGGGCAAAGTAACCGACCCCTACGATACCTATGACTATATTGACAATGTTTTTAAGAATAACACAGATAAGGTAAAATTTTTCTTTCTGCTGGGCAACTACAGAAAATACGATAAAAACGTTTCTTATAAAAACAAAGCATTCCGCGACCTTGTAAAAAGAATTGCCTCAAAATATGACATTGGTGTTCATCCGTCATACCACACAGGTAAAAAAAGGGGGACAAAAACAACCAAAGAAGAGGTAAAGAGATTACAAAAAATTACAGGGCTGGAAATTATCAAAAGCAGGCAGCATTTTTTAAGGCTGCGATTCCCGAAAACTTACCGAAGGTTATTGAAGGCAGGAATATTAGAAGATTATACCATGGGTTACCCCAACCAAACAGGTTTTAGGGCCGGTATTTGCTCTCCTTTTAATTTTTACGACCTCGAGAAAGACGTACCAACCAACCTGGTAATCCTGCCTTTTCAGGCGATGGATGTTACCCTGCACGATTATTTACAACTTCCTCCCGAAGAAGCATTTGAAGAAATTGAAAAACTGATGTTGGAAGTAAAAAAGGTAAACGGCATTTTTATGAGTGTTTGGCACAATGAAACCATTAATAACCTGGGCACCTGGGAAGGATATCGAGAAGTTTTTGAGAAAATGAACCGACTGGGAATTCAATGGGCCAATGAATAATAACGAATTACAGATAGCCTATTACCCACATAATCAAATTGACACAAAAAAGTGGGATACCTGTGTCGTTAATTCCGAAAATTCAAGAGTTTATGCTAACCACTGGTATTTGGATCGCGTTGCCAGCAACTGGAACGCATTAGTTATTGGCGACTATCAATATGTGATGCCTTTACCGGTTCGAAAAAAATGGGGCATTTCATACGTCTATCAACCTGCTTATTGTCAGCAATTGGGCATCTTCCCGGAACCTGGCATCGAAACAGCGGTCTTTTTGTACAAACAAATAGCTCAAAAGTTCAGGTATTGTGATGTGCAGTTGAATGCTGCCAACCCGCCTGCCGATAATTCTGCACCGCTATCGTTTACCCCCAGAGATAATTTCCTTTTGTGGCTAGGTGCTGGTTATGAAAAAATTGCAGACAAGTACAACAATAATACAACGCGAAATATTGCCAAAGCACTGAAAAATAATCTGACGATCTCAACCAGCATTGGCCTGGCAGAATACCTCAATCTAAAAAAAAGCAATACAGACCCGAAAATAATTGGCCAGAATCTGGCTGTGCTTAAAAATATTATTGCTTTTTGCCAATACAAGGGTTTTGGCGAAATACACGGGGTTTACGACAGCCGTAACCAGTTATGTGCAGCAGTGTTTTTCTGTCGCTGGAAAAACAGAGTTATTTACCATAATGCTGCGCTGGACAATAATGGGAAAAAACTGGGCGCAATGTTTTTTTTGCTGGATCAGTTTATTCGAAAAAATGCAGGAAATGACCTGACTCTTGACTTCGAAGGCTCAATGCTCCCGGGTGTTGCCCGGTTTTATCAAGGGTTCGGTGCGTTGCCGGAAACCTATATGCAGCTGAAAATAAATAGTTTACCATGGTTACTAAAATGGATAAAACAATAGCGGAATGAACCGAAGATTTCCACGTTATTTGAGCAAACAGGCAGGTAAATTGCTACCGGCACCTTTACTCTTTAGAATGAATCATCCGGTTTTTCTCCCTTTTTATCATGTGGTAAGCAACAGAAACCTTCCGCACGTAATGAACTACGCTTATCGGAATATTTCACAATTTGAAGCGGAGCTGGATTTTTTCCTGAAGTATTTTACACCCGTCTCGCTTGAAGATTTAATTACAGGTAACTTCAACGAAAACAATGCTTTTCACCTCACATTCGACGACGGGTTAAAAGAATGTGCAGAAGTTATTGCCCCCATACTATTAAAAAAAGGTATCCCCGCAACGTTTTTTGTCAACCCCGCTTTTATCGATAATAAAGCATTGTTTCATAAATATAAAGCGAGTCTGATTTTACGTACTTTGCTGAAACCGGAAAACGAAAAGCAGTTAGACGAATTGAAAGATAGTGGATTGACAGCTGACAACATGCTGTTTGCAAATTATTTACAAAATGACAAGCTTAATAAAATAGCAGAAAAACTGAATATAGATTTTCAAGCATTTTTACATACAGAAAAACCCTACTTGACTTTAAACCAATTGCTTCATCTGAAAGATAACGGATTTACAATTGGGGCACATAGCAACACCCACCCCGAATTTTGGTTGATACCTCCCGCGCAACAATTGGATGAAATTATTAACAGCATAGATTGGGTGAGGCAGAATACCGGGTCAAAGGTTAGGGCTTTTGCATTTCCGTTTTCCGACCATGGTGTTGACCCTGAAGTGATAACAACGATGCATGAAAAGAATATATGCGACATTTCTTTGGGTACAGCTGGTATAAAATATGATGAGTTGCCATTTCATTACCAGCGCTATCCGATAGAAAAATCGGTTGATTTTTTGCCTGATTTAAAATCTGAAATGGTTTATTTACAATTAAGAAAATTGATTGGAAAAGCTACTGTTAAACATTGAATTTTAAGATTAAAAAAATAAAACTTGCCGGTTTGGAGGAGTTTTCCCAAAGTGAAGCCTTCAAAAATTTCGAAACTATACCGATTTCGCCGTTGCGGGTTCGTTCTTATATCCACAACCCGGCGGCAATGAACAACGATGTTGTTCTATGTATGGGGTTTGATGGGGAAAAGCTGGTGGCTTTCAGAACCTTTTTTGCCGGACAAGTAAATTGCGCTTCAGCACCCATTAGGTTCGGGTGGTGCAGCGGAAACTGGGTACACCCGGCATATCGGCGAAAAGGACTATCGGAGAAGCTCCTTGCCAAAGCCTGGACCGACTGGGATGGAAAACTTATGTCCACCAATTATGCGCCCAATTCAGAAAAACTATTCCTGAAAACCGGTCTTTTCCAACCAATATATCAGTTTTATGGTTTCCGTGGTTACCTCTTTCCCAATACAAAAAAGATGTTTGGCGGACCGGAAGCCAATTTCTTCATTAAGGCTGGTACAAGCATAATAGATTCAATTCTGCATTGTTTTTCCAACCTAAGGGCACAGTTTTATACGTTTAAACCCTCGCCCGGAATTCGTTTTGAAATTGCGGAAAAGCCTGATACCACTTGTATGCAACGGGTTGAAACACACAAAAACAGCCTTTTTTTTGTGCGTGGTGAAAAAGAACTTCACTGGATTTTTAATTTCCCGTGGATGACAAATCTAAAAGAAGACCATATTGCCAACTATCCATTTTCAACTTATAGTTCTGATTTTCATTACAAAACAGTGAAAATATTTAACAAAGAAAGGTTCGAAGGGTTTTTCCTGTTTTCAGTAAAAAACGGCCATCTGAAAACTCTTTTTATAGACACTGTGCCGGGGCTTGAAAAAGATATTTCAGGTTTTATAAAAAATTATGCCCTAAAAAACAGGATTGAAATGGTTACTATTTATAATTTTGAATTGGCAAAATATTGCTTAAACCAGAAATTTCCATTTTTACCTGGTAAAGCATATGGCCAGAAAATTTACAGTTCATTTAAGATTGAAGAACATACAAACTATCGTTTTCAAGACGGAGACGGTGATTTAATATTTACATAATTTACTAAATTCATGGAGATTAAACTTTTAGGAAATAACCATTCCATACTCGATCAGTACCTGGCCGAAATTCGCGACCAGAACATTCAGAAAGACCCGTTACGTTTTCGGGAGAACATGTATCGTATAGGCGAAATTTTTGCTTATGAAATCAGTAAAACACTCGATTTTGAAGTAAATGACGTAACAACACCACTCGGAACGGCAAAAGTTCCGCAGTTAAGGAACCAGCCCGTTCTGGCAACTATTTTACGTGCAGGTCTTTCGGTACATAACGGACTTCTGAAAATATTCGATCGTGGTGAAAACTGTTTTATTTCAGCCTATCGTAAATATACCGAAGATGGTAGATTCGAAATCGAATTTGAATATATGGCTTCGCCATCACTTGACAATAAGGTGGTTATACTCTCCGACCCGATGCTGGCCTCAGGCCGCTCCATGGAAATTGGTTACCATGCACTTTTTAGTAAAGGTACACCTTCGCATGTGCACCTGGTATCTATAATTGCCAGCCAGCAGGGTGTAGATTACATACTCGAAAACATTAAAAGCAATAATGTTACATTGTGGTTAGGTGCTGTTGACGAAGGCATGACTCCCAAATCGTATATTGTTCCCGGACTGGGTGATGCAGGCGATTTGGCTTATGGCGAAAAAATCGATTCGAAATAAAGCTATTATTTGCCGGTTTTAAACAACTCCTCTTCTTTAACCACCTTAACCTCCATGCTATCTTTCAGTATTTTATTGATAGCATTATAGGGTGCAATAACAACTTCATCGTTTTCGCTGATGCCGTTGAGGATTTCTATGCTCTTATCGTCCTGGATACCGGTTTCTACTTCTACTTTTTTCACGCGTTTGCCTTTTACCACAAAAACAACTTCTTGTTTTTCATCCCGTTCGCCACTGGTATTTTCAACCACCTCTTCCGGTATGTCATCGCTTTCCTCACCGGTAACTTCAACAGTACCACCATCTTTCAGCTTTACTCTTGTGGTAACTGCAGAAATAGGAACTGAGATTACATTGTTGCGGGTTTGGGTAAGTATATCAACTGTTGCCGACATGCCCGGGCGAAACGGATATTTGTTTCCTGCAACAGAATCTATCAAATCGGCATAAGATTTTTTTAACAACAATACTTTTACATCGAAATTGGTAACCTGGTCGGCAGTGGTTCCCATTGTACTTGCAGAGTTGGCTATTTCAGTTACAATACCTTTAAATTTGCGGTTGAGGTAAGCATCCACTTCCACAAGCGCCGTATCACCTTTCACCACTTTAACAATATCGTTTTCGTTTACTTCAACCTGAACTTCCATTTTGTTGAGGTCGGCTACCACCATCATTTCTGTACCCACCATCATACTGGTTCCCACAACACGTTCTCCTTTTTCAACATTAAGTGCTGAAACAGTACCCGTTAAGGGGGCGTATATTTTCGTTTTTGTAAGCTGTTCCCGTGCTTCAGAAACACTTGCATCGGCACTTTTTACCGAAAATTCGGCAGCTTTTACTTCTGCTTGAGCAACTTTATATGCTGCATTAGCTGTTTCAAAATCCGATGCTGGTATTGTACCTTTATCGTACAACTGTTTACTACGTTTATAGGTAAGCTCGCGCTCAATTTGCTGCGCCTGTGCCTGTGCCAGCCGCGCCTTTGACGAGTTAAGCGTTGCCTGTGCACGGTTGAGGGCAGAGATATACATTTCCGGTTTTATTACACACAAAAGGTCGCCCGTTTTAACCTGGTCTCCTTCTTCTACATAAAGTTCCACAATTTCACCAGCCACATCAGGACTGATTTTTACTTCTGTTTCCGGTTGTATCTTTCCATTGGCTGTGATGAACTCTGTAATAGTTTTTGTTTTTACCGTTTCGGTAGCAACACTTACGTTAAAACTTTTACCAAACCAACCCAGTTTTTTCCCTGCTATAAGTAAAATAATTACAACAACCAAAATGCCAATTACAATGGGCAATATTTTCTTTTTCTTCATTTTTGCGCTGCTTTTTTACCATAAGTAACCACCGGAGATCAAAAATTACAAACTAAAACAGTTAAACCGCCAATTCAATACAAGATTTTACGCCTTTACCAGTATTCGTGCCGTTAAACGGCTATGTTGTTCCAGGTAAATATCTTTTTCTTTTACCATCCAATCCAATACTTCTTCTGTATAGTGGCGAATGGTCAACAATGTTAATCCGGTATTATAAAGTATTGAATAATAAGGAGAAAATGCTTCAAGTATCTCGTCCATCTTAACATTGGGGGCATCTATAACCAGGTTCAAGTCGATGGCAGACTGTTGTATAAGTGTCACTTTTATTCGCTCCTCAACAAGGAAATTTACCACTCGGTCCATGTCTTCTATATTAATAAGCGAGAAGTCTTTGGGTGTAAGGGTAATCAGCACCTGGTTTTCCTTCTGAATAAAAATTGGCGGCAACTGAATTTTGTAGTCGATGGTATGGATAACCGTTCCGGGATCGTTGGGAGCTATAAAAGATTTCACATACAAAGGAATATTTTTGTTGTGAAGCGGCTTCATGGTTTTCGGGTGGATAACCTGTGCCCCGGAATGAGCCATTTCAACGGCTTCGCGATAGGAAAGCGCGGCAATTTTCAGGGGATCTTCCATCTTTTTGGGGTCGGCGCTAAGCACTCCCGGAACATCTTTCCATATAGTAACACTTTCAGCATCCAAAATACTCCCCAGAATTGCAGCAGTAAAGTCGGAACCTTCACGTCCCAGTGATGTTGTAAGATTTGCCGCCGTTGACCCTATAAAGCCCTGGGTAATATATCTTTGTTGGCCACGAAAAATAAAAACCTCCCGGGATAGCTCTTCTGTCCATTCCCAATCTACTGCTGCATCGCGAAAATGATCATCGGTACGCAAACAATCACGTACATCAACCCATTGATTTTCGATTTCCTTAAGGGCTGAATAACAACTCACAATACTGGTTGAAACCAATTCACCAAAGCATATAATCTGGTCATATTCAAAATTATAGTCGAAGGATGGCGTTTTTTTCAACTTGTTTTCCAGTTCTGTAAACAAATCGACCACTCGTTCCGGCGTTTGCCCTGTACCAAACAAATCGTCAATAATTTGCTGATGATAGGCTTTAAACTCTTTAAAAATTTCAAGTTTCTCTGCTGATTTTTCCATATAGGCCACGATCAGTTTTTCCAGAAGATTGGTCATTTTGCCCATGGCTGATATAACTACCACCAGCTTTCCGGGCTCATTTTTAATAATCTGAGATACATCCCTGACCGCAGCTGCATCTTTAACCGATGCGCCACCAAATTTGTAAACCTTCATTCTACCCTGTTTAAGAATTTCAGCAAATCTAAAATAATCCTTTGAAACATTATGAGATTTTTACTGTTTCTGCTACTAATTATTACCCTGTCTGACCTCTCGGCTCAAATTGAAAAAAACAATAAGAGTTCATTGACTATTGAACAGATCATGCAGGATCCGGAAAAGTGGATAGGAATGTCACCTCAGAATCTGTTTTGGAGTGCCGATAGTAAAATCATTTATTTTGACTGGAATCCCGATGGAGATACACTTTCTTCGTTATATGGCTTTAAACTGTCTAATGGCAAAACTTTTAAAGTTACAGATAAGGAGAAAGTCAAACTTCCTGGACATGATGCCGTTTTTAACAGAAACAGAAGCAGCCAGGTATTCACCCGCAACGGAAACATTTATCTGCAAGACGTTAAAACAGGAAAGGTAAAACAGCTTACTAACTGGCTTAAGCGTGCCTATTCGCCGGCCTTTGTATTGGGAGATACCCAAATTTCGTTTATGATGGATAATAATTTATACACCATAAACCCTAAAACGGGATTTATCCGGCAGATAACAAATTTTTCATCTGGCAAAGAGCAGGCTGAAAGTGCTGTCACTGAACAAGATAAATGGCTTGAAAACCAACAAAATACTCTTTTTTCAGTACTTAAAGAACGTGAGGCTATTCGTAAAGCACAGGAAAACCGTGAAAAAGCCACAGCTATTAGGGTTCCTGAAAAAATCTACCTGGGGAAAAAGTATTTGAATAATATTACGTTGAGCCCCACAGGTAAATTTTTAATATACAACACCTACGAAAGACCAGAGGGAGCCAAGGCAACATCGGTTACTCATTTTGTAACCGAGTCGGGATATACTGAAGAGCACAAAGCCAGGCCAAAAGTCGGCATCAAACGGGCAGTTGCCGAAATGGGTATTTTAAATGTTGACAGTAACTGTACCATAACCATTAGGACAGAAGATATACCAGGGTTGAAAGCATTGCCGGCATACCTGTCGGATTACCCTCAACGTTTACCCAAAGACAGTAGCGAAATTAAATGCCGCGAGGTTAGTTTGCTGGGTCCGGTTTGGAACCCCGACAAAGATGTGGCGCTGGTGGTAGCTTTGTCGCCAGATAATAAAGATCGCTGGATATTGTTACTTGACCCTGCAACCGGAAAGCTGAAAACCCTTGACTATCAGCATGATGATGCGTGGATTGGAGGGCCGGGCATCGGCGGCTGGGGTTATTCACAGGGTAGTATTGGCTGGATGCCCGATAACAAGTCTGTTTGGTTTCAATCAGAAGAAAGCGGCTATTCCCACCTTTATACTGTAAATATAACAACCGGAATAAAAAAAGCGTTAACATCGGGTAATTTTGAAATATCAGGTGCTTTTATCTCAGCCGATAAAAAAAATTTCTACTTTACAGCAAATAAAAACAATCCGGGTGTTAAACAGTTTTATCGTATGCCTGTTGCCGGTGGTGAATTAATACAAATAACATCTATGGAGGGCAATAACAAAGTAACTCTTTCCCCGGATGAAAAGAAGCTGGCCATCCGGTTTTCCTATGCCAACCAGCCCTGGGAACTTTACATTCAGAAAAATTCACCCGGCATAAAAGCCTTACAGGTTACCCACTCAACTTCAACTGAATTTGAAAGTTATCCGTGGCGTGTACCTGAATTCGTTTCATTTAAAGCTGAAGATGGAACGACCATTCATGCCCGCTTGTATCGGCCAGAAAAGCCTGAAAAACAGGGACCTGCAGTAATTTTTGTACACGGCGCAGGCTATTTGCAGAATGCTCACCGGTGGTGGAGTAGTTACGAAAGGGAATATCAGTTTCATAACTACTTAGCTGACAACGGATATACAGTACTCGACATCGATTACCGGGGTAGTGCCGGATATGGCCGCGACTGTAGAACCGGCATTTACCGTCATATGGGTGGCAAAGACCTCTCAGACCAGATTGATGGTGTAAAAATGCTGATAAATAAGTATGATGTGTCGCCAAAAAGAATCGGCATTTATGGCGGCTCCTACGGCGGGTTCATCACTTTAATGGCTATGTTTAATCACCCAAAAGTTTTTGCTGCCGGAGCAGCGTTGCGGTCGGTAACCGATTTCGCACACTACAACCACGGCTACACTTCAAATATACTCAATACACCGGTAGAAGACAGCATTGCTTTTGTGCAAAGTTCACCCATTTATTTTGCCGAGGGATTACAGGGTGCATTGTTGATGTGCCATGGAATGGTTGACGATAATGTTCAATTCCAGGATATTGTAAGGCTCACCCAGCGCCTGATAGAATTAGGAAAAGAGAATTGGGAACTGGCAGTTTATCCGGTAGAATCACATGGTTTTATTGAACCATCGAGCTGGACAGATGAGTACAAAAGAATTTTTAAGATTTTTGAAGAAAACCTGAAATAAACTCATCGTTGTTTTTCCTTTAAGAAGATGAAAAACAGATAGATTTTTGGTGGCAGAAACCCTAAAAACTACAATCTTTTATTTAGTAGTACGTGTCTGCGTTTAAAGAGCTCTATTCTTCACCCAGAATAAATTTGTTTTTTCTACCAATATGCCTTGCCCAGTAAACGAACGGAGTATCGGCAGCAGCAACTACCCATTTCAGAAGATAAGTGGTCAGGAAAATTTCCCATAACATATTGTTTTCAAAAACCCCGTAAAAAGCGATCAATACAAATACCGCACTATCGATAAACTGCGATACTGTAGTACTCAGATTATTACGCAGCCAAAGGTGGCGTTTATCGGGGAACCTTTTTTTCCAAAAATGAAACGACCACACATCGTGCCGTTGCGACAAAAGATAAGCCGCCAGGCTGGCAATAGCTATCCGTGGCATTAACTTAAAAATGGTACTTGTTGCTTCGTGAGTGGCCTGTGCAAAAGTATCACCAGCCAAAGGCTGAAAATAGAGCGCAATATTCATCAGTAAAGTCATGGAAATAAGGCTGAAAAAGCCAATCCAAACCGCCTTTCGGGCTTCGCGTTTGCCATAGTTCTCCGATAAAATATCGGTAACCAAAAATGAAGTGGCATAGACAATGTTCCCTAATGTAGCTACAACTCCAAACAAATTAACGGTTTGAATCACCTGTATATTTGCCACAATAACCGAAATGGGTATCCACATAATCAGACCCCATTTACCAAAAAGCCGGTATGCCAGAATAATCAGGAAAAAGTTAGCCAGTAACATTACCAGCCATAGAATTTCATTTTGCATTTTTTTTATTTTTTACCGCAGGGTGATGGAACCTGCGGGCAGTTCATAACTTAAATCGCCTGCAAATGTAATAAAAAGGATTATTGTATAGCCTTCAGGTCGCGCATAATATAACCTGAGTAATCCTTCATCCGTGGCTGATAGCTTTCATGAAACAGTAGGGAGGAAATAATAAAGTCGGCTGTTGACCGGTTAGATGCCGTAGGTATATTATACAAAACCGTAATTCGCAGCAATGCTTTTACGTCCACATCATGGGGTTGTGGCTCCATAGGATCCCAAAAGAATATGAGGATGTCCACACCTCCGTCAACAATAAGGGCACCCAACTGCTGATCGCCACCCAGAGGCCCCGATTTCAGCCGTGTAACTGTGGGAGGTACTTCATTATTTTCAATACATTTCTCAGCTAAAGTTTCTTCTACCATTCTGCCGGTAGTACCGGTACAGATAAGGTCGTGTTGTATCAGCTCTTTCCAGTTGAAAGAAACCCACTCTATAATGTCTTTTTTGCGGTTGTCGTGGGCTACTATTGCTATATTTTTCTTCTTTTTCATCTGTTTATAATTATTTATTTTTTATGGTAACAGGGGCAAGAATTTTCGTCATGCTCGGGCAGGTTATATCATCAACCATGGTTGTACCATTGCTAATTGCTTTTCAAAAATTTTCCGTTGCATACAATTGCAGCGAAGTTGTTTTCAATTTTCGGCAGCAAAATTAGACAATTGCAAACAGCAACAAGACAAATAACCGGTAATAGTACAATTCTTATCGATAAATTAAGTCAAAAAGGGGTTAAAACCACAATTTTCATCCGGAGTAACGCTACTAATTGATTAAATTACACCTCAACTATTTGAAAGCGTTACAATAGTTTATCGAATTTATTTTCGGGAAATCTCAACTTTTTTGGTAGGCGCCAACTGAATATTGCGCAGGTGAATGCGGTGCATCACATTTGTTGCCAATTCGGAAAATGCCTTGCCTGTCAACGATTCTGTATCGGCTGCAATCGGGTTGCCGCTATCGCCGCCTTCACGAATACCCTGAACAATGGGAATCTGGCCCAGAAAAGGAATCCCCAGCTTATCAGCAAGTATCTTGCCTCCATCTTTACCAAAAATATAGTACTTGTTTTCGGGCAATTCTTCAGGTGTAAACCAAGCCATATTTTCCACCAGCCCCAACACGGGTACGTCAATTGACTTGCTACGGAACATGCCTGTACCACGAACCACATCTGCCAGCGCCACATCCTGCGGTGTAGTAACAATTACTGCACCGGTTACGGGTACAGACTGCACAAGGGTTAAATGAATATCACTGGTTCCCGGTGGCAGGTCAATAAGCAAGTAATCAAGTTCTTCCCAATTTCCTTCGCTTAGCAATTGCTTAAGCGCATTAGAGGCCATTGGCCCGCGCCATACTATAGCACTCTCAGTATCTACAAAAAAACCAACGGAAAGAAATTTTACACCGAATTTTTCCAGGGGGTTGATCATCTCTCTGCCGTCATCCATTTTTATTCCGGCTGGCCTTTCGCCTTCCACACCAAACATTTTAGGTATTGATGGGCCAAAAATATCGGCATCAAGCAGGCCTACTTTTTTACCCTGGGCAGCCAAAGCTACAGCAAGGTTAACAGCCACAGTTGACTTGCCAACCCCGCCTTTACCCGACGCCACTGCCACAATATTTTTTACCAGTGGCAAAACAGGGCGTTCCATGTCGTGAATAAATTTTACGGCTATATTGTCTTCTATTTCCACGTTTTCGCCAACATATTTTTTTATTGCCTTTTCAGAGGCTACCACCAAAGACTCAATGTTAGGATCATTGCTCTTCTGAAATACCAATGAAAAACTCACCCGTTGACCTGCGATCCTGATCTCCTGCACCATATCCAGTGATACAATATCTTCACTACTGCCTGGGTAATTTACAGTTCTTAATGCATCGGTTACATTTTTGGGAACTATTAACTTACGTGGTATTTCTGCCATGTTTTTTATTATAAAAGATTTTGATTTCTTATCGGATTACTGCAAAACTAATAAAACCTACCGATATTGGCTATGTTTTAGTTTGAGATTCTGGTTAAAATACTCCACGCAAAATAGTTATGTACTAAATGTGTAAGGGGCATTGGGAAGTTGCATATTTTACCAATCGCTTACAAATAATAAACAAGGGTGTTTTCGCATGCTGACTCCGGTAGTGCCGGGCCTAAAATATTATAACTTGATATTGCCGTAGCCGTTCACCCGATTTTCGGGAATAGGTAGTATAAGATAGCAGCAACAATTTAATGATATAAACAGTAAAGATGATTTATCGCAGCTCCTTTCCGGGATCCCAGAATTTTTCCTTAAAATTGACAATTTGGTCGCCATCAATAATAAGTCCTTCGTTTTCAAGCAACTCTTTCATAGTAATAGGAGTATCGAAATGATGTTTCCCTGTAAGCAGTCCGTTACGGTTAACCACCCGGTGCGCAGGAATAAACTCCGGAGAATGGTGCGATGCATTCATTGCCCAACCTACCATTCGTGCCGAACCTGATGTGCCTAAGAACCTTGCTATGGCACCGTAAGAAGTTACCCTTCCGGCAGGAATTTGTTTCACAACTTCGTAAACACTGGCGAAAAAATTGTTCATACAACTCTTTTTAATGAATGTCTTTAGCGCTTCGCCCGAAACTGCGGTAATCATCGCGCTCAATTTCTATATCCGGCTCTAATAATTCGCCTTGTTTCAGCCTGAAAGACAATAACTTAATTGTTTTACCACGTGCAAGCCACTGTTTTTCATAAAATGTTTTTATGGTCGGCAAACCCATAATCGTATGCTGATATAAATCTTTGGTGTCGTTAATTATTTCCAGCCCGTTGATTTCAACCAGTGCTTTTGTGTAAGTATATTGAAAATTGCTGTCCGTTTTAAGATGAATTATACCATTTTTTTTCAGCAGTTTACGATAGCGTTCCAAGAATACTGAAGATGTAAGCCGTTTGCGCGTTTTTTTCATTTGAGGATCAGGAAATGTAAGCCAGATTTCGTCCACTTCCTCTAAATCAAAAAAGCTGTTTATCAATTCGATATTTGTCCGGATAAAAGCTACATTTTTCAACCCTGCATCCAATGCCTGTTTAGCACCGGTATGCATCCTTGCGCCTTTAATATCAACTCCGATATAATTTTTCTCTGGCATCTTTTCTGCCAGTTGCACAGTATATTCACCCTTTCCGCATCCCAACTCAAGAACAATGGGATTATTGTTATGAAAGAATTGGGATGCCCATTTTCCTTTAAAATGAAAATCAGTGTTTTTCAGTACCTTATAGGGAGCCTGTATCACATGCTGAAACCCCTCCATCTCCCTGAACTTAGCTTGTTTGTTCTTGCTCACAAGTAGTGTTTTATTTTTTTATTGAAATTTGACGGAACTGTTGCAATTAATTTACTCCTGTTTTTCCAACCGCAACCCGATATTGGTGATACCGGTAAGCACATCTTCGCGCATTCCCTGTTGAAAACGAACCTCATAGGTACCTGAAACAGGAAAATAAATGTGCCTTTTAAAAATCACCTCACTGTCTTTTACTCCGCCCAAACCTTCTCCCAGCCATTTCCCGGCAGGATCTGCCAATACTATTTCAAATGTATCGGTAAGTATTTTTGAACCAGGCTCAACAATACTGATAAAAAGCCAAAGATTACTGTATTTATATCGAATATCGTTGCGCAGGTTAATATACATATTCTGACTTTGGAGCGTATCTTTTACCGGTATTTCAAAGACCACCGCAGTATCCTTGTCCCAGCCTTCGTCAGGGAGGTTTATGTTTTTTTCAAAAATTCTGTTGGTGTCGCAAGAGACAATAAAAGCAGCAAAAACCCAAACACCTGCTGCCAAAGCCATTATCTTTCTCATTTTCTACCTGGTTTATTGTTGCGGTTTCGGCGATAGTTATTCAATTTTCTGCCTTTCTTTCTGTTTTTGCTTTTAGGGCGATCAAAACGGGTTAAATCTTCCTGCCCGACCACATTATGAAACTTCTCCTTGTCAACTGATTTCGTATTGTGTTCAGCATCAACGAGCGTTCCAGGCTTTTTGCCCTCGCGGTTCATTCGTTGTATCTCCTTAACTCTTTTAACAGGTACAGCAATTTGATTCGATGGTGTATCGCCCTGCATGGTATATAAAAAAACGCTGTTAAAAACATCGGCTTTAAGGAAAAAAAACGTTCCATTACGGGTTTCCAGTGGTATGTTCGAAGGCGGAAAATCTTTTTGTGCATCGATGTAGCACGACAATTCGTAGTTAAGGCAGCATTTAAGTTTTCCACATTGTCCAGCTAATTTCTGGGGATTAAGGGAAATTTCCTGACTCCGAGCAGCTGTTGTTGATACCGACACAAAGCTGGTTAACCACGAGGAGCAACAGATTTCTCTCCCACAGGGGCCAATGCCTCCAATTCTTCCAGCCTCCTGCCGGGCACCTATTTGTTTCATTTCAATCCTGATGTGAAAGGTGTCGGCCAGCACCCTTATCAGTTGGCGGAAATCGACTCTTCCGTCAGCGATATAATAGAAAATAGCCTTGGTACCATCGCCCTGATATTCCACGTCGCCAATTTTCATATCGAGGTTAAGTTCGGCAGAAATCTGGCGGGAGCGGATCATCGTCTGGTGCTCAAGGGAAATGGCTTGTTTCCATTTCTCTATATCGTTGCTTTTGGCTATGCGGTAAATTTTTCTGTAATTGCCATTGTTGAGGGTAACTTTATATTTTTTCATTTGCTCCCCAACCAGGCTCCCTTTCAGCGACACAATGCCAATATCATGTCCCGGACTTCCTTCAACAGCAACCAGGTCGCCAGGCTTCAGTTTAAGTTGATTAACATTTTCGTAGTAATCTTTTCGCGTGTTTTTAAACCTGACTTCAATAATGTCTTTACCGGTTTGTGCTGTACGGATATCGCCCAGCCAGTCTGTAACACTGAGTTTCGCACAGCACCCCCTTTTATTCCGGCATACCCCTCTTTCAATGGTATTGATATTGATGTCGTTCATACTCCCACTCCTGACCTGGTAAAACTCAAACGTTTAAATTGAATAAAACGCCTGCTTACAAAGGTAAACATTTATAATAATTGAAAACGATAAATAACGCTTTACCTTTTTCTATTCTTGCTCAAAATACCCGAAATAATAAAAATAATCAGGAACAATATGGCTAAAATTATAACTACCCTTAAAAAGTACATTTCATTTCGTTTATAATTATTTATTTTTATTCGAAAAACCTATCAAAGGTATAAATTTCCAGCTAGCAGTAACATATTTCAGTATTCCAACGGGCGTATCTTTTTGATAAAGCTTTTGATGAGAATTTAGGAACAAAAAAGATTAAAACCAGTGTTGAAATGCAAAAATTGGTTTAATTTCAACTCATCGGCAACGCCTTAACTTTATACTCTTAACTTTTACTTGTACATTTGCAGCTCATAAAATTTATTAATCTTCTGGTAGAAAACAACATGGAAATTCCGAGTAAATATAATTCCGCGACAGTAGAGGACAAGTGGTATCAATATTGGATGGACGAAGGCTTTTTTCATTCTGAACCTGATGGGCGTGAGCCTTATACAATAGTAATTCCGCCACCCAATGTAACAGGTGTTTTGCACATGGGGCATATGCTGAACAACACCATTCAGGATATTTTGGTGCGCCGTGCCCGCATGACCGGGAAAAATGCCTGTTGGGTTCCGGGTACCGACCATGCTTCCATTGCCACGGAAGCTAAAGTGGTTAATAAATTGCGTGCCGAAGGGATTGACAAATATGATTTAACGAGAGCAGACTTTCTTAAGCACGCCTGGGAATGGACAGATAAACATGGTGGAATTATTCTTGAGCAGTTGAAAAAGCTCGGCGCATCGTGCGACTGGAACCGTACAGCGTTTACAATGGACAAAGCACGCAGCGAATCGGTAATAAAAGTATTTATCGATTTATACAAAAAGGGATTGATTTACAGGGGCGTACGAATGGTAAACTGGGATCCGGCTGCCAAAACTGCCCTCTCAGACGAAGAGGTAATCTACAAAGAAATGCAGGGTAAACTGTATTACCTGAAATATAAAATAGAAGCTCCCTCTGACGCTCCAGAGGGTTCGGAAGAGGCTTTCATTACCATTGCGACTACCCGTCCGGAGACGATTCTGGGAGATACAGCGGTATGTGTAAACCCTGCTGACAATCGTTTTAAAAATTTGATTGGAAAAAAAGTACTGGTTCCTCTTATCAACCGTTCTATACCCGTTATTGCCGATGAATATGTTGATATGGAGTTCGGTACCGGGTGCCTGAAAATCACACCGGCACACGACATTAACGACTATGAAATTGGGATGCGTCATAATTTGCCTTCAATCGATATTTTTAATGACGATGGCACCCTGAGCGATGCAGCAGAATTATTTATCGGTGAAGACCGCTTTGCTGTTCGTGAAAAGATAATTTCTGAATTGGAAAAAGCCGGTAACCTTGCTAAAATAGAAGATTATACCAATAAGGTAGGCTTTTCTGAACGCACAGATGTTGTGATAGAACCCAAATTATCGGCACAATGGTTTCTGAAAATGGGTGAACTGGTAAAACCGGCACTGGAAAACGTAATGAATGATAACATCCGGTTTCATCCTTCGAAATTCAAAAATATATACCGCCACTGGATGGGCAATATTAAAGACTGGTGCATAAGCCGACAGTTATGGTGGGGGCACCAGATACCTGTATATTACATAATCCCCTCTCCAACTCTTCCCGAGGAGGTAAAGGAAAAAAACTACGGCTATGTTGTTGCAGAAAACGAAGAAGAGGCCAGAAAACTTGTCATTCAGAAACACCCTGTGCTTGCTGAAGCCGAAGGAAGCTTCACGCTACAACAAGATGAAGATGCCCTTGACACCTGGTTTTCAAGCTGGCTATGGCCCATTTCCATTTTTGACGGCATCAGACACCCTGAAAATGATGAAATAAAATATTATTACCCAACCACGGACCTGGTAACTGCACCCGACATCATCTTCTTTTGGGTGGCAAGGATGATCATTGCCGGCTACGAGTACCGTAATGAAATGCCTTATAAAAATGTGTATTTCACTGGTATGGTGCGCGATGCACAACGGCGAAAAATGTCGAAATCGCTGGGTAATTCACCCGACCCACTGGACTTGATTGCCCGCTATGGTGCCGATGGTGTGCGTGTGGGAATGTTGTTATGTTCACCCGCCGGCGGCGACTTGCTTTTTGATGAGAGCCTGCCACAACAGGGCGCCGGTTTTGCCACAAAAATATGGAACGCTTTCAGGCTGGTTAAATCATGGAAAGTTTCGCCTGATGTTGAACAACCGGAACATGCAAAACTTGCTCTTCACTGGTTCAGAAACAAACTGAACGAAGTAGTGGAAACACTTGATAACCAATTTGAAAAGTTTCGTATTTCAGAAGCACTGATGACTGTTTACACTTCGGTTAGGGATGAATTCTCCGGCTGGTTGCTGGAAATGGTTAAACCACCTTACCAACAACCTATTGATGCAAAAACCTATAACGAAGTGATCGCTGTTTTCGATCAGATGTTGCGGCTGATGCATCCGTTTATGCCATTTATCACAGAAGAAATATGGCAACTAATTGCAGAAAGAAGCCCTGGTGAAAGCATTATGGTAAGCCAGTTGCCACAAGCGAAAAAATACGATACCGGACTGCTAAAAGCTTTTGAAAATGTTAAAGAGGCAATTTCCGGAATACGTAAAATACGCAATGACAATGCTGTTCCCAATAAAGACATGCTGCAACTTAAAGTGCAGCAGGGTGACAAAGGCTACGAACCCGAATACAACAGCATCGTTTTAAAAATGGCTAACCTTACATCGATTGAACTGGTTGACGAAGAGGTGCCGGGAGCAGCTTCATTCCGGGTAAATTCAACCAACTTTTATATTCCGATGGAAGGCATAATTAATGTGGAAGAAGAACTTGGCAAACTTAAAGAAGAGCTGAAGTACACCCGTGGCTTTTTAGCTTCAGTAATGAAAAAACTTGATAACCAGAACTTTGTTAACAATGCGCCAGCTGCCGTAGTTACAAGAGAAAGAGACAAACAGGCCGATGCTGAAGCAAAAATAAAGGTACTGGAAGAACGCATTGCAGCTTTGGGTGATTCATAGCCCTACAAGTTTCGGGAGAACAAATAAGGAGAATTTGCCATCAGCAACAAGAAATGTAACCTGATAAAGGTTGAGAGCTGATTATACAACTGTTTATTTTCAAGCAACTTAAATCTTGTTAAAACAAGGGTTAAATTTCGTTACTTTGTGCTGGTGTAAACTCATTTAAAATATTTTTGTGCCGGATAAAACAAATGTTGCGATTGCACAATATATTATTTTTTGTGCTTCTTGCTATTTCCTTTCAGGGGTTTGCGCAAGATGAACCAATAGACCCGATACTCATCAGGGTTCACGGACGTATGGTGAGTGCTGCCGACAGTTCGCCGGTGCCTTATGCCAATATCATCAACAACCGAACGCACAGTGGTACCATAACCAACAACGATGGTTATTTTACACTCGAAATGCTCAATATCGATTCGCTGGTAGTTACATCGGTAGGGTACATGAAAAGCGTATTAAAAGTTCCGTATAACTATTCCGGACAGGATGTGTTGGTTTTTAAAATGTTACCCGTGAATTATGCCCTAAGTGAAGTGAAAGTGCAGGGTGAAAGGCGAAAGGTTGACCTGGGGCTCAACACGGGAAAGCCAACAGACATTGCACCTGAACTTAGGGGTGATGCCTTTAATGAGTCGCCACCCATTTTGGCTGCTTTTTTTAACCCTGTTTCTTACTGGCAATATTACCTGAGTAAACGTGAGAAACGCAAACGCGAAGTGCGCAAAGCTATTGCCCTGGAGAAAAACTGGGAAATGCATTCCAAAAATTATAACAAAGAAGTAGTAATGATGCTTACCGGAATGAACGAGTCGGAATCAGATTCGTTTATGGTATGGTTTAATGCCCAGGGTATTTTACCTTACACGTCAACCGAATACCAGGTGCGAGCCTCCATCATAGAATATTTCAACTATTACAAGATTGAAAAAGCCATGAAATAAGGGTTTTAAAAGCTGAAAAGCACAAATCAACAATGAAGTTTTATGTCTTTCTGTAAATAACAAGTCACTAACTTACAATTCTTTAACCTCGATATTCTTCCATTTTACCTTAATGCCGCCACCGGAATGAATTTGTAGCGCAATAGCTCCGCGGCCCTGGGCAATTTTATCATCTTTAATATCAACCATTTGCTGTCCGTTTAGCCAGGTAGTTACATGGCCGCCCACCACTTTTATCTTCATTTTGTTCCATTTGCCCATTTTCAGAATATTTTCCTTTTCATCGGGAATCTGTACCAGCCATCCACGCCCGTATGATTCGTAAATACCTCCTGTATCATGGTTAGGTGGTGCAACTTCAACCTGCCAGCCGCGAACTTTCACCCGTTCGAATGTTGAACGGAAAAATACGCCTGAGTTGCCATCGGCTTCCTGCAAAAATTCAAGTTGCAGTTCAAAATCATTATAAAACTTATCGGTGGAAAGGTATCCGTACTTCTGATCAGGGCCGCTTTCGCATATCAACAAACCATCCTCAACATACCATTTCTCAGTACCGTGAATGGTCCAGCCATCCAAATCTTCACCGTTAAAAATCAACTTGTACCCACTATTTTCGCACGATTGCAGCGAAAATACCACAATTGCTATAAGCCAGGCCAGTAATTGTTTTCTCATTTTATTTTAAATATTGGTTGGTTATTGCGGCTATTTCCCCATTTCCGATTTCAATAACTTTACGTTATTCTGCAAACGTGTAATGGTTTCGTCTTTTTCAGCCATTTGCTGCTGGAGGCTTGTTATTTCATTTTTTACTTTTTCCAATTTTGCCTGAAGGCCAGCCAGTTTCTGGTCGCCGGCTTGAATTTTCTGTTCAAGTAAAACAGCATTGTCTTTTAGTTTTCCTACCACATAGTTTTTTTGTTGAATAACCGTATTTTTCTCGTTTACTTCTTTTTCCAGGCGGCCTACTTCTTTCGTCAGGTTGGCAATGCTTCGGTTTCTTTCCGCAAGGGCATTGTTAAGCCGTTTTTGTTCAAAATCAAGGTTAAAATTAGTCTCTTGCAGCGTTTCCTTTTGGTTATCCAGATTCTGTTTCAACAAAAATACGGCACCATTTAAAGAATCTATTGTCTGGTCTTTTATGGCATTGCTGGCCAGTAAATCATTTTTCATTTCCTCAAAATCAGCAATAAGCGCCTGAATGCGTTCAGCTTTTTTGTTATTTTCATTGTTAAGCCGTGCAGCCAGTTGCTCTGCTTTTAAGCGCCCGGCTTCCATTTCCAGAAACTTCTTTTTCGACACGCAACCGGAAAAAACGATAAAAACCAGTGCGAGGATGATGATGTATTTTCTTTTAATCATGATTATATATTACACGTATTTAACAAATATAACAATAATTATCTCCCCTGAATAACGTTATATAAACAGCATATGGTATTTATTTTCTATTTTTAATGAAATTTAATTGTATGAAGAGGTTACTTATCTGGGTTGTATTGTTATCGTTTGCTCTGGCCGGAAAGGGGCAGTCACGTATTATCGGAACAGCAAAAGGGAAGGTAGTTGATGCAGTTACAGGTGCGCCTGTGGCTTATACCAATATTGGAATTGAAGGAACTTATTACGGAACAGCAAGCGATGCCGACGGATTGTTCGAACTGAAAATGCCGGAAGAGTTTGCCGAAAAGTACATCTTTTTTTCTGCTGTTGGTTATATTAACAAAAAGCTTAAGGTAGGCGACCTCATAAAAAATACGCTAAATACGATCAAATTGCAGCCACAGAATTACAGCATTGGCGATGTGGATGTTGTAGCACAAAACAAGGTGCTTATTAAAATACTTTCACTTGCTGCTGAAAATATTCCGCAGAATATGGCTACTGGCCCTATAAGCTTCAATGCAATTTATACAGTTGAGCAAACTATTAACGATACAATCAACATCAGCCAAAATGCCAAAGTGCTCTTTTTCGACAAAACAGGTTATGCTTCGCCATCAGTTTCGAACGGATATAAAAATATTAATTACAGCATTTTAAGTAGCTCGGAAGAAGGAAGCTACAGGTTTTCAGAAGGTGCAACACTACTCGACGACCTGCTGAGTTTCGACTGGGCTCGTATAGGAGCTTCCGTGCTGAATCCGAAACTATTACCGGGGTTTAGCCTTAGGCCCGGAGGCGAGACTGTTGTGAACGGTAAAAACTGCAAGGTTATTACTTTCAGTCAGGACCAGCCTACTCTATCGGGTTCGGGAGATTATTATGCTGATGGGTTTAAGGGTAAAATTACCATTCAGGATGATAATTACCAGATTGTAACCATAGAAGGGGAAATTACAGCGCCCCGCAACAACCGGCAGGGAAGGTCGCTGGCTATTACTACTTTTAATACAATGAACCCCGAACATGTTAAATACCAGTTCAAAACAGACTACAATAACCAAATGGTTTCAGCTATTACCTTAAACAGGCAATATGTTTTAAACAAAAACAGGATAATTGAAAAATGTCGTCTGGATATTACAGGTGTTGAAACTTCAAACTTTACCCCCATAGGTTCAAGGCAATATTTTACAGGAAAATAGCAATTGTATCTTTTAAAAATTAAGATAAAATTCTGCTGTTAGCTTTTTATATTCAGGCGAATAACTGCCAGCCAGGTCGAAAATATCAAGCCTTTCTAATAATAACTCTGATTTCTGCTTCGAAAACTCGATTAACAGCCTGTTGGGGCCTCTTCGAGGCGAAGGGCTTACCTCGACCAGTCGAGTAAGGTACAGCTTGTAGTTTTCAGCCAAGGCAATAAATCTCTCACCTTCATTAACTGGCAGAATAACAGATAGTTTTCCATTTTCTTCCAGTAGTTTTACGGCACCATGCAGCAATGCGTCAAATGGCAATGCATGGTTATGCCGTGCTATAGATTTTTCATTTTTCGGGCTTTTAATACTATTTGAAAAGAATGGAGGATTAGAAACGATTACGTCGAACTTCTGATTGCATTCGCAGGAAAAATCCTGAAATGCCTGGTGTACAATTTTAATCCTGTCGTTCCACGGTGTGTTTAGGGCATTTGCAGCGGCTTCTTTTGCAGCCAGTGCTTCAATTTCAACACCGGTAACCATTGCCATTTTCGACTGCTGTGCCAACATAATGGCTATCAATCCGGTGCCGGCACCGATATCTAAAATCGCCCTGGCTTTAGAAACGTCAGCCCAGGCGCCCAGCAGTACTCCGTCGGTACCCACTTTCATGGCCGATTTATCCTGCTTTATCAGAAATTGTTTGAATTGAAAATAGTTGTTGTGCCCCATCGTAATTGCTACATAAAAATGGATTTATTGTTGTTCGAAAGCACCTAATCCGAAAAGGGCGTAATCATATTTTACAGGATCGCTGGCATCGAATTTCCGCAGCCGGGCGGTAACTTCTTCAACAGCTTGCCAGTTGTTCTGCTTGCTTTTCAGCAGTCCCAGCATCCGGGCGCTTTTTCCGGAATGAACATCCAGCGGAATCATCAGTTTCGATGCGGGTATCCCTTTCCACAGCCCAAAATCCACTCCTGCTAAATCATGACGTACCATCCACCGCAGAAACATATTTAACCTTTTTACCGATGCTCCTTTTTCTACATTGGCAATGTGCTTTCGTGTGCGCTCTCCCGGCAGTTCAAAAAACTGCTGATAAAAAAATGCCAACGCTGATTTTACGGATTCCCCTTTACGAAACCCTTTTTCGAAAACGGCCTCTAACCCGCCATGTTCGCTATAAATATTTTTCAGCGATTTTACAAAGTAGCCCAGGTCGTGGCCATTAAAAGTGCGATGCACAAATAATTGAAGGCGCTCTTTTTCCCTTGGCGAAGCATTAAGAATAAAATCATAAGGCTGGTTATCCATAATGGCCATCATCTTACTGCCATTTTTAATAATCATTGCGCGGTTTCCCCAAGCAATGGTGGCAGTAAGAAAGGCGGCAATCTCAATGTTTTCCTTGCGGGAAAACAGGTGTGGAACCTGAATGGGGTCAGTTGCTATGAAACGATGGTGGTTATATTGTTTTGTTTTTTCTTCCAGCAACTCTTTCAGCATGGCATGGTCGATACTGTTCATATCCCGTTTTCTTAATCAACTATAACACCATCTTTTATATGAACAATTTTGTCAGAACGGCTTGCAAACTGGTCATCGTGGGTAACAATAATAAAGGTTTGCCCAAAATCATTACGCAGGCGAAAAAGCAGTTTATGAAGCTCTTCGCGGTTGGCAGAATCGAGGTTTCCGGAGGGTTCATCGGCCATTACAACAGATGGGTCGTTAACAAGGGCACGGGCAACGGCGACCCTTTGTTTTTCTCCACCCGAAAGCGCTGATGGCTTGTGGCCCATGCGGTCGGTTAAACCCAGATAGCCCAACAATTCTTTTGCTTTTGCCTCGGCTGTTTTTCTGGTTTTTTTTGCAATATACGCCGGAATACATACATTTTCAAAAGTCGTAAATTCAGGTAAAAGGTGATGAAACTGAAAAACAAAGCCAATGTATTGGTTCCTGAACCCGGCCAGTTGTTTCTCCGAAAAAGCGGAAATTCTCTTGCCATCAATGTAAATTTCACCGCTATCAGGTTTACTTAAGGTGCCTAAAATTTGCAACAAAGTAGTTTTACCTGCACCACTGGCACCTACAATCGAGTAAATTTTACCTTTGGGGATTTCTATATTAATGCCTTTAAGCACCTCCAGGGCACCAAAAGATTTTTTTATATTTTCGGCTTTTATCATACTCTTTCCCAGCTGTTAACCATTATACATACGATAGATTTCAACAATAACATAAAGTACATATAAACTTAAAAGAAATATCCCTGATGACTTGCCAACTTTCCACTTTTGAATAACAATAAGTAAAAAAAGCATAATGACCGATGAAAACAACATAACCGATGAAAACAACATATCTCCACCCGATTTAATTACGCCACCCGAAAAAAGCAGGACAATGGCATAGGGCAACCCGAGTCCGACAAGGATATCGAAAATATTAGAGCCCACAGCATTACTAACTGCCATATCGCCACGTCCCTGACGGGCAACTATTACCGACGAAAACAGGTCGGGGATAGAAGTGCCGGCAGCCAAAACGGTTAAAGCAATAATTGCCTCAGGAATATTCAGGTTGTGGGCAATAACAATAGCCGATTCAACCAAAGCATAGCTTAAAATAGCAATAAGTGAAATGGAAATCAGGAAAATGAGGTAATAATGGTTTTCAGAGGGAAAAACAAACCGCAACAGGCGGTCGATCCAACGCACACGTTCATCTTCCTCTCCATGCCTGTTTTTCACCTTTTCAGTAACAACAACATCGTTGTATGGGAACCATTTACGCCAGAAAACAACGGCAACAACATACACTATATAGATAGCAAGGAAAATCATTGCTTCGCTTAGAGTAAAAGCCCTGTCGCTGATAAACCAGACAAGGAGCGCTACCGTAATCAGGTAAAATGCAAGGTCGCGAACCACGGGCTGCCATGTAAGTACTGTTTTTTTAACAAACGTTGCCGCGCCAATAATTACCAGCAAGTTAAAAATAGCGCTGCCCACAATACTACCTATGCCTATGGCTTGGTGGCCACCGGGTTTCAATACCGAAAAGAGGGCCACAAAAAGCTCGGGAGCACTGGAGCCTACGGCCATAAGCGTGGCCCCGGCAGCATCACTCGACAGCTTTAAATCTTTAGATATTTTATCGAGGGAGGAGATAAAAAACAGATCGACAATCCGCGCAAGAAGCACAAAACAAAGCAGCAGTAAAATAATGTAGAAGATAGTAGTCATTAATCGCTTTTTTCAGAAAAGCAGGTTAATCATCAAACTTTTGTCTAATCCCCTTGCTAAACTCGCTGGTTTCCTTATTGACAGAATCGGATATTTCGTTAATATCTTTTTTTATGTCTGCTGAATGGGTTTCAATTTCGCGTTTAATCTCGTTGGTGGCTTTTTTAAATTCGCGCATTCCCTTACCCAGCGTACGGGCAATATCAGGTATAGCCTTGGAACCAAAAAACAGCAAAGCTATTAACATCACCAATACCAATTCACCACCACTAATAAACAAAAAAAAGCTTGTCATTGTATCAATCATTAACAGCACAAATATACAAATTGCATAGCAGTACGTTTCAAAATAGAAAAAAAAAGTTGATTACGGTAAGCTGGCCATGTGAAATCAGGTTTTGGCCCGGGTTGAATAAAATAAGCCTGTTGCCTGAGTGTTGTTGGTATCAGGTTGAAAATCAAATTATATCACATGGGCATCGTTTTTTGTTATATGTTCCGGCAAATATCAATCACAGTTTTCTTTTGCCGACTTGCCTCTTAAAACATGGCAGGCATGAATAAAACAAATAGCTTCGAAATACAATACCCGTTATGTGCCCGGCCTCAAAAAATCTTTTAAGTATTCCCAAAGCCGTCCTACCCTAATTTTTAGTAATCTGGCAAGTGTTTGTAATTACTTATAAATGCCCGCAAACACCTATGCACGCACAAATCACTGAATAACAATTATTTAACAACAAGGAATACATGCATTTCTAAGTTGTGTTTAATGCTAAGAGAAACTCAACAAGGAATGCCATCATACAAAGAAACATTAGTAATAATTTGAGAATAGTAGATAAATTTGATACTTTTATAGAATATTTACTAAATATGAATGCAAAAGAATATATAAAATATCTGTTATCAATTGAACACTATTCGTTTTCACTGGAAGAGATTGCTAAAGCAACATCAGGGAGCAGTAATGCTTTAAAATTCGAACTCCTTAGATTATCAGAAAAAGGAGAAATAGTAAATCTAAGAAAAGGATTTTATTTAATTATCACACCCAGATATTCTTCAGCAAAAAAAATTCCTTTACAACTTTACTGTGAAAAATTATTTAAATATTTAGATAGAAATTACTATGTAGGTTTATTTTCTGCAGCTAAATTTCATGGCGCAAGTCACCAGCAAATTCAACGTGATTATTTGATAACCGAGAAACCCAAATTTAATGATATATCAAAGAACACAATAGATATTCGGTTTTTTACAACAACTAACTGGCCTGATAAAAATATTCAGCAAAAGAAATCAGATGCAGGAATTTTTAAAATTTCCAGTCCAGCATTAACAATAGTTGATTTAATACATCATCAGACTAAATTAGGTGGAATAAACAGAATACTTGCAGTAATTGAGGAACTTACAGAAGAGTTGAAAGAATCCGATTTATCAGAATTACTACGCTGGTATCCCAATAAAAGTACTTTACAAAGATTCGGTTTTTTACTCGAAGAACTTGGAATACAAGAGTTTCAAGAGATAATTTATTCAGAACTAAAAGTGAAAAACTTTTTTCCTGTTTTATTAAGTCCAAAATCAAAAGAAAAACCGGGAGCTGTTGACAATAGGTGGAAGGTAGATATTAATGTAAAATTAGAAAACGATTTATGATACCTAAACCATATATAGCAAAGTGGCAGGAACACGCACCATGGAATGAGTTTGCACAGGTTGAGCAAGATTTAATTATTTCCCGAACCTTAGTAGAAATATTCTCTGATAATTTCTTGAGAGAAAATCTTGCATTCAGAGGAGGAACGGCATTACATAAACTTTATCTTAATCCGGCACCTCGATATTCAGAGGATATTGATTTAGTACAAATTAAAGAAGGGCCAATAAAACCCATAATGGAAAGATTGAATGAGGTTATTACTTTCTTCGAAGAGAAAAGGACAACACAAGTTCGAGGACATGGAGCGAAAGCGTTATATCGTTTTACTTCAGAATATGAGGAAATAAGAATGCGTTTGAAATTGGAAATAAATTGCAAAGAACATTTCAATGTATTGGGTTGGGTTGATTTTCCTTTTGAAATTGAAAGCGAGTGGTTTTCAGGCAAAGCAAACATTAAAACTTACAATATAAACGAACTCTTAGGCACAAAGCTAAGGGCACTATACCAGCGAAGTAAAGGAAGGGATCTATTTGATTTAGATTATGCTCGCCTGCATTTAGACCTAAATACCGCTCAGATTATTCATTGCTTTAAAGAATACACGAAGTTTGCAACAGGTAAAGTACCTCCTACTAAAAAAGAATTTTTATTGAATTTTGAAGCAAAACAAAATGATTCTAATTTCACTGGAGATATGGAAGCTTTGTTAAGAACGGGCATAAAATATAACCCAGATAAAGCAAGCAAATGGGTAATTAATGAATTGATTGAAAAAATATAAGCTGTTCTTCAATTTTTAAATGTTGATGAGAAAGGGAAAGCGTGAATGATTAATAATAGTAAAGTAGACGCAATTACCAGTAAACCTATATTTTATACTCATATTCTTATTTAAATGGAATCAAGTTTAAAGCATATTATTTTATACACAAATCTGATTTAACACCTCAACAAGTAACTAGTTAGTCAAACCCGAAAAAACCAATATTTTGGGATTAAACGCTTTTTCAGGTTCGACTAATTGGAAGCCTATAAGCAAATTGAAAACTTAAAAATGATATCTTTATTTCAAAATTTCACTAATTCAATAACAAATACTGTATTGAGATATAAAAAAATAAAAATTTAAAACTATGGTGAATAGGTATCTAGCAATTCTAGTGTTCTCACTAATATGGATGATTGGTTTTTGTCAAAACAATGAGGTTAAGAAGTCAAAAGAATTTCCCAAAGCAATTCCAACTGTCCAGGGGGTGAACAATGTAAAATTGAATACAGATATAATGGTTGATTATACAAAAGATCAAGTTTATGTTACGAGAGATGGGAAAGATTTACATTTACAAATATTAACACCAAAGAAGAGCGGATTACTACCATGTATAGTATTTATTCAAGGCTCAGCCTGGATGAAGCAAGATCTCTACATGGGAATCCCTCGGCTATCGAAGTTTGCTTCCCGTGGCTATATAATTGCGAGTGTTGAATATAGACACACAGGAGAAGCTCCTTTTCCGGCCCAGGTTCAAGATGCAAAAACAGCAATAAGGTTCATAAGAAAGAATGCAAAAAAGTTAAATGTTGATCCGGACAATATATATGTGTGGGGCGACTCATCTGGAGGACATACAGCACTTTTTGCAGGTATTACCAGAGGAAATAAGGAATTAGACACCGAAGAATATATTGAATATTCAGATGAGGTAAATGGGATAATAGACTTTTATGGCCCTACAGATATAGGAGCAATGCAAGAAGACCCATCAATATTTAATCATTCAAAAGCAGACAGTCCGGAAGGATTGTTAATAGGGAAATTGGATGTTACAAAAAACATGGATAAAGCAGCTAAAGCTTCTCCGATTAATTATATAAATAAAGAAGAAAACATACCACCAATACTAATTGCACATGGAGACATGGACCGGACAGTACCATTTAGGCAAAGTGATTGTGAAGAGATGTATGATATCATAGAAGCCTTTTTGAAAAAGTATCGAAAATAAAATCAAGCCTATACCTCAAATTTATTTTGATAAAAATAAAAACCAGCAGGTAACAAAATCTATACTCCGATAGGCAAAATACCATAAGCGGTTAAGCGAATGGCTTTCCACAGTCGTAAACTCCTGCTCTTGCCATACACCAGCCATTAGTTATCATTAAAACCCGCACAAAAACAAAATTGTAACAAAACATAAAATCAATCGTCTATAACCGAGAGACGAAAAACAATCAGATTTTATGAAAGAGCTTATTTTTTACAATAAGGTACTAAATATGGAAATTTTAAGCTCAGTAAAACAAATTGCGAAAGAAAAAGACTTTGAAATGCCAATTCAAATTTCAAACGACCGAGAAATTTAAATACGTATTTCCACCAAAGTTACAATTGACGACAAATAACATTAAACATCGGATTAGACAGCAGAACAGGTTTTAACATTTACAGGTTTAGCACAAAATGGTAAATGTGATTTATAACCATGTAATAATTTAGAAAATGAAAAAACCAGCATTAATAATTATAATGCTTTGCGCAGCTTTAACAGCGAGTACACAAACTTATAAAGGAATAATAAAAGATATAAATGGAAAGGGGCTGCCTTTTGCTAATGTAGTTCTTTATGCTTTACCCGATTCAACCTTTGTAAATGGCGTTATTACAAATGATTTGGGGGAATTTACATTTGAAAGCAAAACAATAGAGGCCGGATATTTAAAAGTAAGCTTTATTGGTTATGAAACTGCTACTGTCCCTCTTCATAAAGATAAAATAGAAACGATAATTCTAAATCCTACAACAAACCAGTTAAGTGAAGTAGAAGTTGTAAGCAGACGCCCTGTAATAAAGCAAATAGCAGGGAAATTAATTATTAGTATCAAAGGAACTTCTTTGAGCGAAGCTGGTAACTTAATGGACGTGCTTCAAAAAACGCCCGGATTGCAAGTAAAAAACGGTATTATTTCTGTTTTTGGGAAAGGAAAGCCTATTATTTTTATTAATGGCAGAGAGATAAAGAACAACGCAGAGCTTGAGAGTTTGCAATCTGATGATATAGCAAACATAGAAATAGACCGGAACCCCTCTGCCCGGTATAGTGCTGCAGGTAATGCCGTAGTACGTGTTACCACCAGGAAGATTACCAGAGACCGCATACACATTCAGGTATATGACCGTGCTTATTTTGCACGAAAGTTTAGCAATATTTCCGGCTTACAAATGAATAGCAAGTGGAACAAAACACAGGTATCCGTAAATTATTCATACATGCACCAACAATCAAAAGACTATGAAGATGCTTACGAAATTAACACACAAGCCCATTATACCATTAAAAATAAAAGCTTTTCTGTAATGGAGCCAAAAACCAAACGACATAATTTGTTTGCCGGAGTGCATCAGAAGTTGGGCAAAAAACATACACTCGGTGCTCAGTATTCTTATATTTCATCAGACAGAGAAGACTTAACACAAGGAAATCAAGATATAAGCAAAACCAATACCCCTTCCATTCAGCGTTTTGTGTTAAAAAATGGGAACAACTATTATAATTTATCGGTTTACAGTGTTAATTATGAATTTAAAATAGACAGTATAAACAGTTTGCAGGCATTGGCAGATTATACAAAATCTACTTCCAATGGCAATGAGAATATAGCAGAACAGAACCGGACAAATGCAACACTTCAAAAAAGTAATATTGCCAACATCAACAATTACGATGTATATAGTGCCAAAATAGACTACAACACCAATTTATTTGGCAAATTACCTTTGCAAACAGGAATAAAATTTTCGCAAATAGAAAACGGAGGCTCTACTTTGGCAACGGATATTTTGCAGCAGACTGAGAAATATTTCACTTCAAACACCACTACCGACCGCATTGGAGCAGGTTATATACTTCTGTCGCCTCAAATAAATAAATGGGAAATAGAAGCAGGTTTGCGATGTGAGTATATAGATAGAAATATCGTATCTACAGGAATAAACGTTTTAGATAGCTCCTATGCTAAATGGTTTCCAACTTTTAATATAAGCCACCGTTTTTCAGATGATTACAATGTTAATTTTAGTTATGCAAAAAAAATACAACGCCCTGCATTTTGGGAATTGAACAGCAATCGTAATTATATAGATTCATTGGCTTACAGCACGGGAAATCCTAGATTAAAAGCAAGTATCAGCCACAATATTGATATGAATATAACTTTGTTCGGAAATTTATTTTTGGATTTGGGCTACGAATACGAAGAACAAGCACGCATACTAAGTGCCATAAGTGATGCCAATAATCCGGATATTGTTGTCTATACACCTGTGAATATTGACAAAGCAGCGTATTTTAGAGCATCTGCCAATTATGATTGGTCATATAAATTTTGGAAAAGCACTGTCAGCTTAGGGATTGAACAACCGTTTATGAAAATTCCTTATCTCGGTAAATACAAAAACATAAAAAAATTGTCGTACTATTTTCAAACGAATAACGATTTTAAGATTTCTGATAAGCTCACCTTCTTCTGTAATTTCAGCTATTACAGTGCGAGTGAAGATTTAATGTCATATTATTACGATAATTATAATTTGTCGTCAGGGATAAATGCCTCTTTGTTTGACAACAAATTAAAAGTTTCCTTATATGTTAATGATATTTTAAATGCTTCGGAAACCGCATGGAAAGACCAATATGGAAATATAGAGTCTTATTCAGACCAGGATAGAGACAGAACCTATTTAAGATTATCTATTAAATATAATATAAATAAATACAAAGGCGGTATTCGTAAACAAACGGCAGGAAAAGACGAAATAGATAGAATATAGATATTGAAATTTAAAATACACTAAAAGAGTTTCTACCGAAAGTAATAAAATGCATTCATTACGAGAGATTCCCAATTTTGGAGTAATCTATTTATCAATAGTTTAAGTTTTAAGATTGCTTCGCTATCGCTTGCAAAGACGACTTTTTAGACAGCCGCATTGCCATTTTTTACAAGAGGGAATAAAAAAACTGCCACCTTTTGAAGCGACAGTTTTTAAATTTAAGTCAATTTATAAAGTATTATTCAAAAAAATGCACAAAAGTAGGATTTCCAACCGTTGTAGCATCGTGGGTTACTTCTTCAGTGGCAGGATCATAAGTAAAGAAACCTGCTTTGTCTTTTCCGTAAATACCTAAAATTACTTTTCCGTTGTGTTCTTCAAGAAGAACGCTATGTCCGTCTGTTAGAGGCAGACCTTCTATTTTTTTGATCGTTTTCTCTTCTAAGTCGATAAGTACTGCCATATTGTTTTTTGAAGTATAAGGGTCTGTTGATAATTCCAAAATAGATGCAAAGGCAACTACTTTTCCATCACCGACATATAAGGTGTTCACAATTGAAGCAGGTTTGTAAGATGTTCCTTCAATTGGAGTGTTTGAAACATCCCAAGATTTTAAAGTATCAAACTCTGTTTGTCCGTTAGGAATACATACAAAACCACTTTTCAGGTATTCCGGATTAAACCCGAAAAATCCCACACAAGCAATGTACAAGTCTTTATTTTCATCAGTAAAAATCATATCTTTTAACATCGGACGAGTTGGAAAACACAGACCGGTTTCAGTTTCAGAAATCATTTTCGTTACTTCGTCCGTTTCAGTATCAATAACAAGCACATCTACTTGTAAATGGTCTGGGTGTGGCATCCAATTAGCACCAGCCTGTCCTAATGGAAGATAATACAAACCATCACGAACAAAACCATATCCAGATTCAGGATTGTTATCCCCATGAGCATAAGAAGTTATATCTATTTCTCCTGTTTTTGTCATTGTTTTAGGGTTAACAATAAGGATTTTCCCAACCGAATATGAAGGGACGTACATTTTTGTGTCATTTATTTTTGTTGAATTAAAAACGCCCATGCCTGTTGGTATTTCAAGCACTTGTGGTTTTTCTAAATAGTCATTCTTTTTATAAGTATATTTTCTTAATTCAGTTATTCCGGTTGTTCCAAACTCAAATGCAGGAAACACAAAAATATCATTTCCCCAAACACTAAAAGGAACATTAAATCCTACTTGAATAGCTTCTGAATTATTAATATTTCCTTTTAATTCTGAAACCAATTGAAAATAAGATGAACCACTCTTCCCATCTGCATTTTTTACGGTGGTTTCTACTAAAACAATTCCTTTTCCTCCTTGTGGTGTTTGAGGTTCATCTTTATCACAAGATACTGCTCCAAACATCACTACACTAAAGGCTATCAGTTGCCAACTTTTTAAAAATTTGTTCATTTTGTTTTACATTTTATGCCTTTCGGCTAGTTATTAACTGTTTTTTTATTCTTTGAATTTTAAATGTATAATCTTCATACCTTTTCTAAAAAACGGGAATAATGCCATAATTTTATATGTAAATGGTAGTCTATCACGATGGCGGTCAAAATAAAAGTACTCCGAAATAAATTTTACACCGATTCCCCATTTTTCAATTTCTTTTCCTGAATGTATTCCCCATTTAAAAACTACATCACGATGTTTTATATCAGCATGTTTATTAGAATTCTTGGCTATCATTGGCGACATTGCCTCCAAAATAATTTCTGCGTCTGTAAAGTTGGATTTGATATTTTCCAATACCGATTTTACTTCCTCCTGGGTAAAATACATAAACAATCCTTCTGCAATAAACAGGGTCGGTTTTCCTTTGGGAATTTGTTCCATCCACGAAAAATCCAATACCGAACTTTCAATGAATTTAAAATTGTCCGTTTCACTAAAAAAGTTTTTTCGCAAGGCGATAGATTGTTGTAAATCCAAATCAAACCATTGCACTTTTTTGTTATTCAAACGATAATAACGCGTATCCAAACCACAACCGAGATTAACCACAATTCCATTAGGGTTTTGTTTCAAAAATGCAACCGTTAATTCGTCTAATATTTCAGTTCTGATAGAAGTACCTATTTGAGAAGCTTTGGACACTTCTTTCTTCCCCGAAAAATCGCATGCTATCTGGTCTAAAATTTCTACAGACTTTGGGTCGTGGATAATTCCGTTCTTTTCTTTGGTTTCCAGATATCTTGCTCGTATTGATATAAGCATTGTCTCCGGGACATCTGTTAATTTTGATTGTATTTTCATACTTCTTTACTTTTTGAAATTACTTCGGCAGTTCGGCTCCGCCCACTAACCGCTCCGTCATTTCGTCCGTAGTGATGGGCAGACTTTTTCCGTCTTCCGTCTCCCAACTTACAACTCATAACTATTTAAAGATATACCGCAACTTCACACCCAAATTCCTGCCTGGTAATGGCCTGTTAAATTCTGACAACACTTTTGCATCGGTCAGATTGCGAAGTTTCCCTGATATGAATAGGCGTTGATTCATAAAACTATGCTCAAAACCAACATCAATGGTAGTGCTTCGTGGAATTCTTCGTTTATCGTGTTTGGTCATTTCAAAGTCGTAAAAATATTCTTCTATAAATGATAAGTCGGCAAATATGCGTGTGTTTTGTCCTGTTCCGCCAAACAGATTTTCTTTGTGAAATTCTAATCCTGCATTCGCCATTAAATACGGAATATTGGGCATTCGCATGCCTTTTGTAGGATTCGGCAAAGTGCTTTTTTCCTCGTGTTCCCGGATATCTCGTAAATCTTGATAAGTAATATTTCCGTAGCCATATAGAGTGGGGAGCATATCAGCTTTCACCTCTAACTCTACCCCAAGTGTTTGCATTTCACCAAAATTCTGATACTGAGCACCTAAAAATCCTTTTGTAAAACGGATCATATCTTTTAAGTGCATGTAGAATCCGTTTAATTCTAACTGTAAATTACTGCTTTTTTTACCGGTAAGGTCGTACAATACACCGATATTTACGCTTGTATTTCGTTCCGGTAAAAGTAATTCTGCCGGCTCAATGGTATAACCATCGCCCAAAAGTTCACTTTCTGACGGAATTCGCACATCATAACCTGCCGAAAATTTACCCATAAAATCAGGTGTAAAACGATAACGAAGCGCATTGTTGATACCAAAATCACTTTTATTCAACGAAATATCCTCTAAATTTGCAGTAGCAACATAAATATCTTGATGCTTGGTATTCATCGTATAGATATAGTAACGAGCTGTTACCGAGTTTAAAAATTTATCATCTTTGGTACGGAAATCATAAGACAAACCCGCTGTCCAACTTCGCATTTTAGAATCAAAATCTACTTGTTTCCCCAGTGCTTTTTGTTTTAAATCATCTTTGGGATAACCGTTTGCCAAAGTAAAAAACGAATTGAAATTCAGCGTATGTTGGTCGGCAAGCAGGTATTCCAGATTGAGTCTGTTTATCATCGTAAACTTTTTATCATCAGAATCCGCCGGAAATTGCCCTAATTCACCTCCAAGAGCAGAAGGAGTTGGATAGGCTGTTCCATCCCAATCGTACCAGTTTTTAGCAGTATCTTCCAATGCATATTGAGTATAAGCAATGCTCGTACTCATATCAAAATCAAGTCCTGCAATAAAAAAATTATCCTTTTGTAGTTTATTTCCCAGAACATACGCCATTGAAGAAATATTTGCCTCTCTTACATCTCTTTCGATTCCCTGAATTTTACGATAGGTGTATGTAATCGGCGTTTCAATTTCTATTTCGTCGAACCACCATTTTCTGGCTTTAAAGGCCAATGCTCCAACAATTTTCTTAAATTTATCGTGGTTTCGTTTGATTCTCAACCGTCTAGCATGTGGTGATTCCATAATGTAATCGTTATCCGAATAGGTATAAAATCCGCCACCTCCGATTTCAATACCTTTTTCTTCAAGATTGCGTTTAATAACGGTTTGAAATTTATGTGTATTGAACGACTCCAGCCCATAACTCATATCTGCATAACGAGCAGGATATTCTTTGATAACAATATTTACCGCTCCGCCCATAGCCGAGCCGCTAAATCGGGCAGGAACTACTCCTTTATAGATTTCAATTCTGTCAATCATATCAGTAGGAATATCATTGATATCTATAAAGTCGGAGTTGTCATTCATTGGTGTGTCATCAATAAAAAACCCGATGCGTTTTCCTTCTAATCCTCTGACTGACAAACGAGAGGCGCTCCCCACGCCACCCGAACGACGAATGGTTACGCCTACGGTTTTGTTTAATACATCGGTAATGCTGCTTACCGTTCCTTGCAATTGACTCATTGAGATTACGGAGATGGGGGCAGCCCTTTCCCGCAGTTTTCGTGCTTTTGATTTGGCGATAATCATTACTTCTTTTAAACTTTCCCGATCTTCTTGTAATGACACATTAATTGTCTTATTTTCACCTTCTTTTATTGTTATATCTTTGAAAAATGTACGATACCCTACATAAGAAACGGACATTTTATAAATGCCATTAGGAATATATTCGAGTTTGAAAAAACCTTGTAAATTGGTAGATGTTCCTAGTTTTGTATCCAACAACTCAATATCTGCACCGGGTAATTTTTCTCCTGTTGCAGCATCCATTACCGTCCCTTCTATACTGCCTTGCGCAAAGGAATACACCGAAACGAACACTATTGCTAAAAATAGGATTGTCCTTTTCATATAATTTATTACTTTTATTATTTAGATTAAATCTAATTAAAGACAAAAGTATTCTAACAACCGTGACTAGTGTTTAATCTAATGGACTAAAAAATTTAACCTGATGGACTTTTCACGACTAGATAGTACTGACTTTGAAGATTTCTTGTTTGATATGCAGGAGATAAAGGATGTTTTTGAAAAAGGAGGTAAAGGATTTGAATATAAATCAAATAAACTACAATCAAAAATAGGTGCTTTTGACTTGAAAGGCGAGCGCAAAGGGAGTGTTTACATTGCACATTTCAATTCGTTTTTTCGGCAGAATATTTTATTTCACTCCAATATGGGAATTAGAAATATTTCGTTGTACTTTGTAAATAAGGGGAATGCAAGTTACCATTTTTATAAGAAAACAAATAAGGAAATCTTAATTCCGTCTTTTAGTCATAATATTTGGTTTATGAATGAAGATTATAACGAGAAGGAATTTTATCTGAAAGACAAAGAGCAAGAGGTTACCAGTTTACATTTACCAAGTGAATATTTCGAACGTTTCGTCAATTTATATCCTGATTTATTTGAGCAGTCTTTTTTGCGTTATGAAAAAGGCGAAAACTTTTACCTTAATGATAACTATAAACGAACAAGTTCAGAACAATATGTTATTCTTAACCAAATAGAAAACAGTCATTTAATGGGTAATTGCAGCAATGCATATGCAGATGCCAAAGTATTGGAATTGCTAAGCCTTATTTTTGCCAAACCTTATGAAAAACAAAGTGTTTTTAAAGATTCTGACAAAATACAAGAGGCAGCAGTTATCCTTACATCTGATATTCATAATCCGCCCTCTATCAGGGCATTAGCTTTGCAGGTTGGTATCAACGAAAAGAAACTGAAACAGGGTTTTAAAATTGTATTTAATACAACGGTTTACGGTTATTTATTTGATTATAAAATGCAGCTTGCCGAGCACCTTTTAAAAAACACACAACAGTCTATTTTAAAAATAGCTTTACAGTGCGGCTATGATTATCCCTCGCATTTTAGCACGGCTTTTAAGCGTAAGTTTGGAGTATCGCCCAAGAATATTAGAGAATAACCTTATTACAAGTAATCATCAAATGATAGAGGGTTACTGTTTGAAATTTTATTTTGTATTTCATAATCCATTTTTGACATCAGAATTGTTCAGCACAAATACTCCATAGCCTGTGAAAACCGTTGAAATAATAAATTCCTTATAATCAAAGGTATCTTCTTTTTATAGTCGATTTACTGCGCTCTAATTCCAAAGGAGTAAAACAGATTTACAAATGCGAAAATATAGCTTAGAAATAACGGTATCATTCAATTTTTTGATAGCTATACTTATACGCTAATGCGCCAAATTTGAAAGCTATAGAGTCTTTGTTGTTTTGAAAAGAAACAAAAGCTCCAAGTCCGCTATTGTTTGTAAAGAAACATTTTTTTGTTACAGGAGTAAGATTTAATTTGGCAGTCTTATCATTATATCTGTACAATAGTATTGAGTCATTACTTGAATAGAGTGTTAAGGTATCTTTTCTTTCTTGACTTAAGTACGAGCCTATATATTGAGAAATATAAGAAGCAATAGAATCTTTTCTCAATAAAGAGTGTTTTTCAAGTTTATATTCCTCAGCTATTTGTGAATGTAAGCGATATGCATTTTTCAAGAATGTCTGATAAGCAGCAAGTTGACCGTTAATAGCAAGTATTGCATATTGTCCCATGTGCGATTTATATTTTGGGGAAGTAGTGAAAAAATCAACAACATCTTTTGTTATTTGTCCTTTGTACTGTAAATCAATAAAATCTTTCGTGTTTTGGGCTAAAAGAGGAAGGGTTCTATCAACAACAAAATTTGACATCTTTTGATCCATATCTTCTATATAGTCATTGACGCGATATAAGTGTTTCAACTTTGAAAGTAATTTTTCTTTGTATTTGTTATCGGATATGTTCAGCGACATTAAGTTTTGGTAAGCTCGGTCTTCGATTTTCAAGTCGTGATAAGAAAATATCAAATAGGCTAATTTCTTGTTTTTATAATACATTTCAGGCTTAATCGAATCACTTATTACCAAATAGATCAGAGAGTCCTTTTCCTTAAGGTTCATTATACTTCTTCTGGCCTTTTCTATATTAGTGCCTAATTCTTTATGGACGCGCAAAAAATTATTATCAATTTTCTTTTTGTACTGATTATTTGAGTTCCAATTGTTTATGTACATCGCCACAAGAATACCGATAACGATAAGTAATACTTCACCTACTGCATAAAGCACATAACGTTTCATCTTATTGTTAATGATTGATTTCAACTTAAATAATTTCATTCGTTTATAATTATTTATTTTTTTATGGTAACAGATAGAACTCCCATGATTGTAATCATTCGCCTATGTATGAAAGATTTTCTCATGGTCGTTTCATTTTTAACCTCCTACAGTTTCACCATAATGCCTATCGCAGGCAATACAATGCCTTGTTTTTGGTTATTTACTTCCAGTACATAATTTTGGCCATTGTTGATGGTTACCAAAGAGCCGTCGCTATTTTTCTTTCGGGTTATTATGTCTTGGGTACTGCCTTTGTAGTTGTAGGCATTTTGCACATCAAAATATACCATCAGTGTCCACTTATCAAAGAAAAAGTTTTTGTCTATCCTCAAATCTAACTGGTGAAAAGCATCGTTGCGTTCTGCATTTAAAAGATTATAATCGGGTGCAGGCCCCTGGTTAACCGACCAGATAGCAATACTCGATGATTTTTCAAGGTCGTAAGGGGTATAAGGCAACCCGCCCACATAGCGCCATTTAGCACCTATTTGCCAGTTGTTGCCCAATTTTTTGCTGGCGGTAATAGACAATAGGTGTTTACTATCCCAGGCAGAAGCTACGTATTTGCCATTGATATTGGTAAACTGGCTCCTGAAAAAGGTATAAGAGGCCAATAGCGTAAAGGTTTTGAGGTTAATACGATTCAGCAATTCTACCCCATAAGCTTCGCCTTTGCCTGTAAAATCTACTTCTGTGCTGCCAAATACAAAATAGTTGGCACCTTGGTTGGCTAGGCTTGAACCTGTATTTATGTCTATAGGGTAGTTGAAATAATCTTTATAGAACCCCTCTACGGACACCATCACATTGTTGCCTATAAATTTTTCTACACCTATATTGTATTGGTTTAAACCAATAAATTTTACATGGTTTTTATTTACCAGTTCATCTTGTTTGTTTCTAAAGCCCATGGTAGTATAAGCCGCCTGCTGAAAATACCTGCCTGCTGCCGCATTGAGCTTCAACTTGGGTGCTATATCGTAAGATACCGACAAACGAGGCGAAAACTGATCTAACAGGTTGGAAGTTTGTTTATTGTAATTGCTGGCATCTAAGCGCACGCCCAAAGAGGTTAATAACCTTTTATTTAAAAAACGATGTGTTACCTGTCCCGACAAACCATATTTTAATAAATTCAGCGTACTATTATATTCTAAATCAACCACTTGATCTGAAATCAGCAATTTCTGATTGGTGCTGTTACTATAATTGCCCGATTCCAGATTGGCACTCAATACATATTTAAAATCGTTATGGAGCAAATGGTATTCATATCTTAATTTGTTTTCGGTTTCGGCAGAGGTGTAATCAAAACTTCGGTCTTTACGCTCATCATTTTCGGGATATTTATACAGTTCGTTGTTGAGCATGTTTCTACTTGCCACCAAGGCATGGTAACCTTTTTTGAAAAAGTGTTTATACACACCGCCAATGGTATAGCTCCACTGGTTGTTTACAGGAATGGAATTGAGAATAGCCTGTTGCGAAGGATCGGGGTCTTTCAATCCTTTATTTATTTTCATAAAATCCAAAGACCCGATACTAACGATATTCAACTGGTTTCTTTTGCTGAACCTGATTTTGGTTTTGAACTGGTAATCGTTGAATGTGGGCAAAAAAGGCAAGCCAATGGCCGAAAATAAAAATTGCAGATACGACCTGCGTACAGAAAATACATAGGTAGTTTTCTTGCCCAAAGGGCCATCTGCAGTAAAAGAGGCTTCGCTGGCGCCTACGGCAAATTGCAGGTTAGTGCGGTCTTTATTACCGTCTTTTTGTTTGAAGTCGAGCACCCCGCTAAGTGCATTGTATTTGGCTGCCGGAAAGGCTGAAGAATAAAAATCTACATTGCGAATAAAATCGGCATTGATAATGCCTACGGGGCCACCCGAAGCTCCTTGGGTAGCGAAGTGATTGAGCACGGGAATTTCTACATCATCTAAGAAAAACCGGTTTTCTGAAGGGCCGCCACCACGTATAATAATATCGTTTCTGAAAGCAGGGGTAGACCCCACCCCGGGAAACGATTGGATAACCCGGGAGATGTCTCTGTTACTCCCCGGATTGCTCTCAATCTCTTTTATACCAATACTTTGCATAGACACGGGCGTTTCTTCCCGCTTTATGAAAGTAGAGGGGCGCACTTCTACATCTTTCAGAATATTAATTTGTGGTTCTAAATCTATCTCTACAAAAGCAATTTGGCTCTTGCTTACCAAAATCTCGTAGCTCTGTTGTGTTTTATAGCCTACAGAAGATACTTCTAATACCACATAGCCGGGCTCTAAATTATTAATACTAAAATTCCCCTCCGCATCACATGCCACAACTTGTTTGCTTTCTAATACTTTTATAGTGGCAAAAGGAACACTTTCATTGTTTTGTGCATCGCGCACTACGCCTTTCAAAATACAGCCTTGCGCATAAGCTCGCAACCCACCTGCTACCTTTTGTATGGGGTGCCGCGTTTCATTAAATGACAACCCTGAATAGCTATCATTAACTCCCTGTGCACTTACATAATAATTAGGTTGAGCATGGCTTATGATGCTTAATGTTAGAACTGTAATAATTGTTATTAATATCCTCCTCATAATTCTTTTTTATATCAGATAATTGTTTTTCGTTTCGCTTGACCTGTATTATTCCAATATGGTACTGTCGCTATGTAATCTGTTATGTTGATATTAATATTCCATAACTGTAATTGTTGCAATATTAATTTATAAAATTAGAAATGGAAATTTATTAAACTATTCAACATAATCCGAAGGGCCTGTTTCAGCCACTGCCCATACACATCATCAACATGGATAGTATTATTTCTTGTTAATTCTTCTATACACCCTTTCTTTGTTACTCTTATGATTTTCAAGAACGATTTGAACAGTTTTAGCAGTAAACGAAACGAAACTACCTATGGATAGGCAGGTATAAACAATGGTAAATATTTTGCTTAAATCTGTAGTAGGAGTTAAATCGCCATAACCAACCGTTGACATCGTCATTATTGAAAAATATACAGCATCGAGTATTGTCCAATGTTCTACGGAGCTATAAAAAATAGTAGAACCGGTAAGTAATACAAGAATAAAAACCAATAATAATGTAAAATCTTTATCATTTTTGATGCCTGTAATAATGATTTTTAATAACCGAAAAAAACTTATAAAAAGTGAAATCATAAATCTATGTGTTAATTATTAAACGTATTTGACTTTTTAAGCAATATAGTCAGAAAAATAGTTGGTGAAAAACAATAAACTTTTAGGCGCTATCACAACCATAAGTCAGTTTTTACATTAAATACCAAGTTGTTCAGAACAATTTTTCAATATATGCAAAACACTCAAAAACAGTAAATTACAAATATTCTGCATTTTATATTCCTAAAGTTAAATCGTCTTTTACCTTACGATACATTAAAGCTGCTTTTATACACTTTTTCAGTTCTGCAACGGGTATTTCCTGGTCGAGTTGAAAAATTATTGCTCTGTTTTTCTCGTATTCAAACAATGCTCCAAACACCAATTTAAAGGTCTCTACCAATCTGCTTGAACATTGAAAATACATTTGATACTGATTTGGGGTCTTTTTTTTCCAATCCATTCTTAATGTGCTCCCCGTCTTGGTTAAGAAACTTGGCTCTCCCCATTTTAAAGTTTCTTCCAAACTTGTAATTTCCGGAATTTCTTTGGCTGTTTCAATTACCAATGCTCTTAAACGCTTCAATTTATCTCGAACAAAATCAGGATAAGTTGTAAATTTTACTTCGAACTCCGGACTTGTGATTATGCTTAGCTCTCTCATTGATTTTATTTTTCGATCTTAACAAAACACAAATAATTTCAAATCAACACGCTATAGTAATATAAGTTTTGGCCTGTAATTTTCTATTGATTTTTAAAACAGTACCTCGGGTTAATGTATAACTTTTATTTAAGAAGTGTTATTTTTCTTTTTTAAT
>PDWJ01000463.1_pt1 | contig 60975 bp, 56 predicted proteins | sample 1430881 | NCBI WGS metagenome assembly PDWJ01 (sample SAMN01162460, study PRJNA174530) | Oral metagenome, whole genome shotgun sequencing project. | biome: Marine environment; feature: Marine mammal; material: Swab sample of the gingival sulcus; isolation source: swab sample of gingival sulcus... | reverse complement strand
TATTATCTTGATGCTTCTAAATCGGATAGCAACAAATGACCATCGGCGTTTTTTTTGGTTTTAAACCAACCTTTTTTCTCGAATTCCTTTGCCAGTGTAGTCATCCGTTTATAACTCGTATTTTTAATTTTAAAGGATTTATTCAGTTGCCGCATTTTGTTTGCAATGGCGTTTAAAAGATGTTCCTCACTAGGATCAAGGCTGATAAGGACTTTGATAAACAATTCTTCAGCCACTGTATCACGCGTTTCTTCATCAGGCGTTTTTCTCGATTTTTTCCCATGATTTCCTTCCTGTTTATCGGATGTGCTTTGAGAAACAGGTTTTTTCTTTGGTGGGGCTGATTTCTTTTTCGGCGAAAGGACAATAATGTTATCCGTCGAGTTGGTAAAAATAGGACGCTGCTCATCTCCTTCTTTTGTAATCAGCCAGACTTCCTTACCATATTTCCTCAAAATGTCCATGATAACCGAAAAATCAGAGTCCCGTGTGACAAAGACAAAACGATCGATCGCTGGTTTATCGAGATAAAGCTTTTCAAATGCATCGAGGCTGATGATTAAATCTGCTCGATTTTTTTTACCAGTTACATGCGGAGCTTCTCGAATTTCGAAATTATGATTTGTGAGCTGTCCTCGTAACTTTGAAATAGATTGGCTGTTTCCACAGGCAAATTTAACAGCAAAGATGTATTCTTCAGGAGCTTCTTGATTTTCTTCTAAAATAATATCTTGAAGCATGCTGTCCAAATCCACAATTCCAGCAACATTTTCAAGATCGACATACACAGCGATAAATTTTCTCATTCAATGTTTTCCCCAGGGTTATTTCTGTTAAAAAATACTATAAAATATTTAGTTTTTTTAGTCATAATAGTAGAACGTGTGGATGGTGTGGATGATGACTTAAAATTCCCCTGATTACAAGGGAAAGTCTTCTTCTTATTTTTGTGGATCTTGGCTTGAATCATTTGTGCGTAATCTGAATGAATTAAAAAGTCTCAAAAAATATTCAGAATCCGTACACAGATGTTCACAAAATTTCCACACATTTTTCACAAACGTATCTATCAAGTTATCCACACGTTCTTAACGTTTATCCACAAAGAATTTCCACATATTTACAGGCTTTTATCGATTTATTCACAAGTTATCCACATATTTTCACTTCTCACATAGATTCTATGATGTGAGCGTTTTCTCTAAACGTTCCAATTCTTGTCGGAACGTCAAATCGTCTTGTAGCATTGTCTCGATTTTTTGACAGGCATACATAATCGTCGTATGATCTTTTCCTCCGAAGTGTTGGCCAATCAGAGGAAGTGAAAAGGGGGTGAGTTTTCGCGATAAATACATGGCCACCTGCCGCGGAAAGGCTATTGTGCGTAAGCGAGTCGAGGACTTCATGTCTTGTGTCTTGATATTATAGTGACTCGCGACAATCTCCTGAATGCGGGCAACCGTGATGGGTTGAGATGAACCGGAATCTTTACTATCCAATATATCATTCAAGACTTTCCGGGTCAATTTCATGGTAATGTCCTGATTCGTCAGCCGGGAATGGGCGGCGATTTTAATCAGGCAGCCTTCAAGAGCCCGGATGTTCGATTTGATTTTAGATGCGATAAACATCGCCACTTCATTTGATAGATCGATATTCTCCATGGCCGCCTTTTTGCGGAGGATGGCGACTTTGGTTTCGAAGTCCGGTGGCTGGATATCTGCAATTAAGCCCCATTCGAACCGTGAGCGAAGTCGTTCTTCAAGGGTTGGAATTTTTTTCGGCGGACAATCACTTGAAATGACAATTTGTTTTTGTGCGTTGTGCAGGGCGTTAAAGGTGTGGAAAAATTCTTCCTGGGTTCGTTCTTTGCCGGCAATAAATTGAATATCATCGATCAACAGCAGATCGATGTTGCGGTACTTATCGCGGAATTGCTGCATTGTATCGTAACGAATGGCGTTAATCAGCTCATTCATAAACAGTTCGGATGACAGATAATACAGGCGAAATCCTGGAGTATTCGTGCTTCGGATAACATGCCCGATCGCATGCATAAGGTGGGTTTTCCCCAGCCCGACGCCACCGTAAATAAAGAGCGGGTTATAGGATTTCGAGGGTTGTTCGGCAACAGCAATCGAGGCCGCATGGGCAAATTGATTACTTCCGCCGACAACGTATGTGTCAAAGGTATATTTCGGATTTAATCCTGAATCCTCTTCTAAAAGCGTTGTGCTTGTCGTCTCATTTGGCCTGGGGGAATGGAGCGTCTCGTTTGGTTCTTTCGGTTCATCGTAAAATTCTTCGGATTGAGAGGAGACCGTTCTCATGAGGTTTTCATTAATCACAAATGAGACCTCAACCCTCTCTCCGGTCTGTGATTGCAAAATATCCAGAATGATATCCATATAGTGCTCTTCCAGCCAGTTGACATAATATTTGTCCGGAACGGCAATCGTGAGGATATGTTGATCGAAAGCAACCTGTGATGTTGGAGCAAACCAGGTTTTAAAACTTGATGGATTCATGCGAGTAGCAATACGTTCAAGCACGTCATCCCAAATTGTCTTCATAACGTTCCTGCCAGGGTGGTGTGACAAAAATTCACAAGAAATTTAATGTAATATGGTCAAATTAATGTTATTCACAATGTTATCCACAATTGTGGATAACATTGATGTGGATTGGAAAGGATAAGGAAGTAATATCTTTTCTATCAGGGAAAACTTACCTTGTCGAAAGCTTTATCAGGATGTCGAATTTTTGTCAAGAAACAATCAAAATTACTCTGTTATCCCCAGGCCATTTTACGATTCAAGAGGGATAACCGAGTGATCCACATGAGCGTTATGGATTTCAAGAAGCCCGACGCTGGCTTTCGAGCCGGATCGTCCCTGCCGGGCGCTTCCGGGATTGAAATAGAACACATCATTCAGCATTGCAGCGTAAGGAACGTGAGTATGGCCAAAAATAACGATATGCGGCAGGTATTGCTCGAGCGAGGGCAGCAAAGACGATTTGATGCGCTGTGGAGCACCGAGATCGTGAACGAGGAAAATACGTTTATCCGCAAAAGACGTGCCAACCCATTCCCGCAAGGTTGCCGTATGTCCATAGCGATCCATATTGCCTCGAACTGCCGTAACCGGCGCGATGGTTTGCAGTTCGATATACACATCATCGCCAATATCGCCGGCATGCAGAATGGCGTCAATCCCTTCGAAGAGTTGGTGTATTCGGTGATTAAGAAATCCGTGAGTGTCTGAAATGATGCCGAGTTTCATATAAATGTTGATGGGCTCCATCGTACCACGTCTCAAAGCTTATGTGGTTGTGGACTATCGTGAACCCGTCAAGAGTAATGTATCCGGTATACAACTGTTTCACCCGATCGAAATACCGCTTCGAAGAATTCGGGATGCTGCTCGAATTTCTGAAGCTGTTCCATCGTAAAATCTCGTCGTTCAGTAGATCCGATATACACATACTCAACCTGATACGTCCGAAGAAGCTGCTGAACCCGCAAGATATTCGGGCTCGTATAGATCTCCCGTATGGTGTTTCTCCTCTGAGAAGCCTGTCCCCAATGTTCGCGTTGTTCCGCATGGCTACCCCATCCTAAAACGGTCGGCAAGCCGGTATTCGCGGAAATCCTTGCGTATTCATACAGGTAATCGTCGCCACTGGCTTCAAGAATCACTGGGGTTCCGACAACATGCTGATTGAGCCATTGGATCGCACGGTATTCATCGGGCTTTGTAGCCTCGATGTAGGCTAAACCATCGAGGGTTGGCGGAAGATAGGTCCTCGGATAGACATCTTGCTGATGCCGTCTGGCGTGGATGGCTTTAAATGGGAAGATCTGAGACGCCAGAACCAGAATGCCGAGACAAGTGAGCCAGCACATTCTTCCAACGATCTTAGCAACATTTTTCGTTGGTGCCTGGTGAATTGTAAAAGCAGTATGGAAGTGAGCGATACCGTATGCCGCAGCAAACGACAGCAGAAACCAGGCCGGAAGATAAAACTTGAAGATCGTATTCATACGCTTATAATCGCCCGTATGGACAGGAATTGAAAGATTCAGGAATGGAAGTTTCACCTGAGAAACCCCGCCTTGTAAAAAATCGCGCACAAAAACAATTTCACATCCGGCCACAATCAGGCAGGCGTAAATCAAACAAGTTCCGATATATAAATCCGGCAGACGATCTTGATGGTGTCCTGTCGGGTGTGCCTTCAGAAAAACGTACGCGCCGAAAAGCAATAATCCCAGAAAAAAGCAGAGTACCGCATAGTTCAGAGCAAATTGGTGCAGAATAAGCTGATAAAGGGCCCAAAATCCGACAAGCAGTCCGGTTAACATTCGCCAGGGATGACCGGTAAAATAGGGATGAGCAGCTCGGAAGATGAGAAAAGAGAGAATGACGAACAGGAACAATCCGAAAATCGTCAGCACATCGGAGAATCGTGTCGTCATGCCGCCCGTGAGTCCCAGCCCCATCCCTTTGCGGGAAAATGATGAATAAAACGGGGCATACAGCACTAAACTCCCCGGAATCAGGATGAGTATATACCACAAAGGCCGCAAGGTTTCAGGCCAGCGCCGCCGCCGGATCGTTTGGCGCTGAACGTATATTTTTAGGAAAGCGATCAGAAGCAAAAAGATGATTCCGGTCGGATAGTCCCAACTGCTGATCACATTTAATGTCCCGATAATCAACATATACAGCAGTGTTTCGAGCAGAAAAGGCAGGGAAAAAGACTTCTCTGAATCTGGAACAGGATGTAGGCTGTCATCGATACCTCGATGGTGAAACAGCAGATTCATCCCGACCAGAAACGTCGCGAGCAGAAAAGGCATATTCAGCAAATGGGCGTGAAGATCGACAAAAATAAAGGTCCAAAACGGGAATTCATGCACAGTGTGAGGAATGACTTCGTGAGCAGGGCGAAAAAAGCGGTAATAATGTTCTCTCCCGATGAGTTCGTTCAGCAGCGGCGATCGGGCCACCCAGGCATCAAAGGCGGCAAATCGCGTTCTCCAGTTGGCAGCTAGCAGAAAAAACCCATCCAGATTTCCGATAATTGCAGTCAGAACGACCCCGACCACTCCATAGACATAGCGTTTCGTCAGATTATATACTACGCTCAACACTTCGAGAATCACCAGAGCCGGAAACAGAGCAAAGGCCAGGTTATAGGCGATTTGAGGAGCGATGCCTGTGAGTGTTGTCAGCATCGTCACAAGATGATGCCCCAGGTAATAATAATTAAGTGGAAAACCTGAGATCCAGGGGTCTGGTGGGGGAAAAGTTTCACTCCGCATCAAAGCATTCAGAATAGAAAAATCCATCGAGCTTTCACTCCAGAAAATATCTGGATTATAAGCTCTAAACAGTAGAAATGCAGAAAATCCCAGCAGAAAAACTCCTTCATAGAGACAGAATATTTTCCAATTCTCAAAGACAACAGTAGTCAAAAACCGGCGATATTTTAAGAAAAGTGCGGTCGAAGCGAACAGAAGGCATCCAATGATGAGAAAAAGATGTCTCTGAGAGTTCATGAGCAATTTCACATTGACACCAAGCCAGAGCAGGTAACCCGGCAGCAGGATTCCTACGGCTTTCGAAATCCCATAGCCATAATCCGGCAAAGCCCGAAACGTCAGGCTCGTGAGGGGAAATACCATGATCGCCAGCAACTCAACGGCGATAAGCCACAGAACGATCGCCTGCCATTGGGAATGATTTTTGAGATTTTCCGGGATGCGGCTGTTCATAGCAGCAGGCGAAGAGGAGGTTGATTCCGTTGATGACAGAAGACCCGACCCGCTATCTTTTTCAAGGGCCGGAAATGCAAGCAGGCGTATGCGAAGCTGTTCAGCGGATTGTTTGTCGAGCGGCGGGGCCGTGACGATCAGCTCATACAATTCGTCAGCACATATCTCATGTGTTTTTTGAAACACAATGGTCTTGGGATGGTCGTACACGGAAAAGCTTTCGTCAGCGAAATCATCATTGAACGTGATGCCGAACAATGACGGATAGAGTGTGAACGGAGGCAGCGGCTCAAATCCCAGCATGCCGTCAAAGAGGAGTTTATATAGGCTGCCGGTCAAAGAAAGACGTTCAGGAATCCGCAAGATAGAGCCATATAATCGTTTTGTCGCCAGGACAATAGCATCGGCTTCGCTCAGTTGTTGTGCGATTTTTTGTATTTTGGCCTCAGTGTCCGGGTTGTATAAATCGAGCTGTAAGCCGCGATACTGCATGGGATGATGTCCGTCGGCAGCGACAATCGGAGCAAACTCCCATAATTCCGTCAGTATGCTCGAACCTTCTTCGAGATGTTCATACAGCCAGCGGGAGGCCTGAATTCTCGGATCATCACGATGATAGATCGAAAGGAACGCCAGAGAATAGAAGGCGGAATAGACGAGAATCGCTCCCACAAGAAGATGCAGCACGACTTTCCGCGCCGGAAAACGCTCGTATAACCAATCGACAAAAATCGCTCCCAGCAGGCAGAAAAATGGAATGAGCGGCAGCATATAACGCAGAAATTTGACCTTAAATCCACCGATAATCCAAAATACTGGGATGACCCAGGCAAAAAGCACCATGAGAAACTGCGGGTTGCGGCTAAGGACTTCTCGAAAGATATGGACGAACAGGAAGAGACTTCCGAAAACGGTGATGATACCTAAAGGCCAGCCCATCGAATAGTGCACCATCTGTTTGAGCTGATACCAGTATCGGGGCGTGTGTTCATATTGAATAACATACGGCGGCTGTGTGATGCCACGCACCATATCACTTTGTTCCTTAATTTGACGCTGAAATTCATGGTAATCGAGAAATGCATACGGTTGGCATACAAAGAAGACGATTCCTGAGAGGAGTAACGCCAGGAGAAAGACGAGCCAGAGCCGCAATGGACGGCGACGTCCATGTCGCAAGCCTTTATGCTTACTCAGTGTCAGAATATGAGTGACGAAAAATGCAGCATACACAGGTAAGGCGCTGATTTTCGTTGCGAGAGAAAGACCGATCGCAATTCCCGCCAACCCATAGTATCGATAGAGGTGTTTTCCCTCGAGCAATTGTGCAAAAATGTAAAAGGTCAGCACAATAAAAAACGTCAACATCACGTCCACAGTCAGAAAATGGGAAAGTTGAATGTGCAACACAGTGAACGCGAGAAATGCTGTGCTGAGGAAACCGACTCTTTTTGAAAAAAACCGTGTACCCAGTAGATACAAGATGATAAGTGTCAGAGAGCCGAACGAGGCGGAGAGTGCTCGACCCACAACAAAAAAGTTCACATGTCCGGAGCTTCCTGAAAATTTGGAAATAGCTTCAGTGGAGACCTGGACCATTTTTAACAAATAAATCGGTAGGGAACCATAGGCGAAGAATTTCGGATTCAAATTTTCCAGGGAAATATCATTCACCGCGTAAAGCAGGCGGGTTTCGTCGGGATGAAAGATCTGTGGCAGCGACCAGTCAATCGCGTACCAGCGCAGTAAGATTCCGAGGAGGAGAATACTCAAAGGCCAATACTGTTTTTTCATAGGGCTTTCATCGATTCGGCAAAAATTAATAGATTGTATGGATGAAGATTGTATGGATGAAATTGTAATCTATAGAAACATGGAATATTGTGTCAAGCAAATACTCCCATGGTCACATGTCCGACTTTTTTTAGTCGCACAAGCCAAAGAGAATCATTCGTGAGAAGAAAATTTATTGACAAATTTCCAATCAAAGCTACAATTATAAGGAACGCCTTTGTGGTCGCTCGATGTTAGCACACGTTTAAACGAGAACAGAACTTTTTCACAACACGAATGACGGTGAACCAATACGCGTATGGCAACAATAAACATGCCGCAAAAATTGACTTCAGGAGTATACTGGCTTGGGATACGCCGTAACGTGCGTTTGGAAACCAATACGTATGTCAGGATCTTTCAAAAAACGCTGAAAAGCGAAGCCCTCTTGATTGATCCGGGGGCCCCCAGAACCTTTCATCTGATTCAAAAACGCTTACAGGCGGTCATCGGTGATTTTAGAAGATTAGGGTTAATCTTTCTCTCATATCAAGATCCAGGTTCAAGCCTTAATATCGTCAGGCTTGCCAAAGAAAACCCGGAACTGACAGTGGTTTGCACAAACGATGTTCGTCGACTCTCTTATTCTCTGGGACTCAAAGCGCTCCGTTTTCAGCCTATTGAAAAGCTCCCGACCTTGCGGGTTTCTCTGTCTGAGGATTATACTATCCGTTTTTTACCTGTTCCTTTTTGCCCATCCCGTGGGGCATGCATGCTCTACGACGAAGAGAGCCGTATCCTGTTTTCCGGTGGGTTGTTCGGGGGCATTACGTTTACGATGTCTTTAGTTGCCACGAAACAGCACTGGGAAGGCATCCGGATCTGGCATCAGATGTATATTCCCCATATTGCAGCCTTACAGCGAGCCATCGCAATTGTACGCGATCTCGATCCACCGCCCAAAATAATTGCCCCACAACATGGGGCGGTGCTGACAGAAAACATGATTCCTGTCGTATTAGACAAATTGTCGGAACTGCCAGTTGGCGTAGAATTGCCACAAGCTACAGAACTCGACAAAATTATGTATCTCGATGCCATCAATGATGTTCTGGCTAGCATCAGCCAAAAAGCCGGAAAAGAGGTGGTCGATCAGCTTTTAAGCCGCCTGGATCAAGATCTTTCGTTCCCTCACCTTTTCACGGTACAGGATGGACAGCTCATCGACATCAAAGACGATGTGCTGGGTGATGCAATGGGAGCCTTTAAGATGCTGCTGTACGCCTTGATCCAGAATCAACCGGCAGATATCCAGGATATTCTGCGGGCAGCGATTCTGGAATCGAACTGGAACCTGCCGTTGTTTATGCAGACCTTTGTCTCCCGCAAATAGGCCTTAGATTGTTGTCATCTTCGCCGTTCCTCACACCGATATCACTTCTCAAGCCGGTGCACAGAGTCTTTCAGGGCTTCGACCAATGCCGGAATTTCAGACTGGGAAACCTTGAAATGTTCGGCAGGCAGTAAAGCGCCGATCGTCACTGGAACTCTCCGGGAACGCTGTCGAAACATCTCATGTGACAGCAGCAGGGTCGAAAAATGATGATGCAAGCGAGCCGCAAGATAGTAGAACAGTGAATTTCTGGCATGAAGGCGAACCGATAGGATCGGCGCGTTATATTTCCGAGCCAGCGTAACGGGGCCGGCCTGCCAGGTATGCTCTCTGAGGCCGTGACGGGACAGTTTGGTGACTTCTCCTGCTGGAAAAAAAATGACGGCTTGTTCCGCCAATAGTGCTTGTCGAATCGCCAGGATATTTTGTTTTTGGAGCTGGGAACTATACTGATCGTACAATAAAAACAGGTCGTGCAACTGGTCGAGGTCAGATAAAATGTCCGTGAGCACAATTTTCACATCCTGCCGGACTTTTCCAAGCAGATGAAGCAGGACTAATCCGTCAAGGGGGCCGGTCGCATGGTTTGCCACACAGATCAACCTGCCTTGTTCGGGAATTGTTTGTCCATCCTTTTCATGGACAGAATACGAAAAATCAAGGTAATCGAACACTGCCTCAATGAATTGCCAATTTGTTTTCTCTCCATGTGTGGCAAAAAAGTCTTGCAGTTCGTCGATATGCACGATTCGCTCTAACATTCGGAGGATTGCTGTAAAAAGAAAGCGGGGACGCCTTTGGAAAAATCCCGGACTTTTGGCTTCGATAATTGATTTCAGATCGGTATTGAGCATAGTTGCGGCCTATGAAAGAGTCTGTATTACATGCATCCCGCTTATGACACGCACACGGTGTCGAACCCAAAAATAAAACGAGGACGTATGCAATACATCGGATTGTAGGTACATTGGGTTATAATGCCAATTAGAGTTAAAGCGGAATTGCGTCAAGACAAAACCTCTCCTCCATCGTTCCATGACACGTTACACATCAAGATATTTGTTGACAGAACCAACCGCTGTGGATTGACAATTGACAATCCACACTTGCTACTGTATTGAGAACCAAAGGAGATACGATTATGTCTGAACGGCTCGAACAGCAAATTGCATTTATCGTAGAAATTGACAAATTAAAACATATTTACAGGCGTACATTTTTAATGGATGGATCGCGAACAGAAAATGACGCCGAACATTCCTGGCATTTAGCGGTCATGGCAATGTTGCTAGTAGAACATGCGAAAGAGGAACAACTTGATCTGCTTCATATTGTGAAGATGGTACTCATTCACGATCTTATCGAAATCGATGCCGGAGATACCTACCTTTACGACGAACAAGCTGCACAGGATAAAGCCGAACGCGAGCAGCGGGCCGCCGACCGTTTATTTGCGATGCTTCCGGACGAACAAGCACGAGAATTTCGGGCCCTGTGGGATGAATTTGAGGAGAAAGAGACTCCGGAGGCAAAGTTTGCGACCTCTCTCGATCGTATGCAACCTTTATTGCACAATTACCATACGCAGGGAAAATCATGGCAGCAGCATGGCGTCACCAGCGATCGGGTAGTACAACGCTGTTCTGAAATCGAGATCGGCTCCCCGGCATTATGGGAATATGCTCAAAATCTTATCCACCAATCCGTTGAGAAAGGCTATTTAGCCCAATAAGTGCACGGCGAAGGAGAACTATGAACACGCAACATGTCAACCTTTCACAATTAGAAGTTTTACTGCGTCCATTAGCAGACAGGGCTCCAAAGTCTCCAGATAGTCATTTACACCCCTGGATCGCGGACGCCTGTGGAGTTGACGAACAGGATGTGCTGGAGTACACGATTCTCCACCGCAGCCTGGATGCCCGCAAAAAACCGGATATTCGTTTTGTCTACAGATTAGCCGTTCAAATTCGGGAAGATGCTATCGTCCAGGACTCACAGCATGTGAAAGTCCAGACACCCGAACCGGAGCAGGAGCATTTTCTCTATCAATTACCTCTTTGCACTTCTTTGCCGAAACATCCGCTCGTTGTCGGTACCGGGCCAGCCGGACTGATGGCCGCCTATCTTCTGGCCATGCATGGCTGCAAACCGCTTATTCTCGACCGAGGATTCGACGTCGATCGACGCCGACAAGATATCGACACGTTCTTACAGACACGGCAGCTCAATCCGGAAAGTAACTATCTGCTTGGTGAAGGCGGGGCCGGAACCTATTCCGATGGAAAGCTCTATACTCGCGTCAAAGATCCTCGGATCCGTTTTCTGCTGGATGCATATATTTCAGCCCGTGCTCCGCGCCGAATCCGTTACGAACACCATCCTCATATCGGCTCGGATATTTTACCATGTATGGTGAAACGATTGCGCCGCCAGATCGAAGCCTGGGGCGGAGAATTTAGATGGGGAGCAGCAGTACAGGATATTCTGGTTCGCCAGGATCGCTGCCAGGGCGTCATTTTGAATAATGGGGAAACAATAGAAGCCCCGCTGACTCTGATTGCTTGCGGCCATAGCGCGCGAGATCTGCTCCAAACTCTCGTTCACCATGGAATTTCACATCGAGTGAAAGATTTTCAGCTCGGTTATCGCATCGAACATCCTCAACACGTGATCGATCGGGCGCAATACGGCTGGATTCCTCCCAGACAGCTTGTCGGCGCAGCAGAATATACCATGACAAACCGTCCCCCGGCACGATCGAATCTTGCCAATACAACAACATTCTGTATGTGTCCCGGCGGAGAAATTATTGCAGCAACAAGCCATGAAGGACAGCTCTGTACCAATGGCATGAGCCGTTTTTTGCGTAATGGAGCATATGCCAACGCCGGGTTGATTATCAACCAACCGGCCTCGCATTTTCCCTCAGTTTATGAGGCTTTTCAAATGCTTGATAGCATTGAGCGGCAAGCGTTTTCTGCAGGGGCTGGAAAAGATGGGGGAGCTCCTTATCGGAGCCCGGCCCAAAGTGCTTTAAAGTTTGTGCAAGGCGAGTCTGGCCTTGATTCCAATGAGACGAGTTACCGGTTCGGGATCGTTCCGGCGCGCCTCGATCGGCTCTTGCCCCTCGGAACGGTCCTGGCGTTGCAAGATGCTTTGAAATATTTCGAACGTCTGATTCCCGGTTTCATGACATCCGGCACATTAATCGGCGTGGAAACACGAGTATCCAGCCCAGTGCGATTCGAGCGGAACCCGGAAACCTGTGCGAGTTCATTGCCCGGCTTATACTTGCTTGGCGAGGGGGCAGGCTATTCAGGCGGGATCACGTCATCTGCTCTAGATGGTCTGCGCATTGCAGAAACAGTTCTGACCGGCAAGCCAGCTACGAGGAAAAGACGATAGGAATATGTCATGCTCTCATTTCAGTATGACGATCGTATTACTTACTTGACAGAATTCATTATCTTCAATTATGATTTTCATTATTCCAGCAGAATAATCAACAATCGGCAATTCACAGGGGAGGGGAGGTATGGAGCCATTATCAATCTATTATCATTTTGAGTTCCCTGATGAAACCGAAGAAACCTTTCATTTGGAAATCGATCCGGAAACCTTCGAATTAACCAATATGATTCCAGAGACACTCCCCTCATGGACCAAGCTCACGTTTCATCAGTGTCCCCATTGTCCGCTTGACATCGCAACTCATCCCTATTGCCCTCTGGCGGCCAGTCAGATCGAATTGATCAAATCCCTGGCATACTTTCTCCCCTATCAAGAAGTACACCTTGATGTGCTCATCGAAAAACGGAGGTTCTCGCAGGACACAACGATCCAGGCCGCGTTAGGCTCTTTGATGGGGTTGATTATGCCAGCGAGCGGCTGTCCGATTACAGCCTATTTCAAACCGATGGCCCGCTTTCACCTGCCCCTTGCCAGTTCTGCCGAAACGATATATCGGTCAGTCTCAATGTATTTCATGGCTCAATATTTCCTGGCAAAAGAAGGCAAAACGCCAGATCTCGACTTACAAGGCATGGCGAAAATATATGAAGCGGTTCATCTGATGAATACATCGATTGCCGAACGTTTCTTAGCTGCCAGTAAAAAAGATTCGACAGTAGACGCCGTCGTTCAACTTGATATTTATGCGATGACGTTTTTAGGAATTCTCGAAAAACCTCTTGAAGAAATTCAGCACTTATTTCATGCCTATTTTGAACGGCCGCTAACATAAACTACTGTAAGGTTGGAGAGCCATATCGATTGGCAATTAGCAATCAAGGAGGAAGACATCATGAAGGTGGTTGAAGAACGCCGAGAGTATCCACGTTTTAAAGCTCCGATTTGTTATCGATCAGCTCCGTTTTTTTCATCCCGCAGGCCTCTGATCGATTTTGGATTAGGAGGGATCCGTATTTATAGCAACGATCGTATAAAAATTGGTAAACGCCTTGAGGTCGAACTGCTGCTGCCAAATAATGATGAAGCATTGACCTTTCTTGCAAAAGTGGCCTGGTTGAAAGAATTGCCAAAAGAAGATACGGCAATGTACGATATTGGATTACAATTTTTACATACAGCCGAAAGCCAATTGCAACCTTTGATAAACGTGCTCAAAGAATATACTGAAAGCGAAGACAAGAAATGAACGAACAACTCCTTTCGGTTATATTCGGAGTGAACATACTCAGCCGCGAAAAATTCCTGCTTAACCGTTCTATACCAATGGTTGCCGGGGACAGGCCGAAATATCCGTACAATATGAAGAAGGCCTGCTGGAGCTCGAAGGCTTTTCACATATCTTCCTGTTTTTCCTCTTTCATCGGGCTAACCCGTCTCAGATGCTGATGAAACTCTATTGGGGAAACCAGGCGCATGGTATTTTTGCTACACGTGGGCCCCATCGTCCCAATTCGATAGGTTTTAGCCTGGTACGGCTTATCAAGCGCGAAGGGCCGGTGCTCCACCTGGACGATGTTGACATTCTGGATGGAACACCATTGATCGATATTAAACCCTTTGTCGAACGGTTTGACATCCGAACTGGAACCCGTCAGGGCTGGCAGCCCAGATCGACGAGGCGACGGTACATCAGCGGAGTTTACGAGATTATGTAATTGACAAGTGACAATTTGATAGGAGCGATTCAAGGCCTAACACCTGCTCCTGCCATCAACAAGAAACGTCCCGTACCTGCCAACATACTTGTTGGCAGGACTGTTCGACGAACAAGGACGTTCGTCAGTACGTGGAGTTTCGAGGGAGACTAATGAATATTTACGCTATTGTGATTGTTTGTACGATCCTGCTCGGTTATGCCTTGGATCTGTGGGCTGATCTGCTGAATATCAGGGCATTAAGCGACAACCTGCCTGAGGAATTTCAGGGAGTGTACGACGCAGAGAAATACCGCGCATCCCAGGAATACACACGAGTCAACACTCGATTCGGATTTGTCATATCCACATACAACCTCTGTCTGACTCTTGTATTCTGGTTTGCCGGAGGGTTTAACTCTTTGGATCGGATCGTCCGAGACTGGAACCTGCACCCCATCGTGAGCGGTTTGCTCTATATTGCCATCTTGATGCTTGCAAGAACATTGCTCTCGCTGCCGTTCAGTGTGTACAACACCTTTGTGATCGAAGAACGCTTTGGCTTTAACAAGACAACGCCGGGTACCTTTGCGCTCGATTTGCTCAAAGGGTTCGGATTGTCCGTTGTGATCGGCGGGCCGATTTTAGCTGGGGTCCTGGCCTTCTTCGAGTATGCCGGATTGTACGCCTGGCTCTATTGCTGGATTGCCTTGACCATTGTCTCGATCTTTCTGCAATTTGTCGCGCCGACTTGGATTATGCCACTTTTCAACAAATTTACCCCGCTTGAAGACGGCGAACTACGGGATCGCATCTTAGAGTACGCCGGGTCAGTCGAGTTCTCGCTTGAAAATGTATTCGTCATGGATGGCTCAAAACGTTCGACTAAATCGAACGCCTTTTTTACTGGATTTGGCAAGCATAAACGCATCGCGCTGTTCGATACGCTGATCGAAAAGCACTCCGTAGCGGAACTCGTATCCATTCTGGCACATGAAATCGGGCATTATAAGAAAAAACATATTTTACAGGGGATGGCGATCAATATCATTCATACTGGTGTGATGTTCTTTCTGCTCTCGATCTTTCTCAGTCATCAGGGGCTGTTCGATGCGTTTTACATGGAACAGCGCTCTCTCTATGCCGGTCTGATTTTTTTCGGGATGCTTTATAGTCCGATCGAACTGATTCTGTCGATCTTTCTCCAGATGTTTTCCCGTAAGAATGAATATGACGCCGACCGTTTCGCCGTTCAGACCACAGGCAATCGCGAGGACTTCATCACGGCCTTAAAAACACTCTCCGTCCATAACCTCTCGAATTTGACGCCACACCCCTTTTACGTCTTTTTGAACTATTCCCATCCGACGGCGCTGCAAAGAATTCGTGCCATCAGACAGATCGAGACCTAGCCTGGTCACCGGACCAGTTCCGATAATCAGGCATTCGACTTCGACTCCGTGGTGAGGCGTAAATTGACCGACTGGTTCGACCTTGTCCGGCAGAATTGGATTTCCCGACGCCAGTTCAATGAGAGCCCCTGGTCGAAAGCGTTCCATACAGGCTTTGACTGGTAAGCCGTTGGTGAGAACCGTACACTGTGAGCATTGGCCGTTTGCGCAGAAAATCCCTCATGGCATGCCCTTTGACAGGCTCATGGCGAGTGGTAGGATGTAATAGCAACTCTAATGATTTTCTCTGCGCTCTCTGCGGTGAAAAAAAATTATAAATGCTCTTTCCGCATGTGAGGAAAGAGGATGACCTCTCGGATAGAGGCAGAATCGGTCAACAGCATTACCAGGCGATCGATACCGATGCCTTCGCCGGCAGTTGGCGGCATACCATATTCCAGAGCACGTACATAATCATCATCGACTTGAGCCTGGGCTTCTTCATCACCGGCTTCATGCTCGGCGACTTGTTTTTCGAAACGCTGCCGTTGGTCGATCGGATCGTTCAACTCGGTAAAGGCGTTGGCAAGTTCCTGCCCGGCAACATATAACTCGAAGCGCTCCACAACCTCCGGGTCTTCAGGTTTGGCTTTCGACAGCGGAGAGACTTCGGTGGGAAAATCGAGCACAAAGGTCGGCTGTACCAGATGCTTTTCAGCCACTGTCTCGAAGATTTCCATTTGCAGTTTGCCTTTGTTCTGCTTCGGATCGATGTCGAGAGATTTGGCAATTCGCTTCAGAGCTTCGATATCGTCAAGATCGGCCTCTGAAACGTCATGTGCATATTTCAGAATTCCATCTCTGACAGTCAAGCGATCCCAGGGTGGTGTCAGGTCGATGGACTGCCCCTGATATGTGATTTTTGTCGTTTCCAGCACGTCCTGTGCCACCGAAGAAAAGAGTTCTTCGGTCAAGGTCATAAGATCCTGATAGTCGGCATAGGCCATGTAGAACTCCAACATCGTAAATTCCGGATTGTGGCGAGTGGAGATTCCTTCGTTGCGGAAATTACGGTTAATCTCAAACACACGCTCGAACCCGCCGACAATCAAGCGTTTTAAATAGAGTTCCGGCGCAATGCGCAGGAATAGGGTCATATCGAGTGCGTTATGATGAGTCACAAAGGGTTTTGCAGTGGCACCGCCGGCAATCGGCTGCATCATCGGGGTTTCCACTTCGAGAAACTCTCGGTCTGAAAAGAATGTTCGAATTGCGCTGATTGTCTGAGCCCGTTTCATGAAAATGTCTTTGGTCTGCTGATTAACGATCAGATCGACATAGCGCTGGCGGTAGCGAGTTTCGACATCTTTCAAACCATGCCATTTTTCGGGCAGGGGGCGCAGAGATTTTGACAGCAACGTTAATTCGGAAACTAACACGGTCAGCTCATCAGTTTTGGTTCTGAATACACGTCCGGTCACCCCGATAAAATCGCCAATATCAAGACGTTTATACAGATCGAACACATCGCCCAATTCTTTTTTTCTGACATAAATCTGCACTCGATCTTTGCCGCTTTGAATGTGGCCGAACGAGGTTTTGCCATGCATCCGCATCGACATAATCCGTCCGGCAGTGGTCGTCGTGTATTCCTGCGCTTCCAGTTCCTCTTTATCTTTGCCGCTGTAATTGCTTAGTAATTGGCTGATAGTGCTGGTGACATGAAAACTATTAATATAGGGCGGAATGTTTTGGGTCCTGAGCGTGTCTAATTTTGCGATTCGCTGCGCTCGTTGATCGCTTGCTGTTTCTTGCATAATTTTTTTCCTTTCTCATGCCTGGCTGGCGAAGAGCAGGTATTTACGGATAAATTCATCGAGATCGCCGTCAAGTACGGCGTTCACATTGCTATTTTCATAGTTTGTGCGGTGGTCTTTCACCATTTGATACGGGTGCATCACATATGAGCGAATTTGGCTGCCCCAGGCGATTTCACGTTTTTCTCCTTGCAGCTTTTCCATCTCTTCCCCCTGCTCTTCAAGGTGGATTTCATAGAGCCGCGCCCGCAGAATTTTCATCGCCTGCGCTTTATTTTTATGCTGCGAACGCTCATTCTGGCATTGCACGACGATGCCTGTAGGGAGATGAGTGATTCGGACCGCTGAATCAGTTTTGTTCACGTGCTGCCCACCCGCCCCGCTGGAACGATACGTATCGATTCGCAATTCTTCTTCGTTAATTTCAATCTCGACATCATCAGAGATTTCAGGCAGCACCATAACCGACGCAAACGAAGTATGTCGCCGTTTGCCTGTATCGAACGGAGAAATTCGCACCAAACGATGCACGCCGATTTCCGACTTTAAATAGCCAAAAGCACATTCACCCGACACGGTAAGAGTGGCGCTTTTAATACCAGCCTCCTGGGCAGGTAGAATGTCAACCAATTGTGTTTTAAAGTTACCGCGTTCGCACCACCTCAGATACATCCGCAGGAGCATATCGGCCCAATCTTGAGCCTCGGTCCCTCCGGCTCCGGCATTGATCGACAGGATTGCATTCGACTGGTCATGCACGCCGCTGAGCATGTGCTGAAATTCGATCTCTTCGAGCGAAACTTCGAGGATGTCGATAAAGGAGCCGATCTCTGTCAGCATCGAGGTATCGTCTTCCTCTTCAGCAAGCTCGACGAGCACCTGAAGTTCCTCATATTGTCCGAATAAACTCTGCCATTGTTCGAGAGTTTTCTGAACAGCCTTATTCTCCTGAATGACGGTTTGAGCTGCGTCAGGATTGTCCCAAAAAGCCGTCTGAGCCATTTGATTTTCTAATTCTTCAGCACGAGTCTGGCAGCCAGCGACGTCAAAGATACCTCCGCATGGCTTCAATTTTTTCTGTCATGGCTTTTAATACGTCTTTTGCATTATGAATTGAAGTAATTTCCATAGTTACAATAAAAAATGAAAAATGAAAGAAGTAAGGAAGCGGGGTTCACTTCATGTGAATCGTCCTACAAGTTATTTCTTTTCATTCTTCATTCTTCATTCTTCATTTTTTATTTTTTTGTACTATCCCATATCCTACAAAGAACAGAGAGAACATGAGGCAAAATCTGGCGAAGATATCGCCGTATCGCGTATACACTGTCGTCGTCGTCCTAAATGGAAGAGTTTGTATTAACGTTTTTTCAATAAAAAGGTCACTTTGCTGAAGAATGCGACCGTATGGATCGATAAAACCTGATATTCCGGTATTCGCAGCTCTGGCAATAGCGACTCGATTTTCAATCGCCCGGAATGTGACCATCGCGAAATGCTGGTAGGATGCTGACGACCGGCCAAACCAGGCATCATTGGTAATGATAACCAGGAGCTTTGCCCCTCTGTCAACAAATTTCCGTACCAGATTGGGGAAAATTGCTTCAAAACAGATGACCGCACTGATCGGAGCTTTCTGATAGGGCAGGACGACATGTGTGTCACCGGGAACCACTCTGCCGATAGCAGTTGTAATCTGCTCAACAAAAGATAAAAGGGGCTGAAAGGGGACATATTCTCCAAAAGGGACCAGGTGGATTTTATCGTATTTCCCGACCAACTCTCCTTTTGGTGACAGCAGAAAGGCGCTATTCATCGAATTATACTGCCTGGGGGCACTGGGGACCTTAAGAAAGTCGAGCCCACCGAACAGTATAAACGTATTGAGGCCGCGAACGAATTCAACCATGCGAGAGCGAAAACTTGGATCGTAGTTGAACGCAAGAGGCACTGCGGTTTCGGGCCAGATGATCATATCAGGCGATTCGTTCAACGTTTCTTTCGATAAACGCATGTAAGTTTCGAATATCTTTTGACGGTGCTCAGTATCCCACTTAATGCCCTGATCGATATTTCCTTGAACGACCGCAGCACGTGTCGTTTCAGCAGCCTGGTCGATATCGGAAGAAGAGAGCCTCCAAACGCCGTATCCAACGCAAATTCCTACACAGCAGCACGTCACGATGGCTGTTCGGCGTTTCATGAGCATCGAACTGTTCGAAAGCAATATTGTGTAGAGGCCGGCATTAACCAGCACGATCAGAAAAGACACGCCATACACCCCGGTAATATCAGCAATTTGCGTGACATATGGCGTTAGATACTGGCTATACCCTAAACTGTTCCAGGGAAACCCAAGCACAAAAAAGGATCGGAGATATTCGAGACCAACCCAGAGTATTGGAGCTGAGAGTAATAACGGAATGGTCGTGTAGCGTTGCAAGAATCGAAGGAGCAGCGTAAAGATACCAACATACAGAGCAAGATAGATGGCTAAAATGAACAGCGTGATCACGCTCAACCAGAAAGGGAGGCCTCCATAGCGTACCATGGTAATGGTGATCCAATAGAGCGTTCCCAGGCAGTAGACGACTCCGGTCATCCATCCCAGCCAAAAGGTATTTTTGACATCTTGTTGCTGAATAGCTGCAAACAAGGGAATCAAAGCAACCCACGCCAACACTTCGATATCAAAAAAAGGAAAAATCAGGATAAGACAACACGCGGAGAGTGTTGCAAGTCCGGCTTTTCTGGTGAAGATTGCTGTCATGTCAGGAATCATTATACATTCTCAGATAACAATGGTGAAAGGTGCATAAATGGCCGTCACTCATTTTCTGATCGTCGTGGGTTTGCATTTTCCCAGTGAATTTCGGCGTCAGATTTTCGAAGATAGAAAGGGGTCAGGGCAAAGCAATCATCAGCTTCCCCTTGCAGGAGACGTTTTGCCCCGATTTCAGCCACAAGGCTGCCTCGCGGGAGGAGGTGTGCGGGATCTGCAAAATATGCAAGTTCTCCCAGAGCTTCATCAATTTGGTGACGATATGGAGCGACCCCGTCGCCAAGAAACACAACAGGCTCATGGATTTCATGAAAGACATTGTGAGGCGCAATGACGGCATACTCTGAAAGCCGCTGTATATGCGCGCCGGTATTTCGATAAAAAGCTGTATACACCTCTTTTTTTCGAGCATCGAGAAACGGACAAAGCAATCGGTCGCTATACAAATACTGCGATGCCAGAGCGTCGAGCGATGAAACGGCCACAATCGGTTTTTGAATGCTATAGGCAAGGCTTTTCGCTGTCGTGACGCCAATTCGGAGCCCTGTGAACGATCCTGGGCCTTTAGCAACAGCGATCCCGTCGAGATCTCGAATTGTTAACGATGTCGACTGAACGACATGTTCAATGGCTGTTAACAACCGCTCGGCGTGGGTGGCCTTTGTGTTCAGCGTATATTCTGCAATCAATCGCTCTTCAGTGCAGATCGCAACGCTGCCGGTCATGGTTGATGTTTCTATGCCGAGAATATACATAGGCGAATATGTCCGATAATGATGAATAAGCTAAAACAACCGAGGACGCATGATTACATGAAAAAAGATCTCTGTAAAATATTTTGCTATTCTGTCAACAAAAAATGGTGAAACATTGCATGACCAACGGGAAAGACAATAATAAGGGAGGGCTGTTTCAGGACATCTTCGACTCTATCTTTTGGAATTCTTCTCATAGACCGAGAATATCCTGAAACATGACGATATGTTATTCGAGAATTTCAAGAATGCACCGGCTTCCTATCTTTCGTCCGGCTGCGTTAAGGATCGTACGGAGCGCTCGAGCGGTTTTTCCTTGTTTTCCAATAATCTTTCCAATATCAGATGGGGCAACCTTCAACTCAATGACTGTTGTTTTTTCACTATGTATCTCTGTGACAAGCACTTCATCAGGATTATCAACCAACAGCTTCGCAATATATTCGATCAGTTCCTTCATCCGTCCTTCCTCCTTCGCAAAAGAACAACGTTCCCCTTTTTCCGGTATATTGACGACTCATTAATCTACCATAGAGGATTGTTCTGCTCCTGTCAAGCATATTTTTGTCAAAGACTCCCAAATTTTTTATGTATTTTCAGGCATATCGATGAAACTTTCTATTCCATCACCGGGCTATTTTTAAGCCAAAATTTCAAACGAAACAATCTTAACAAAAACATGCATTGACGATACACTTCATCTGCACAGTACTCAAAAATAGCGGACTCATGGCGGATGCTCTTGTAACAACGATTCAGCAGCGAAAGCGAGAACAGCGAACGTTCCTTAATGATGTTGTTGTCTGTCTGAAAGCCCTTTCAGGGTACACAAATTGCAGAAAAACGCAAACCTCTCGACAGGAGCTTTCGAGCGAATTTCCATCAGAAAGACATCGAATTTCGAGTTGCGACGATGTCGGTCGCCTTTGGAGAGAAGATTATGATTCGAGTTCTCAGAGGACAAGGTGAGAAAATCGATCAATCAAGTTCGTTTGACATCAAAGTAGTCCCGCAGGCCATCTCCGAGAAAATTAAAACCTAATACAACCAGCATAATGGCTAATCCGGGAAATGTTGTATGATGTGGAGCCAACAGCAGAAACTCTCGACCTTCATTCAGCATCGATCCCCAGCTTGGGGTTGGCGGTTGAGCGCCCAGTCCGAGAAAACTCAGGCTGGCTTCGGCCAAAATCGCTCCTGCCATGCCGAACGTAGCTTCAATAAGCACCGGCGCAAGTAAATTCGGTAACAAATGCACAATGATAATCCGTGCAGGTTTCGCGCCAAGTGCATCAGCCGCCGCGACATATTCCAATTCTCGCAAATAGAGCACCTGTCCTCGTACTAATCTGGCGTAGCCCACCCAGCCAATCAGGCAGAGCGCTAGGATCACATGGTTAAGATTGGGGCCAAGGACGGCGACCATTGCAATAGCCAGCAAAATACCGGGAAAGGCCATCAGAATATCGACAATCCGCATAAAAATTTCATCGAAGAGACCTCCATAATAGCCTGAAATCGATCCGACTGTGACTCCGATGAGTAAGGAGATACTGACCGTAAAAATTCCGACTTTCAGAGAAATTCTCGATCCGTACAGGATACGGCTGAACAGATCACGCCCAAGCTTATCCTGTCCGAACCAATGGGCTTTACTCGGTTTTGATAATCCTTGAAGAATATCCTGCTCGAGGGGATCGTAGGGAGCTATATGTGGCGCAAACATTGCCGTGAGAAGCAATACAAGAATAATGCAGGCACCAATGATCGCGAGTTTATTGTTCCCCATGACTCTCCTTTCCGTGAATTTTATTTGACATGTCGTGAAGGTTTGTGTAGAGAAACTGAAATTGTCAAGTGTTAAAAAATTTTAGAGGGGGAAAGCGTGGAATTCGACCAACATTTACAGGCCTGCCAACTCTGCCCGCGCTGTTGTAAGGTGAATCGTTTACAAGACGAACGAGGTTTCTGTGGAGTGTCCTCTCAACTCCGAATCGCTTCGATTGGAGCGCATTTTGGTGAAGAACCTCCGATCTCGGGCCGTCATGGATCGGGAACTGTGTTTTTCTGCGGTTGTACCTTACACTGCGATTTTTGTCAAAACTACCAGATTTCCCAGGAACGCTTCGGAGACGACATGGAAATTATTGAGGTGGTGGACCGACTTGAAGCGTTGTATCGGACACAGCACATTCACAATGTCAACTTTGTGACTCCCGATCATTTTTTTCCGCATACGACAGAAATCGTGCAAGAATTACGAATGCGCACCGTCACGATTCCTGTTTTGTACAATATGTCAGGATACGAACGGATCGAATCGCTGAAAGCTCTCGAAGATGTGGCGGACATGTATCTGCCCGATTTCAAATACGCCGATGCCACTCTCGGAGAACGATTGTCTCATTGCAAGGAGTATCCGTCTATCGCCTTAGATGCTCTGACGGAAATGATCAGACAGAAAGGGATATTAGACGTTTGCCTCTCCGGGCATGAAAACAGTGTTGCTCAACGGGGCGTTTTGGTTCGTCATCTTATCCTGCCATCGCATGTAAAAAATTCTCTTGATGTGCTTAGTACCTTATTCATCGAATTTGGTAGAGAACTCCCGATCAGCCTGATGTCGCAATACCATCCGGTGCAACTATGCAACGCCCCTGATATTCAGCGCAGAATCACCTTAGATGAATTTCGGCAGGTCTATGAACACGCTCAACAACTCGGTTTTCAGAATCTGTTTGTACAATATCCCGCCGATTGGGTTGAGCCCGAACCTGAGTTCTTGCCGGATTTTACTCAACAGCAACCATTTAAAGGAAATCAGCAGTAACGCATATGAAAATTGCTTTTTCACGGAGATTGACATTATGATGAGTCCAAGAGGGTTACGCGAACTTGCCTCAATAGGCCAATTTGACGAACCAACGTCCGGCATGTGCAACGGATATATTCAAGCGAATCTGGTTGTCTTGCCGGAGGAATACGCCCAGGATTTCAAGCAGTTTTGCCGAAAAAATCACAAAGCTTGTCCGCTCCTGGAAACGGTCGGCCCCGGAAGTTTTTCAACAACGACTCTCGCCAACGGAGCAGACTTACGAACCACGCTGCCGCGCTATACGATTTGGCGCGGTGGGAAGGCTGGAGAAACAGTCAAAGATATAACCGACGTTTATCGCGACGATTTGGTGTTTTTTCTGCTGGGTTGCAGTTTTTCCTTTGAATCAGCCATGATACAGGCAGGGATTCGGCTACGCCATGTCGAAGAACACAAAAATGTTTCCATGTATGATACCACGATCGAGCTCGATCCGGTCGGCATTTTTGACGGTAATATGGTCGTCAGCATGCGGCCGATTCTTTATAACAGAGTTGTCGATGCGTGTTTGATTACAGCGCATTATCCTGATGTCCATGGCGCTCCGCAGCATATCGGATATCCGAAGCTGATCGGGATCGCAGATGTGCATCAACCGGATTATGGTGATGCCGTTGACATCCACGATAATGAAATCCCTGTCTTCTGGGCCTGCGGCGTCACGCCGCAAAATGTACTGCGCCGAGCCAAGCTCCCGTTCGCGATTACCCATGCGCCGGGACACATGTTTGTCGCAGACATCAAAAACGATATGTTATATAAAAAGTAACAGGCAGTCGGAAATGCTTTGTTGCGCAAATGTCTCATTTGCGAATCAACACATGAGATGTTTGCGCTACAGGTCTGACCGGATATGCTGTAAGGCTGGCAATTTCTCGCGAACATCAGCAACTCGTTTGGCATGGAGTTCCGCAAGAAGTAGTCGTTCTTCTTCTCCCGCATCGACCACCGGAACGCCAAAGGGATCGAACACGACGCTGCGACCGCAAAAGGCTGAACCAGTTTGATTGACCCCCACTACATAACAGGTGTTTTCAATGGCTCTCGCCCGGAGCAGCGTGAGCCAGTGCTCCTCTTTTACCGAGCCGGCATACCAGGCGGATGGTATAAGAAGAACATTTGCTCCCTGGAGAGCCAAATGGCGAAAGAGTTCAGGAAATCGCAGATCGTAACAAATCGCCATTCCACACGTGAACTCATTAACCGACGCCACAAGCGGCAGCGCTTCTCCAGGCTTTATCGTTCTGGATTCTTGGACCTGCAACGCATCAAAAAGATGTAATTTTCGGTAGAACGTCAGGATTGCCCCATCGGCAGAGAGTAAGAGGACGGTATTATAGACGCGCTCTTCTCCCGGAATTTTCTCCCATATCCCAGCTACGATATGAAGCGTGTGTTTTTGAGCGATTTTGGCAAGGATGGTTACAAAAGGACCATCCAACGGTTCAGCAATGGCAGACAGAGGAGAATTTTTGGGGGGAAGCGCCATAAACATTTCAGGAAAAATCAGGAGTTTTGTTCCTTGTTGCGAGGCATCGGCAGCATACTGTTCCGCACGTTTCAAATTCTCAGCAGGTTCTTTGCCTGCACCCATTTGAGCAAGCGCAATTTTCATTGTTATCATCCGCTTGTGTCTCAAAGACGATTTTTCGCCACAGAGACACAGAGACGTTCTCGTGAAAAGGTCTTTCTCCATGACTCTGTGGCAAACATCGGATATGGAATGTCCAGGATGCACGTAATGCACGTAATGGATAAAAAAAAGCGCATCATTTTTTGATGCGCTTTCAGGTCATATTTGCGATTAATCCATTGCTTCGAACATATCCTTTTCAACGCCACAATCCGGGCATGTCCAATCATCGGGAAGATCTTCGAATGCTGTTCCTGACTCAAATCCATTATCAGGATCGCCGACTTCCGGATCATAGATATACCCACACACAGAACATTTATACTTTTTCATGATTTCAACTCCTTCAGGCTATGTGACAGAGGGGTTCATAATATGTTTCCTGCCACTGAATTGTACGATCGCGAAAAGTTTTCCGCAATATTGATTTGATTATACGTCCAAACCAAGTCGCTAATAATGCCTCTTCCTAAATCGTGTCATTCCATTCAAATGTCAAGGAAAAAATATTTTTTCCAGCCCTCCCTGAAGTTCTCTCAAATGATATAAATAAACTTCTTACGAGAAACTCTTGACAGCATTGTCGTGAATACCATAAACTGTATAATAATCAAAACACTCAAGCAGTCTTAAGGAATTTCAGCAAGCAATTCAGCTTTATGTCGAAAGGAACGCTATCGTGAAAGTTCTGGAAACAATGCTTCAGATTGAAACGGAAGCTCTGCAGATTGTCGAGCAAGCCAAAATAGAAGCGAACGAGATTAGAAAAAAAGCGCGAGAAGATGCGAAACAGCTTGTCATCGACGGAAAGCAGCGCATGCAAGAGCAACTCCAACAGGAGATTAAGGCGCTTGAAGACGAGGCGAATTCCAGAAGGGCACACATCGTCCAGGAAACAGAACAGCGGCTGGTTGCCCTTGAAAAATCAGCCCAGGGGCGGATCGAACCGACAGCGCAATATGTCGTCAGTCTGCTCCTCCAGCAAGAAGGACTCTAATCGTCTTATGCTTGCCTCTGTAGTAAAATACGCCTATCCGAATGCCAAAACTCGAGCCATGAAAGGCTTGCTGCTGTCAGAAGATCAGTTTCGTTCACTGCTGAACACGGACACCTTTGACGAAGTCCTGCACGTTCTCCAAACTACCCAGTATGCCAAAGCTCTTGCTGAGCTCCCAGGAGGCGATCCTTCAACTCTGGAATTCACTCAGATTCTCTATAACAGCCTTTTTCGTGATTACGAAAAAATAATCCGTTCAGTCGATAGAAAGATTCGAGATTTTTTTATCCTTCTTTATCAGAAATATGAACTCATCAATCTTAAAACGATTTTGCGGGCGATTGTCAGCGGAATCGGCCCGGATCAGACGAGTCTTCTTCTTTTACCGACAGACCGTTACACCTTGTTTTCGAAAAAAGCGTTACTGGATTTATACACCGTTCCCGATGTGATTACCCATCTACAGGGGACGTTTTTTCACTACCCACTGAACCGGGCGTTGCGTCGTTTTGAAGAGGAACAAGAATTTTTCCCTTTGGAGATGGCGCTCGATCTGCATTATTATCATACTCTGTGGGACACGATGGAGAAACTTCCAGACGCTGATCGAAAGATTCTCAGACACATCCTCGGTATGTCGACCGATATTCTCAATGTGTCCTGGATTATCCGATTCAAAGAAGAATTTCGATTCAGCCCGGAAGAAATTTTAAATTATACGATTCTGCACGGAGAGGTATTCAAATTTCGCGAACGAAAAGCCTTATCCGAAGTTCAGGACACTGCGGAAATTATCGCCTATTTGAAGAAAACGCCGTATGGAACAGCTTTTTCAGAGGATGTTCCGCTGAATACCGTCCACATTGCGCTCAGTCGATATATGATCGAACAAGTTCGCAAATATTTTTCAGGCAATCCGTTCCACATCGGTGTACTGCTTGGCTATTTATGGTTAAAGGAATTTGAAATTTCCGATATTCTCACAATTGCAGAAGCCAAAAAATATGGATTCTCACTCGAACAAAGTCGGCATTATGTGATTCATGTAAATAGTGCCTAAAGTACTTCGAGTGCCTGGAGTACTTCGAGTTCTTGAAATACAGGCTGAAGTACTCCAGGCACTCCAGGCACTCCTTATTATGTTTAAGCCGTTAGAGATGGTAAAAGTCTCGCTTCAGGTGCTTCATTCCGACTCGGCAAAAGTGACGCATGTGATTGCGAAGCAGGGCTTATTTCACTTGCTCGACAGCCGAAAATTCTCGAAAACTTCCGGGAAAAGCGATGGGGAAGAATTCAAGGAAACAATTGTCAGCTACAGTACGCTCGAACAGGACTTGAAAAATCTTTTCAAGAGCCTCTCAATCGGACGTGTGATAAAAAAAGACATTGAGGTTGAGCCACTCAAAGAGCTCAAGGTGATCGAGGATGCTGTCAAACGGATTCAAAAAAACTTACATAGTCAAACGGAAAAAATTGCCCGTTTCCAAAAACAGCAAGAAGAAAAAGAACATCAATTAGCATTACTCCGTTCAATCGAGTCTGCCGGCCCTGATCTGGACACTGTCAGAAAATTTACCTACTTCTACAAAGCTGTTGGGTTTATTGCCGCCAAAGAAACTCATCGGCTCGAAGCCAGTCTCTCTTCGATCAACTTTACTCTTATCCCACTTGCCAATGTCGAACGACGAAGTCTGATTGTCGTCCTCTGCTTGCAAAAAGACAAAGACGTGGTTAATCGCGCGTTAAAGAGTGTGTATTTCGAAGCTGTCAATATTCCGGATCTCAGTCAGGGGTCGATTGGGGATGCAATCGCAAAATTAGAGATAGACATTCAGAAACTGATCGAACAAAAGACTCAGGTCAGTCAGGAATTGCGGGAAACCCAAAAAGAGGTCGTCCAGGAACTTCAAACACTACGGGAAAAGGTCGCATTAGCCCTTCTGATTCTAAATGCCCAGCGTCATTATGGAAAAGGTGCTCGATCATACATTATTCAGGGCTGGGTGCCGAGAGAACGCATACAGGAATTGGAAGACGAGGTGATACGTGTGACAGAAGGGCGGGCGCGTTTTGAAACTTCAGAACCAGAATTGGTTGAAGAGGTGAAAACCGGGGCGATCAAAATTCCGATCCTGTTCAATAATCCCTATCTCATTCGTCCCTTCGAGTCAGTCGTGTTTAACTACGGGACTCAGGAATACAACGAAATCGATCCCACGCCGATTGTGGCGATCAGTTTTTTGCTGATGTTCGGCTTGATGTTCGGCGATATCGGGCATGGAGCCGTTTTGTTCGGCATCGGATACTGGGTATTTAAACGATTCTATCAGTTTATGGATTATGGCATCATCGTGATGGAATGCGGGGCCTCATCGGCCTTTTTTGGATTGCTCTATGGCAGTATTTTCGGGGTCGAGCATTGGATTCCGGCCCTATGGCTGCACCCGGCAGAGCAGATTAAACGGTTTATGACCTTTGCTATTGGGCTCGGTGTCGTGATGATCAGCGCCGCCGTCATTTTAAATGTTGTCAATTCTTTTCGAAAAAAAGATTTCGAAACAGGTCTTCTCGGACATTATGGCATTGTCGGCGGCCTTTTTTATTGGACTACCGTGGGACTCGGTATCAAATACGCGGTTTACGGTCATTTAGGCCTGAGTACGAAAGCACTGATCCTGCTGCTGGCGATTCCGTTGGGCGTGATGTTTTTCAGAGAGCCGCTGGGACATGTTTTGTTTAAAAAACACGACGAAAAAATGTTTCCTGCTGGAGTCGGAATGTTCGTCATGGAAGCGGTTATCGATGTGATTGATATTGTGGTTCGGTATTTAGCCAGCACGGTCTCCTTTGTCAGAACAGCGGCCTTTGCGCTGGCTCACGGCGGATTATTTATCGCCGTTTTTTCTCTTGCCGATATTGTGGGGTCGTTACAGGGTGGCGGCTTATGGTACTGGCTCGTGATCTTTCTGGGGAATGTCTTGATTATCGCCCTGGAAGGCATGGTGGTATCCATTCAGACAATTCGATTGGAATACTACGAGTTCTTCAGTAAATTTTTTCAAGGGGGGGGCGAACGGTTCCACCCATTAAAAATCGAGTAGCTGGAAAAACGGTCAGCCGGAGCCCCGGTGAATCGTTTTGCCCCAGTGAGGAGGATATGAAATTACAGATGTCGGATTTCAAAAAAATCATCACAGTTACGATCGGATTTCTAATCGTTATGAGTGTCTTCACCATTGTCATCAATGTCGGAGTCGGCGTGGCGCTCGGCAACGAAGAAGTGCAACCCGGAGAAACGAACCCTGATATTGTCAAATGGGGATTTTTAGCAGCGGCGATTGCAGTCGGACTTGGCTCTATCGGGGCCGGAATTGCTGTGAGTTCCGTCGGTTCCGCGGCAATGGGCGCGATGGCAGAACGACCCGAAATGGCGGCACGCGCGTTGATTTTCGTTGGCCTTGCCGAAGGTATTGCGATTTACGGCTTGATTATCGCGATCATGATTCTAGGGAAAATTTAATGAAAACCATTATCATAGCTGATGAAGATACGGTGCTTGGTTTCTCACTGGCTGGCGTGCAGGGCATAGTCGTGAAGACAAAAGATGACATTCGGCATGCCTTCGAAGAAGTCACCCATCAGGATGATGTCGGTATTTTGCTGATGACAGAGCGCATTACCAACGAAATCCGTGACACTGTTGACGCCTGGATTATCGGAGGGGGACAGCCTCTCATCGTTGAAATTCCCGATAGTCAAGGGCCGTTAAAAGAACGACGAACACCTCATGAGTTCGTGAAATCAGCTATAGGAGTGAAATTTTAGCCTTATGCCCGTCGAAACTGAAACGGATTTTTCACAGGCCATTTTAAATGAAGCCCGGCAGGAAGCTGAAGGGATTGTCGATCTCGCCAGGCGAGAAGCAGAACGCATCCTTGAGGAAGCCCGGAAAGAACTCGAGCAGGCGTATCGAACAGAATCTCCGACAGCCGCCGCCCAGATGGCAAAAACCCGATTCAAACAACTTGTAGCGGCTGCTAAACTCGACGCCCGAAAACAACATTTGCTTACCCAGGAACGACTGATTGCCGATGTCTGGCAGAATGTGTCAGACCAATTGCTTCTCGCTCGCGAAGATGAGGCGTATCCGAAGCTGTTACAACGTTTAACTCATGAAGGAATCGACGCTCTGGATGGGGAGCAATTTGAACTGATTGTCGCCCAGGAAGACCGTCACTTCATCACACAAGACTTCTTGCAAGCCCTCAGTGAGCAAACGGGAACCACACTTGCCTTAGCCGATCAGTCGGAACCGGATATCACCGGCGTGATCGTTCAGCGGGCCGATAAGCGTGTGAGGTGCGATAATTCCTTACAAGGCATTTTATTGCGTCAGGAAGATACTCTCCGTTTAGAAATCGCGAAGCGGCTGTTTGAAGCTGATGGCGTTACATAAATTTCTGACCGATATTCGTTTGATACTTCACAGTTCAAGATGGGGTCCCTCAATGTGAGCCCATCGATAGCGATGAACACATAACTTATGAATGAACATATTGTTGGAACAGTATCCTGGATCAGCGGTCCAGTTATCCGAGCCGATCAGGTCAGCGGATTGAGTATGATGGAGCAGGTCGAGGTCGGCGACGAACATTTGATCGGCGAAGTGCTCGAACTCGACGGCGACATGGCAACCATTCAGGTGTATGAAGACACGACCGGCCTGAAACCTGGCGCTCATATTTATGGCACCGGTTCATTGCTGTTTGTCGAACTCGGTCCTGGCTTAATCAAAAATATTTACGATGGTATTCAGCGTCCGCTGGAAGACATCCAAAAACAGCAGGGCGATTTTATTCAGAGGGGCGCCCAGGTGCACTCTCTCGATCGCGAAAAACTCTGGACATTTACCCCATCCCGGAAGGTTGGCGACCAGATTCAAGGAGGAGATGTGCTGGGGAAAGTCCCGGAAACCTTAGCCCTTGTCCATTGCATTCTCTGCCCACCTGATATTCAGGGTGAACTCGTCGAAATCGCACAGGAAGGCGACTATACCATCGAGCATGTGATCGCAAAAGTCAAAACTGTTGCCGGAGTACAGGAACTCAAGATGTACCAGCGCTGGCCAGTGCGCCATCCTCGCCCGTATAAACAGCGTTTGAATCCGACGATTCCCCTGATTACTGGACAGCGCGTCATTGATACGTTTTTTCCGATGGCAAAAGGCGGCACTGCCGCTGTGCCGGGGGGATTCGGCACCGGAAAAACGATCACGCAGCATCAATTCGCCAAATGGTGTAACGCCAATCTGATCGTGTATATCGGTTGCGGCGAGCGCGGTAACGAAATGACCGGTGTTCTGGTGGATTTTCCGGAACTGGTTGATCCGAAGAGCGGTAAGCCCTTGATGGAACGCACGATTCTGATCGCGAATACCTCCGATATGCCGGTGGCAGCGAGAGAAGCCAGTATTTATACCGGAATTACGATTGCCGAATACTACCGGGATATGGGCTATGATATTGCCATTATGGCTGATTCGACATCGCGCTGGGCCGAAGCCTTACGTGAGATTTCCGGTCGATTGGAAGAAATGCCGGCAGAAGAAGGGTTTCCAGCCTATCTGGCTACACGTTTGGCGGAATTCTACGAACGCGCCGGCCGAGTGGTCTCGTTGAGCGGCGAAGAAGGATCTGTCAGTGTGATTGGCGCAGTTTCCCCGCCGGGAGGCGATTTTTCGGAACCGGTCACGCAGCATACTAAACGTTTTGTGCGCTGCTTCTGGGGGCTGGATAAAGAACTCGCAAGCGCTCGCTATTTCCCGGCCATCAACTATATGGACAGCTATAGCGAGTATCTGGAAGACGTGGCCGGCTGGTGGGAACAATTCGAGGAAGGCCATTGGGAGGAATTACGAGCCCAGGCCATGATTTTGCTCCAACAAGATGATAAACTGCAGAAAATCGTCAAACTCGTTGGAGAAGATGCGCTGCCGGACGATCAACGACTGGTGCTCGAAGGGGCGCGATTGCTGAAAGAAGGGCTTCTCCAGCAAAGTGCATTTGATGATGTGGACATGTATGCCGAACCGGTGCGGCAGCTCTGGATGTTAAAAATGATTCTTCATTTTTACGATCGCGCCAGCGACATTATCAAAAAAGGCGCGCCGATTTATCGCATCCGCGAGATGGAAGCGATTGAAGATATCAATCGAATGAAGGCCAGAATTCCGAACGATAAGCTCGACAAATTTACCGAACTGCTTCAGGACATCGATACCGAATTCGACGAACTCGAAGAAGATTACGCAGGCGGATTTTTCTAGGTGTTACGGGTTGCGAGTTACGAGCTACGGGTTCTCTCGAATAGCAACCCGCAACCCGTAACGCGTAACCCGCGACTCAGATCATGGCTGTAGGAAAAGAATATCTTGGATTTAAAAAGGTCTCCGGGCCGATCTTGTATCTCGAAGGCGTTTCCAACATCAGCTTCGGGGAAGTTGTGCAGGTTGTCGATGCATCGGGACGCATCCGGCACGGACGAGTGTTGTCAGTTGGTCGTACCGCTGTGGCAGTTGAGATTTTCGAGGGCACAAGCGGTTTGTCGATTGAAGGGACAAAGGTGCGGTTTTTGGGCCATCCACTGACGATTCCCGTTTCAGAAACCATGCTGGGCCGTGTGTTCAACGGCATTGGCGAGGCCATTGACGGCTTACCGACTCCGATTGCCAAAGAATGGCGCAATATCAACGGCGCTCCCATTAATCCGGCTAGCCGCGAATACCCCAAAGATTTTATTCAGACCGGTATTTCATCGATCGATGGCATGAATACGCTGGTTCGCGGGCAGAAGCTGCCGGTTTTTTCGGGCAGCGGATTGCCGCATAATAAATTGGCCGCCCAGATTGTGCGCCAGGCCTCGATTGTGGGCGAAGAAGCTACGCAATTCGCGGTGGTGTTCGGGGCGATGGGGATCAAACATGACGATGCCGAGGTCTTCCGGCAGAGTTTCGAAGAAACCGGCGTGTTGAGCAATGTGACGATGTTTATCAACCTGGCTAGTGATCCGCCAATCGAACGTTTAGTCACACCGCGTTCAGCGTTGACCTTAGCCGAATATCTGGCCTTTGATTGCGACATGCACGTATTGGTGGTGTTGACCGATATGACCAATTACTGCGAAGCCTTGCGTGAAGTCTCGACCTCCAAAGGCGAAGTACCCAGCCGCAAAGGCTATCCGGGCTATTTGTACAGCGATCTGGCGTCGATGTATGAACGGGCGGGCCGCATTATCGGACGTAAAGGCTCGATCACGCAGATTCCGATCTTGACCATGCCAAACGATGATATTACGCACCCGATTCCCGACCTGACCGGTTTTATCACCGAAGGGCAGATCGTCCTGGACCGAAATCTCGAAAAACAAGGCATTTATCCGCCGATCAATGTCTTGCCCTCGTTGTCACGATTAATGAACGATGGGATCGGTGAAGGCAAGACCCGCGAAGATCATCGCAACGTCTCGAACCAATTGTATTCGGCTTATACCTACGTTAAGCGCGTCGAAACCCTGGCTTCAATTATCGGTGAGAGTGAACTGTCGGATCTGGATAAAAAGTATCTGGCGCTCGGGAAAGAATACGAAAAAACCTTTGTGCAACAGGGGATTGCTGAAAATCGTAGCATTGAAGAAACCCTCGATCTGGCCTGGAAAATTGTGTCAATGCTGCCTCGGAGAGAACTCACCAGAGTGACTGACGAACAAATTGATGACTATGGGCAGATGTAACAGGTAACAATAGCGATATGGCAAGGCTGAATATTCCATCAACGAAAAGTAATTTACTTCGCTTGAGTGATGAACTCACATTTGCGAGGGAAGGGCGCGATCTGCTCGATGAAAAACGGGAGATTCTCATTATGGAGATTATGGGAACTCTTGAAGATGCCCATCGCAAGCGCCTTGCGATGGAAAAAGAGCTTGCGGAAGCGTATAAGGCATTTGCCGTTTCGAAAGTACTGCTTGGTACTGAAAATCTTCGTCGGGCGGCTCTCGGCCTGCAATCTGAGGCGAATGTCGATATTCATGATCGCAGTGTGATGGGCGTTGTCGTGCCGGTCGTTCAGGTTAAATGGAGCAAAAGCGACAAGCCGCGTTATGGCTTTGTCGGCACGACGTATGCTCTGGACAAAGCTGCGAAAATGTTTTCCGCCACTTTGGAAAAACTGGTCGAACTCGCTGAAATCGAGACGACATTGTGGAGACTGGCTACAGAATTAAAAAAGACGCAGCGACGATTCAACGCATTAGATAATATTTTGATCCCACAATATCACGAGACCGTTAAATATATTGAGTATACGCTTGAAGAAAAAGAGCGGGAAATCCTCTTTCAATTAAAACGAGTGAAAGAAAAACTCCAACAGTAGGGAAAACTGCGGGATACGAGTTACGGGTTATGAGTTATGGGTTGCGAGTTACGGGTTATGAGTTACGGGTTTTTGAGTAGAAACCCGCAACATTCAACCCCCAAAACACTCAAACACTCCTCCCAAAACACGCAACACGCTTCCTGTTGTTTTTGAGTGATGGCGACACCAAGTTTTTTTAAAAAAATCCTGATTCCGGCTGATAATTCGAAATACTCGATTGGAGCGGCCCGTTTAGCCATCCAACTCGCTCAACTCCATGAATCCCAGTTAATTTTTCTGCATGTAGTCGATGTGCGGGCAATTGAAACGATGGCACGTTACGGACATGAATCAAAAGAAGCTCTGCTCGTCAAAGCGGAAGAGAGCGGTTGGAAAGTGTTATACAGCCTGGAAGAAGAAGCGGTCGCAAAACACGTGCAGGTGGCTTTAACCCTGGAAGAAGGCACGGCCCAGCGCGTCATTCTGGATGTCGCGGAAAAGTACAGCGTTGACCTGATCGTGATGGGCAAGCACCGTAAAAGCGGTTCGCGTAAAGATGTGGTTTTGGGACCGATCATCGAAAATTCCGAGTGCCCGGTCTTGATTGCGAAGTGAGCAAGTAGAGAATGTTCTCAAACGTCACGATTTGAACCTTGAAACCACACCATTTCATATAATAGAATCATGAAAGTTTGTTCATAAGCATGCAGGTTTGTTCTACAGGAAAGACATTAACCCTTGAAATTGGTTCTATTGCAGTATTAGCTTGTATTGCAATATGCCTGATTCTCCTCACTTTTCAAGCTTATCGCAAGAACGAGAAGGGAATCAATCCATTTTTGTTATTAGTCTGCTGCATAGGAGCCTTATTAATTCCTTCTGTGAGCCATGACTATAAATTTGGCTGCAATTTACGGTCCTGTGGCAATATGCCTTTCTCAGGCTGTTTTATCCACAAATTCCTACACGACAGTTTGGAAGCGATGTTTGTCTATCGTGCTGATAGGGATGCTCTCATGCGCATCTTCTTCAACTCTTTTTTCCTATACACAAAAATCGCTGATATTCCAAAATAGTCTACCAGCCTTGGTGTTGATTCTAGTCGTCAGTACAGTCCTCTCTTTTATGCCGAGAAGCAACACTTTCGAAGGCTGATATGACGCCACTTCCCTTTTAGCACGGACGATTGTATTGAGGTATGCTTTTCTTTGCGTCTCTGCGGAAAGATTTAAACCTTGCGCATCGGCTGGCGGATGATGGTTTTGAGTTTCTCCGGTGCTGTTCTTCTGAAATCGCTCAAATAGATCTCGTGGTGTCTGCCTGAACGCTGATAGCCTTGCTCCTCGATAAAATCGTGTAATTTTTCTATAGTCGGACCTTCTTCAGAGAAAGGACCAATATGCATGACTTGAGCTGCCAGCCCTTCCTCAAAACGTTCGAAGCGTAATTTGGATAAAGCGGCCAGCCCTTTTTTCTTGTCGACTTGTACGATTGCTTCTTGCACGAGGTTTACTGTGATATACTGTTCCGGTTGCATAGTCATCACGGTCCATTGCCAATTGCTTTTGTCCTGAATGCTGAATTGTCCCATATCATCCGCCCACCAAAGTCCCTCCAGCGGCAGCACTCCGTAATCGACAGCGAATGCCCCTTTCTTTATCATGAATTTCAGCGTATAAGAAACGCCGAATAATGCTTCAATCCCCTCTTGAAATTCCTGGGATGTATTCGGATCGCCAGCTCCGTCAATCATCAGAAAGTTCATCGATGGTACATTCACAATCTCAATTTTTTTGGCTGATGGTTTATACAAGTGCTTCAGTTCTTTTTTGTAATCTATTTTGCTCATAATTTTTCTCCATGCCGGACTATGTTTCATCCAAGATGATATCCAGACCGTATAAGAGTGAAATTGCCTCTGGAAGCGAAAATTTCGTTTTCTTCAACGTATTTAAATCCGGTGAGATGGCGTACTGGCGTGATCCGCTAAAATCTGCCTGTGTCAGATTGGTGTACAAAAATCTGCTTTGGGCGAAATCTGTGCCGGTACAATCAGCCTGGGAGAGATCGGCTTCCGCAAAATCGACGTTTCTTGCGACACATCCTGTGATATGAATGCGCTTCAGGGACAAACCGGTAAAGGTTGAATGATTGATGACACTCTTGAAAAAATCGATAGAATGAAGTCCGGTTTTAGGCCATGAGGCTTCGGTCCAATCCACTCCGATAATGTCCGACTCTTCGAATTTCACCCCCATAAACGCAGAGCTTTTCACCTGAATCAGGCTCAGTCTGCACGACTTAAACGTACAATTGAAAAATTTACAGTCCCTAAAAAGGGTCTCTGAAAACGTACATTCTTGAAAAATGCAATCCTCGAATTTCTTAAATTCGAGGTGCTCATTTTCTATGCGCACGCTGTCAAACACTTGATTATCGAACTCTTCTCGTTCATCAAGAATACTCATCTTTCCTCCTGTTTATCCTATTGCCGATTGAACTTGTTTCGAAAGCTTCCATAATCGGTATGTGCGCTCTCTTTTACTGCTTTTGAGATAAAATATTTTGTCAAAGTTTTTTTGATGTGCCGTAAAAATTTTTCGCCCTCACAAAAAACCATTGACAGCAGGAAGACGGTGATTAAAGTGAGCTAAACTTAAAAATGACACGTTGCAAGTTGAAAGTCGAAAAATGCCAGACGAAGATAATCCTTATCACTTCAGGCACTTCCAACGTTAACTCACTTTAGTCACTGAACCATGCGTCCACTGCACGAACGAAAACGATATTTCACGTTTAATAGACATTTACGGGATCTTTTTGGCGAACGGGTCTATAAGATCAGCATTGATGCCGGTCTGACCTGTCCGAACCGTGACGGCTTCAAAGGAAACGGAGGCTGCATCTACTGTTACGGCGACCGTTCCGTTTCTCAGCCGATCGAAAAGACCGCCATGCTGGACAGTATGCGTATCGGATGGAAAGCTGTTCATAAAAAATACAAAGCTGATAAATTCCTGGTCTATTTTCAATCATATACCAATACCTACGCGCCACTCGATGTGTTGGAAGACTTGTACACCACTGCATTGGCTGAAGAGTATATTGTCGGCATTTCAATCGGCACCAGGCCGGACTGTGTGGATGAGCCGGTGCTCGATCTGCTGGGAACCCTGGCACAACAGCATTATCTCTGGGTTGAATATGGGTTACAGTCCGTTCACGAAAGAACCCTCCAGTTGATCAAACGCGGGCATACGTATGATGATTTTCTTGATGCCCTTTACCGCACACAGCAACGACCGGATATTAAAACCTGCGTGCATGTCATTTTAGGCTTGCCAGGCGAGACAAAAGATGATATGCTTGAAACAGCAGATACGCTTTCACAACTTGGCATTCAGGGGGTAAAAATCCATTCCGCCCATGTGCTCAAAAATACACCTCTCGAAGAACTCTATCGGCAGGGCAATTATCGCCCGATGGAATTAGAGGAGTATGTCGAAACCGTCTGCGATTTTCTGGAGCATTTATCCCCGGACATTATTATTCACCGCGTCATCGGGGATGCGCCCAGAAAACGGTATGTTGCGCCGGAGTGGTGTTTACACAAATCAGAGTCCGTGACCCAAATTGATTTGGAATTCGAACGGCGCAGAACATATCAGGGAAGTCGTTTCAAGACAGCATAATGCATTGGAATATAAATTATTATGAGAGTAGAGGAGTGTCAAAGCGAAGCTATGACGGCGAAAGCTTCGCTTCTGTACTCCTGAATAGAGAAATTTTTGAGGATTTATAATAAAGAATATGATGTCATCGTCGTTGGAGCCGGGCATGCGGGCTGCGAAGCAGCCTTGGCAAGCGCCCGTATGGGCTGTAAAACCCTGATTTTCACGATGAATGCCGATAATATCGGTCTGATGCCGTGCAATCCGTCGGTCGGTGGGCTGGGGAAGAGCCATCTGGCGAAAGAAGTCGATGCTCTGGGCGGTGATATTGCCAAAGTAGCTGATAAAACAGGAATCCAGTATCGCACCTTAAATACTCGTAAAGGCCCGGCAGTACAGGCGACCAGAATTCAAGTCGATAAACAGCTTTACCGGCTGGCAATGAAGGAAAGTCTGGAAACTCAGCCAAACCTCGATATCAAACAGGCCGCTGTTGAAGAGATTCTGGTGAAACACGGCAAGGTGCAAGGAGTTCGGACAGATCTGGGGCTGAGTTATCATGCTGAGGCTGTCATTTTAGCGACCGGTACATTTTTGAACGGCCTGATTCATATCGGCCAGCGTCAATATCCGGCAGGACGATCCGGCGAAGCACCTGCGATTGAATTGACCAAGAGTCTGAAAAAACTCGGTTTTCAGATTGGGCGACTTAAAACAGGCACGAATCCGAGGCTCGACGCCAAAACGATCGATTTTTCGGTCGTCAAAAATCAACCTGGCGACGAGAATCCGGAACCGCTTTCATTTTTTACCACAGCGATTCCTCTGCCGCAGATCGACTGCCACATGACTTATACCAATCCGAAAACCCATGAGATTATTCGGAGAAATCTTCGGTATAGTCCTTTATATAACGGTACGATCTCCGGCGTGAGCGCCCGCTATTGCCCATCGTTGGAAGATAAAATTGTGAAATTTGCGCAACGGGAACAGCACCGGGTCTTTTTGGAACCCGAGGGCTTAACGACAAAAGAGATTTACACCAACGGCACTGGCAACAGTTTGCCGATCGAGGTGCAAATCGAATTTTTACGAACGATCAAAGGCCTGGAGGAGGTCGAAATCATCCGCCCCGGCTATGCCATCGAATACGACTTTGTACTGCCGACGCAATTACAACTGACCTTGGAAACCAAGCTCATCGATGGCCTTTATCATGCCGGGCAAATCAATGGCACATCGGGCTATGAAGAGGCGGCTGGTCAGGGCATACTGGCTGGCATTAACGCTGTATTAAAGATTCGTGGCGAAGCACCCTGTATTCTGGATCGCTCCGATGCGTATATCGGTGTGATGATTGATGATCTGGTCACGCGCGGTACAGAGGAGCCGTACCGCATGTTTACATCGCGAGCGGAATACCGGCTGTTATTGCGCCAGGATAACGCCGATCTGCGGCTTATGGAAACCGGATATCGACTTGGACTGATCTCAGGGGAACAACATGCGGCTTTTCAGGAGAAAAAGGCCATGATTGCCGATGAAAGATCCCGTTTGTGCTCAGTCTGGATCAAACCGACGACAGAGGTGAACGGGATTCTCCAGAAACGCGGCACACCACAACTGGAACAGCCGGCTTCATTGGATAGCCTCTTGAAGCGTCCTGAGCTGAACTATGATGATATCAAAAAGATGGAAAGTCAACCGGTGAACCTTCCAAAAGTGGTTGAACAACAGGTTGAAGTGCAGTGTAAATACGAAGGATATATCAAGCGGCAGGGCGAACAAGTCGAAAAGTTCAAACGTCTTGAAAAAAAACGAATTCCCGAACATTTTCCATATGATGAGATCCAGGGACTCTCGAATGAGCTGAGAGAACGTCTTAAAAGCGTTTGTCCTCATTCACTGGGACAGGCTTCCCGAATTGCGGGAATGACTCCCGCAGCATTGTCTATGGTCGCGATCTGGTTGGAAAAGGTGAGTAAAAGACGTGAAACGTGAAAAGTGGCGAAAGTTTAAAGTTGGGGGGAATGAAGACTGATCAATTTCCCACTTGTAACTTCTAACTTGAGTTCACTTCACCAAACTATGGTTGAAATAGAAAAATTGATCAATGATCAGGTCATGATCGTTCTGGTGAATCACGATGGCCTGAATAAAATCGGAATTACTGAAAATAATTTTTACGCAAAGATTGTCGGATACGATCGAATCGGCCTCTGGATTGAAAATCCAGAGTTCACGACCACCAGAGTGCGTGATGATGACGGTAACATTATTCCCCCAGAGCAACGGCATCAGGAAATGTATTTGGCCAATATTCTCATTCCCTGGAGTAATCTTCGTTCGATGGTTCAATTCCCAAGCCGTGAAGGATTCTCGTATGAGGAAGATGGTATCGGAAGTCTGGGGCATGGCGTGTATCTATAATTGATCATGAGCAAGGATGCCTTTCAAGGGAGATTAAGATACCTGTAGCCATAGAAAAAAGAACATATCACCGCAGCGTTGTCAATACCTTTATCCGATTCTCTCGTGAATCGTTACCCCGAAGTACTGCCAGGGTATTATCAAAAATTATAGTCGCAGCCGGTGCATGTATTACTACGAAGCGTCTGCTCCCAAAAGGCAGTCTTATCACCCTTGAAAGTGCAACTGAACATGGCCAGACGGGGCAGCGCAATGGTATCCAGGTTCGCGGCGTAGTCCGGAAAGGTCAGGATAACTCCGGACAGGAGTGCATAGGAATCACATGTGTCGCGTGACGGGATACAGAACATAATAACTTCAACGAGTGGATCATGTGAGAAAGCCCCTTCAAGCCCTCCTGCCGTAAAATGAATGTGCGGCGTGAGAAGGTTCCTGTCGATTGTCAAAGTTCGACTTTTTTCTGAGTAAAGGTCTCCGGATCGATAAGCTCGTCAAAATGGACATGAGGAATGATTTCCACCAATCTTTCGAAAGATGTGCTGCAAAAGAAACTGTTTGACATGCTCCTGGATTCAGCGACCATTCTGGTGATTTCAATGTTATTTTTCGGGGAATTGCTCATCCTGATCTTCCAATTCATTAGCGGAAGAAATCGCTTCAGCCTGTTTGTGTGTTTCGAGTGTTGCTTCATCAACAGGCTGTTTCCCGATAATCTGTTCGAATTCTTCACGCTCGATCACTTCTTTTTCCAGGAGAACCTCTGCAAGCTTTCGGAGCAGATCGAGGTGCTCCTCCAAAATTCCTTTCACAGTAGCATACGAGTTGTCGATAATTGCCCTGATTTCGCTGTCAATGTGTGAAGCAGTCGTGTCGCTGTAGGCGCCAGAGTTCATCCCCGATCCCATCAGAAATGGCGAAGCGTGTCCTTCATCGAAGGTCACTAAGCCCAGTCTATCGCTCATGCCGTATTCTTTTACCATGGTACGAGCGATTTCGGTCGCACGTTTTAAATCGTCGTGAGCGCCGCTGGTGGTCTCTTGAAAGATCAGTTCTTCCGCCCCTCTTCCACCCAGTAAACTGCCAATCCGGTCAAGCAATTCGGACTTTGTCATTAAATAGCGGTCTTCTGTGGGGAGAAACATTGTCATGCCCAGGGCAAAGCCGCGCGGGATAATCGACACCTTATGCACTGGCGTGGCGTTTGGCAGAAAACTCGAGACTAAGGCATGACCGGCTTCATGATACGCGGTGATCTCTTTTTCCTTTTTGGTCATCACCCGGCTTTTTTTCTCCAGACCAGCGACCACACGATCGATGGCTTCTTCCAGATCGCTCATCTCCACTGCCTGTTTATCACGACGGGCAGCCAGTAAGGCGGCTTCGTTCAACACATTCGCCAAATCTGCGCCCACAAATCCCGGGGTTCGCCCGGCAATCACTGTGAGATCGACCGTATCAGCGAGTTTAATATCTTTGGCATGCACCTGCAGAATCTTCTCACGCCCGGCAATATCGGGACGATCGACAAAAATTTGACGATCGAAGCGTCCGGGCCTCAATAATGCTTGATCGAGAATTTCAGGGCGATTGGTCGCCGCCATAAGAATCACCCCATGACGACTATCAAAGCCATCCATTTCGACCAGCAATTGGTTGAGAGTTTGCTCGCGCTCATCATGCCCCCCAACCGGATTACTGCCGCGAGATTTTCCCAGGGCATCGAGTTCATCGATAAAAATAATGCAAGGTGCTTTATGTTCGGCCTGTTGAAATAAATCGCGCACTCGTGATGCACCTACGCCAACGAACATTTCCACAAACGCCGATCCGCTGATACTCAGAAACGGGACTTGCGCTTCTCCAGCAACGGCTTTTGCCAGCAGGGTTTTGCCGGTTCCCGGCGGTCCGACCAACAGGGCCCCTTTGGGGATTTTCCCACCCAGATTTGTAAATTTCTCAGGAGTTTTCAAAAATTCGATGATTTCAATCAGTTCTTCTTTTGCCTCATCAATCCCGGCAACATCATCGAAGGTCACTTTCATCTCATCTTCTTCATAAAATTTTGCCTGGCTTTTGCCGAAGGCCATGATGCCGCTCCCAGGCCCTATTCGTCGCAGGATGAAGAGCATAATGAAGATTAAAAACAGGAGTGGCAAGCCCCAACTCATCAATTCGGAAAGCCAGGTCTGGCTTTGCTTACCGGAATAGGCAATGTTCTTCTCTTCCAATTCCCGAATAAGCTCCGGATCGTCTACATGTGCTGTGGTAAAGGTTAAAGGCTTATTTTTCTCGTCACGCTGTGTTAAGTCACCGGTAATCGTGTCTTTTCCAATAAACACCCGTTGAATTTTTCCGAGCCGCAGGTACTCCTTAAAATCACTGTACAGCATGGTTTCGTCCGGGAGTGTCAGAAAATGATACAATACTCCACCGCCTATAACAGCAGCCAGAAGAATCCAGATCGGAAATGGAGATTTATTGGTTCTGCGAGGCTTGTCGTGCTTTTTCTTTTGCTCTTCGGTGTTTGATTTTTTTTCTTGCTCTTCGCCCATGATTCGCTCTTTTCTCAAAAAAATTAATGGATCGATTTCACTTACATGATGGATAAAAACTCCTTCCAGTTTCGTCAAGCTTAATCTCACAACAATCTTTTTCTCATACGCCCCATAATAAAATTTTCAGGAGCTTATGTCTTGATGGATCGTGTCATGTTCTTTTTGACCTGGAGGAGTTTTTTTTGTATAATCTCTGGAAAAACAAGGAACATGAGATTCCAAAGTCTTACAGCAAGGAGATCGCAACTAACACTATTCACTCGCATTGAGACCGGCATGACCCCTGACAGAGGGGCAACCCCTGTCAGGGGGATGGGGCCAAGCTGGTGAGAATCATGCTGTACATACGGTCACAGAGGAATGTCTCATGTACAGGGATGTGCTGCGTCCGGTGCCTGGTGACGATGATTGCTTGTACAGAATTGACAGCCGTAGAGAACTCATTGAGCATCTGGAGTTATTAGGGGCCGGCAAGTCAATGAAAATTTTATGTCAGCGATCTGCCCATCGTTCAATCATTCACTCGCAAACTCTTCCGAGAACATGCCCTTCATCAAATGTGGCTGTATGAAGTCGAACGATGTATGACTGGCAAGCATAGGATCGAGCAGTTTATCGATCCTATGAACAGCCGGATTGAATAGATGTATAGAGCCTCTCAAAAAGAATGTCGCGTAGGGTGGGCCTGTTTTTTGGGCCCGCCAGGCATTTTCTCATCTCCTAATATGTCAGCCGCTCACTTGCTGTCGCATCTTGATGAAGCTGGATGGTGAATGTCGTGCCGCACCCTTCCTGACTGTCGATACGGATGCTGCCGTGATGAGCTTCGAGAATGCGATGGACGATCGACATCCCCAGTCCGACACCTTTGTCTTTGGTGGTAAAAAATGGCTCAAAGATGCGTTGCTGCTGTTCCTGGGACATGCCGCAACCGGTATCTTCAATCGAAATTGAAACCGCTGCGGTCTCTGTCAATGCTGTGGTAATGGTTAAGGTTCCGCCCGTTCCCATCGATTCAATGGCGTTCTGGATCAGGTTGAAGATGATTTGACGAATGCGGATTCCGTCGGCGATAATTGGGGGAATCTCACCATATCTTTTTTCGACAGTGATGCCGGAAGCGTTCAGCCGTTCCTGAACGTTGAATAATACGCCGTCAATGACATTATTCACCTCTGTCTCTGTATATTCGAAAGTCATATCACGCGCATATTCCAACAAGTCTTTTATGATGGCATTGATCGATAGGATCTCCTGATCGAGATGCTGCATGGTTCCCTGAAAGGATGCCTGAAATTTCCGGCATTCAGGCGATTCCTGGATATCGTGCTGGAGTAATTCAAGCCCCATTTTGATGCCTTGGATCGGATTGCGCAGTTCGTGGGCAATCCGGGATGCCAGACGACCGATCGATGCCATTTTTTCGGCTTGAATAAGTTTGTCCTGAGTCTCTTGCAAGGTGTGGTACGAGTGTTCCAACTCGTCGTTTTTTTGTTGTAAATCGAGCAAGAGTTGGGCGTTTTTTCTCTTCAACTCATAACGTTCAACAGCTCGTTTCAAGGTGACATACAATTCCTGCTCATCCCAGGGTTTGGTGATATAGCGATAGATGCGGCCTGTGTTGATCGCATCGATCAGAGCCTGAACGTCGGTGAAACCCGTAATGACGATCCGAATTGAATCGGGCGAAATGCGAAGACTATGGTCGAGAAATTCGATACCGGTCATTTCCGGCATGCGCTGATCAGTCACGATCACCGGAACCGGTGATTCTTCTTGAAGAATGTCCAGGCCCTCTTTGCCTGATTCCGCAAGCAGCACAGTATATTCCCTGCGAAACAAACGTCGAAATGTCCGCAAGTTTTCTCGATCATCATCAACATAAAGAATTGTAGGCTTATCCATTGTATGTGTCCTGTTTCGATAAACTCAGGGGAATTTCCATCGTAAATTCAGTGCCTCCGCCGACCTGACTTTTCACGGAGATGTCTCCCTGATGTTTTTCGATAATTCCATAAGAAATCGAGAGACCCAGGCCCGTTCCTTCTCCCACAGCTTTTGTGGTAAAAAACGGGTCGAATATTTTAGGAAGTATATCTTCCGGAATTCCCTTGCCGTCATCCCGAATGCAGATACGTACCGTTGTCTCGTGGCATGCCGTAGAAATCCAAACATTTCCTGCCCCATGAATCGACTGGGCGGCATTGGCTAAAAGGTTCATGAACACCTGATTGAGCTGTCCGGCATAGCATTCCACCGGAGGAATGTCTCCATACTGTTTATGAATGACGATCCGTTTTTCATAAATATGCCCCAAAAGATTGAGCGTGGTATCGAGGCTTTCATGAAGATCTATCGTCTTGAGTTCGGCTTCATCGAGGCGGGAAAAATTGCGTAAATCCTGCACGATCTGTTTAATCCGTGTTGCCCCAGTTTCCACATCCTGGATGAGTTCTTCAAGATCCTCCATCAGGAACTCAAAGTCAATATCACGCTTGATGGACTGAAAGGCTTCCTGGTTCTTTTGGTCATTCTGAAAGAGGTGTTCGCACTCGCTGAGTAAGGTTTTTATATCTCGCATGTAGCGTTTTAAAGGCGTCATATTAGAGGAAATAAAATTGACGGGATTATTGATTTCGTGGGCGATTCCAGCCACAAGCTGCCCTAGCGACGCCATTTTTTCGGAATGAACGAGCTGTTCTTGCATGCGCTTCATCTTGTCGATCAATTCGGTCAGCCGTGTATTTTTGCGTTCGATCTCCTGTGTCCGCTCCTGCACGCGATTTTCCAGGGTTTGCGCCCATCGTTCCAACTCTTTGCGGGAAGCCCGCAGATCCTGCATCATCTGATTGAATGATTGGGAGAGTTCTCCAATTTCACGAGGAAAGCCAACCTGGACTTCCTGGCTTAAATCGCCTCGCGCGATTCGATGAGTTCCGGCTGCCAGCCGTTGTATCGGACGGCTGATAATATTGACGAGGGCGCGGGAAACGATCACCGCGAGTATCAGGATGCCCAGCGATAAGCGTCCCCCCTGCTTTTGAATGGCTTGCAGCGACTTTGTCATCCGGTTGAAAGAAATTCCCACGACAACCATACCGGAGACTTCGTGCGGCTGTTCTGCCATCGGCAGCACATCCGGCCCACGAGGCTTGTCAGACTGTTCTTCGCTGCTGGTTTGCACGGTCGGAACAAATATGGGGAGGAAAATATGATACATATCGTCATGATGTTCGGTAAAGGGGATACCCGGAGTGTCGGCAAGAATTTCCGAGATACGATTGAGCACATTTTTTCTTCGCTCCGGAAAAGAGTGTAAAGCCTTCTCGACGATCACCTCGCCCTGAGTATCGATAATCATAGCAAACAGCACATCTCGATCCTGCACGACCCCTTCAACGAGTTTTTCTAACACGTCAACATCGAGAAACAAGACGTTATACTCCGCATTGTACGCCAGATTTTCCGCAAGTGCCAGGCCGTGACGCTGTACTTCGCGAAACAGCATCGTTTTCTCCTGGCGATAAAAGAAGATAGACGTCGCCCCAATCACTCCTACCATGAGGAGGGTCAGCGAGACACTAAATATGTGGTTCAGGCTAATTGTTTTCACAACATGTATCGAAAGTGGAACAGCATCCAGGCTCGCCGCAGCGAACGTCCCGCAGGAAGGACGATACAGAAATTATTCATAGAGAATTGCAGCTTTTTCCTGAATTTGTTTCGGAATCGTCACATTCAGCAACGCTGCCGTTCGCAGATTTAACGACAACTGAATTTTTTCCGGTACCGTATTCTGCAACTGTGCCGGCGGTGTGCCGGTGAGAATTTTTTCAGCTAATTGTGCGGTTTGAAGGCCGATATCCCGGCTATGAAACAAGAGAGCACACAGAGCCCCGGCTTTGACGTATGAAGCAGAAATACCGACAAACGGCAGTTCGTGTTTAATCGTATATCGGATGATTGAAGCGGTTGCACGCGGCGTATAGACCGTACTATCGACAATTCCCAGCAGAACATCGGCTTCCTTGCCGACTTGAGACAAAGCTGCCGGAATTTCTTTGGGCGAAATGACCGGAAACGGCTTGATTCGGAGTCCAAATTGTTCGTGCTGAGAAAGCTGTTCGATGAGAAAATCTCCCTGCTGCGCAGGATCGTAGATGATTCCGACGGTCCTGGCTGTCGGCAGCACTTTACTAATCATTTCGAGTTGCAAAGAAAATGAAATATTGAGCGAGGCTCCGACAATATTACTTCGATCCGGTAACACCCGTTCCGGGTTCAGGACCATCGAAAAAAGAATCGGAATATCATCGATCTGGCGGGCCACTTCACTGGTGGCTTTTGTGCCGATTGTCACAATCAACCGAATATCCGAAGGCGTCTGAGAAAGACTCTTTTGCTTGAGGGTGCTATAGAGCCTTTCGGGACTTTCATAAATGACCGTATAAAAACGCTGAGAAACACGGCGGCGCAGACCGTGTAAGAAGCCTTCGACCGCTTCCTGATAGGCTTCGACACCACGAGGCTGTACGATCGCAATGGTAAAAGGGGACACGTCCTGCTGCTCCGCCATGATCCACTCTCCGCCCGGCCAAAAGGCGCTGACAATGAGAATGTGTGTCAGGAATATCAGAATGTGTCGCGGCGATAGTATCATGAGTTAAAACGCATACTGGAGTTCGATAAACACTGAACGACCCGCATTCGGCACATCATCGGGAATAACAGTCAGCATGTCATCCGCCGATAAGGTCGGAGAGGGGGAGCGATATTCCGTATCGAAGAGGTTCTTGATAGAGAGCGCTGCGTTCCAACCGGAACGAAACATATTATTCGCTCTGAATGTCATATAGAACAGGCTGTAACCGGGAAGCGGATCGCGGATATCGTCAGGCTCCCGCAGACGTTCGCCGCAAAGAAACACATTGAAAGAGAGCGAAAATTCGTCGCTAAACGTCCGGAGAAGCTGGAAATTCGTATGTTCGGCATCTTCAGCAGCCGACATGTTGAACCCCAGGCCGATATTCGCGGTATGGCGAGCCACGTGTGCCGCTTTTCGATGCGTATCGGAATCCCTGGCATCATGAAAGGAATAATTCACGCGGTAGGTCGTTCCGATGATTCTGGGGATAATCCCCAATCCGATTTCCTGCTCGCTTTTCCCGTGAATTTCCACTTCGACCCCATGCACGTCGATGCCGCCGACATTCTGATAGCGTCGGGTCGTGCCTATCGGATACACGCCGGAATCCTCGCCGTCCTGGGTCTCAGTCAACTTATTAATGTCCGTATAAAAATAATTGAGTTCTCCGAACAGCCAATCAACCGGTTTATAGCCGATTCCCAATTCGAATGTGCGAAGTTCCTGAACCACCAGATCGTCCTGAGTCCCCATAAGCTGAGGACTTGTTTCAGGAATCGTGGTGTCAATGAGGAATGATTCGATATAAGATGGGGTACGAAAAGCCGTACCGAACAGGGCTTTGACGTTTATCACAGGGCTTGGTGTATACGTCAAGCCGGCTTTCGGCGTAAACACTCCGCCGTATTCATTGAAATAGTCGCCTCGCAGTCCGGCCGTCAACTCGACGTCGGGCCGTATATTCCAGGAGTCTTGGAAGAACAGAGCAATGGAATGCTGGAATGACGAGAGATTCAGGTCCGGCTGAAGCTCTTGAATCTCGATCAGATGCGTCGGATCATTCCCTAAAAAACCGGATAAATCGTTCAGACGAAATCCCACATCATACACGGTGAAATATTCATAGGCTATGCCGACAGCCAGATCGTTCCGATGAAACAGGCGGATATCGAATTGGCATTCCGCCCCAAAACGCTGACTTTTCGCCTGGTTTTCGGAGATCAAACCGGTCGGAAACTCAAGCCAATCATTCTGCTGAGTCGGCAGAACAATCCCACGGGCAGCCTGTTCGTAGAGTGTAAGTGAATAAAAATCGGCATACGCCCTTCCCCCGAATTCCACACGCTCGGTGAAATGTTTTCGATACGCCAGATCAGCGTACAAATGCTGGGTTTCTTCGTAGGAATCGTCATTCACCGCATAATAATTCGAGAGAAACGGTCCCCGGCGTTTATCAAGAAATTTCCCGTGAAACGTCAGATTATGGACATCGAATTTCCAGGACAGGTCGAACTGTTCCCGCTCTTCCCGATAGGTTCCCGGAGCAAGGGAAATTTGAGGGAGCCCCAATGATTCGCCAGCAGCTTCATACAGACTTATACTATCAGCTGCCATCGACAATTTCGGGCCGTTCGTGGTGTAATAATCGCCCAATAACGTGATTTCTAATTTTCCCAGTACCTTTCCAAGCAGAAACGACGGGTTATACGTATCGGAACTCCCTGCTCCGAAAGCCACTTCGACCCCATCGATATCCTGCGCGTTTTTGGTTATAATATTGACGACGCTGACAAAAGCATTTGCGCCATATACAACCGATGCCGGCCCTCGAATCACTTCGATTCGTCGGACGTTTTTCAACGAAAGATCTTCATAAAAGGTTGTTGCCCCACCGGTAATCGGATCGTTGAGCGAATGGCCGTCGATCAAAATCTTCACGTCCGGCGATGAGTCTTCCGACAGCCCTCGCACGGCAATTTGAGACGTTCCCGTAGCGTCTGCCGTTATTTCCACTCCCGGGATGGTTCGTAAGACATCCAAAATCGTTCTGGCCCCCATCCGTTCGATATCTTCCTGGGTAATGATACTGATAATAGAAGGAGCCGCAGTGATCCGTTCGGATTTTTTCGAGGCTGTGACAACAATTGGAATATCTTCGAAAAAGGATAATTCGTCAGCAGGTTCATCTGAAAGCGAAGGCTCTCCGGTTGATGCTTGTATTTCTGCCGGTGATTCGGAAGAATTGACGGGCGAGTCCTGGCTAAAAGCCGGGATACTATTCAGGCCCAGGGAAAATGTAAGCAAGAGAAGGACAAGCAGAAGGATAGAGCTTCTGCGAAGCAGTTTTAGCGGTAGGGCGTGAGAGTCAGAACGAATATCTTGCATACGGTATAAATGGCGGCTGCTTGATCAATACATAAACAACTTTCCAACGAATCAGGATTCACCATTTATCATACCTGCAAAAAAAACAAGGAATATTTTTTCCAATCCCCAAAAATTAAGACATCTACCGTTGGATCAGTTCGACTGTGCCAGTGCCTTCGACATGATTTCCCTGATCGTCTTCAGCCCTGATACGCCAGGTTTGCTTGACACAATAACTGCATGTATGATTCGAACGAGTTCTTAACGTCCCGAACTGCTCGATATACGATGTCCCAAATTGGTCGATAATGCCCTGTTCGTCATAATCTCGCTTTTTCCGTGAGATCTCGAAATTGTCAAAATCCTCGATCTTCATGGACGTCAATCTGGCTCCAACTCCATTGACTTCGCGAAGCGTGACAAGGAATTCAAACTCATTACCATAGCCCTGCGTCACGGGGTCTGGGTCGAAGTCGAATGTCAACACAGCAATTTCACCCGGTAAAATCGGAGTGCTTTGGCGTGTATTTTCCTCACACGCAGTTAATGCGACGATAAGGCATAAGAGGAGAAGAAGGAAATATAGTTTTTTATACTGAGGTCTCATGACACATCTAATTCCCATAGTTTCGGATGCTTTCCGGGGATTCAGGGGGGAACCCCTTCAGCACGCCGAAAACTATGGGAGCAACCGGGAGAATCGATAGCGGAAAAAGATCTGGGGGAATAGGGGAAAGATGAAAGACAGGAAGAGGAGGAGCAACCCACATTCATCTTCGTACAGATTTTTCTCTCATCATCGTTCTCACCGGAGTATCGATATATGAAATTATTTCAAAGTGACTATACTTTCATTAATATCTTCAAAACGAATGCCAGACGACAAAATTTTTTCCAACGAGAGAGGTTTTATCGTCTGATTATCTTTTTATCTCATTAAAAAATAAGAGCTTATAATATAATAATGATAAAAATACGGTAAGGAGTTTTCCCCCCTCACTACATGTGTGGCACATCGGTTTTCAGAAATGAAGATGCAGGGTCAGAAATGCTATTTCATAGAAATGGCTTTCCTGAACAGTATGAAAGATTGAAAAATTTATCAATCACAGTGTAAAAACATTGACGTGAAAAGATGAAAGCACAATGAATAAATCAAGGCATAAAAGACGTGAACACAATGGCTGATGTGATCGATGATAAGATTTTTGGCGATGATATGGGGGAACGAATGGAAGCACAGGACATCAAGAAGCTTCAACAACAATTAGCGCTCAAGCAAAAAGAACTCGATCTGATCCTGGCAATTGACGACATTCGAGATATGATGTCCGAACCATCGACGATGATGACGGCTCTGGCAGGGATCCTGGCCAGGCAGATTGATGCGACGTTATGTGGAATCTGCCTTGTGGAGAGAGATACTCAGCGTTTAATTTTAAAAGCTGTGAGCGATCGAAGCGGACAATTCGGATATCTCGACTCGGAAAGTCTTCACGAATTACATACCTGTACGACAGGTTCGCAAGACATCTTTGTCTGGTCGGGCGATGACATTCCTCCTCTGCTTCAAAGCCGATACGTCTCGGAAGATGTCTGCATTGCAGCAGTTCCGATCTGTTTAAATGGAGAACGACTGGGGCTGATCGTGCTGATCCGCACCGGAACCGGATTCGGACCGGATGACATCGAACTCATTAAAATTGCCGAAAGCCAGGTCGATTCAGCCGTGATTCAGGCCTGGGAATATCATACCCTTCAACAGAGAAATAAGGAGTTGGAAGCGATCTATCAGATCGATAATATCCGCGACCGCCATCTCTCTTTCGATCAGATGTTGAGTACGGTGCTCGGAGCACTCCGAAAAATCATCCAGGCCGAAGCCGGTTTTATCATGCTCTATAACGAATCCGAACGCCGTCTGGATCTGCGCGCAAATACGAAGGACGATCTGTTTCCCTTTGCGCTGCACGCTGAAGCGATTCATCGTATTGCGTCAGAATCCCTCCAGCAGAGCAAAATGGTCTGGTATAATGAGTTCGATCCCGTGTTACGTTCGATTATGTGTCTTCCGCTCATTCTGGAGAACAAGATTATCGGAGTCCTCGGCGTCATTAACCGATATGGTCAGCAGGGATTCGACTCGGAGGATCGGCGCTTATTGAGCGCCATCGCCAGCCAGATGGATACGGCGATTTTTGAAAGCCTCGAAAAACGCCATTTGCGCGATGTGTTAGGACGGTCGGTCGATCCGAATATCATGGAACGATTGTTGTCATCATCGGGAGACGATATGGTCAATTGCGAGCGCTCGGTTCTTAGCGTTCTATATGCTGATTTACGAGGTTCGACAGCGCTGGCCGAGCACACGGAACCGGAACGTCTGTTACGCTTTATTAATGACTATTTGGGTCAGATGACCGACGTCATTTTGGCCCAGGAAGGCACTCTTGATAAATTTGTCGGCGATGAAGTGATGGCGTTGTTTGGCGCGCCGTTCCCACAAGCAGATCATGCGTTACGAGCTATTCATGTGGCGATAGAGATGCAGGCGGAGCATCAAAAGATCATGGCAGCCTGGGAAGGGCAAGGAGTCACGCCCTGTCCGATAGGCATCGGGATTGCCAGCGGAGAGTTGATCGTTGGTGAGGTCGGATGTAAAAAACGCACGGATTACACGGTTATCGGGCGAGCGGCCAACCTCGGAGCGCGAATTTGTAGTGTTGCGAAAGGCGGTGAGATCCTCATCAGTCAGGAAACATACAACCTGGTGCAGGATCAGATCGAGGTCGAGCCGATTGTCGGTGTCAAAATGAAAGGAATCCCCGATGACGTCACGATTTATCGAGTATGAAGCGTGAGTCATCCAGACGCGATAGACCATGATGGCGCTCTTTAGAATGAGGAAGTTACTGCCTGTGATCATCGTGTCATTTTTCTTGTCTTGCGTACCGGGCTGCGGGAGTCTTGCAGGCTCAGGAGAAGTCATATACATGCCTATACAGAATACGACTGGTGATGACGTGGTGGTTGTCCATGGATTAGGCCGAACGTATCGTTCCATGAAGAAACTTCAGAGATTTCTGGAGCGGCAAGGCTATCATGTCTTCAATTTCAATTACCCGTCGACCCGGCATGATATTGAGACGCTTTCTCAAAAGTATCTCAAAACCTTTGTGGAGAACCATTGCCAGAATCCCACAAAAAAAATCCATTTCGTCACCCACTCAATGGGTGGAATTCTCGTGCGATACTATTTGAAACATCATGCCCTGGATCGCCTTGGACGGGTGGTGATGCTGGCTCCCCCAAATCAGGGAAGCGAAGTGGTCGACTGGCAGCGTCATTGGATGATTTTTCGATGGCTGTTCGGTCCCGCGGCCCAGCAGTTGGGAACACATGAAAACCATAGTCTGCCGATTCGGCTGGGCGCTGTGGATTTTGAAGTCGGTGTGATCGCCGGGGATAAAAGTGTCGAACTGATTCATTCGTTGGTGATTCCGGGAGATGATGATGGTAAAGTCTCGGTTGAACGGGCAAAAGTTGCTGGGATGAAGGATTTCCTGGTTGTTCATAAAACCCATACGTTCATGATGAGAGATCCCGAGGTGTTAGGCCAGATAGTATCTTTCCTGAGAACAGGAGCCTTCCGGCGAGATTCTCAGGAGGCACAAGTATCATAAGTCATAGAGGGTGAATCTGCCCCGATTCTTGTCGCTGATGGTAAAATCACCTCGATGGTGTTCTTGTTTCACCATGGCTTCCTGAGCCTCCGGCTGCCTTCGAATACTATAGAAAACAAGCTTTCCTGTCAAGTAAGATTCCGGATTGAATAACTTGACAGGCTGGAGCGGAATGTGTAAGAAAGTTGATTTATGAATATTCTGGGAATTGAAACATCATGCGATGATACCTCAGCCGCCGTCGTACGGGACGGCAAAGAAATCCTCTCGAACATCATTTCCTCACAAAACGAATTTCATGGGAAATACGGAGGAATCGTTCCTGAAATCGCTTCGCGTAAGCATGTCGAACTGATCCTGTATGTCATTCAGGATGCGCTCGATACGGCAGGCATGACGTATAAGGACATCGACGCGATCGCTGTCACCCATCGTCCCGGGCTGGTCGGTTCCTTGCTTATCGGTCTTTCGGCGGCTAAAAGCATAGCCTATTGTTATGAAAAACCTCTCATTGGCGTCAACCATCTTTTGGGCCATGTTTATGCCAATTTTTTCAATCAACCCGGTCTGGAATTGCCGCACCTGTCCCTGACGGTATCTGGCGGGCATACCCTGGTGATGCATATCACGTCCCCGACTCACTATTCCATTATGGGACATACTGTGGATGATGCCATCGGTGAGGCCTACGATAAAGTCGCGAAATTTTTAGGGCTCGGTTTTCCGGGCGGCCCGGTCATCGATCGCCTGGCCAAAAAGGGTAATCCCGACGCGATCGATTTTCCCAGCCCGTTACTGCATTCGAAAGATTTGAATTTCAGTTTCAGCGGCCTCAAAACGGCAGTCATCCGTTATGTGACCGAACAGCGGCAATCTGGACGAGATCTCAATGATGCTGATGTTGTGGCAAGTTTCCAAAAATCCGCTATCAGGGTGCTGGTCAAAAAAGTCTTGCATGCTGCCAGGGAACAGCAGATCTCTACAATAACCCTTTCCGGTGGAGTTGCTGCCAACAGCGCATTACGGGAAACCTTGATCGCTGACGCACAGCAGCAGGGCATCGCGGTCTATTATCCACCCTTAGTCATGTGTACTGATAACGGCGCTATGATCGCGGGCGTCGCGTATCATCTGTATCAGGAAGGAGTTCGAAGTGGACTTGATTTGAACGCCTATCCGAGTATTCCGATGCAGGGTGTAACATAATGCCTCCGACTCCACTGATTCGAACAATGACCGAAAACGATTCTACCGCCTCGATCATCCACGAGGCGAGCCAGATTATACGCCAGGGCGGGGTTCTCGCCTGTGCGACGGACACCGGCTATTTGCTCGGCGTCAACGGCCTGAATGTCGCGGCGATTCGTAAAGTGTATCAGATCAAAGGCCGTTCCTTTGATAAACCGATCCATCTGGTTGTGCCCGACCTGAACATGGCGCAGGAACTGGGCGAGATACATCAGCAGGCCGAAGCGGTGTTTCACCACTTTCTGCCAGGCCCGTTGACGGTGATCGTGAAGAAAAAGGAGGTGGTCCCGGAACTGCTGGTCAGCGGACTCGAAGGCGTCGGGCTGAGGATTCCTGAAAATAAGGTCCTGCTCGATCTGGTCACGGCTGCCGGCGTCCCGATTACCGCCACCAGCGCCAATCGTTCCGGACTTGCTACTCCGTTCAGGGTGACAGAGGTTCTGACCGAACTGGGAGATGCTGTACAAGATGTCGATCTGATCCTCGACCAGGGGCACACACAGCACGGCATGCCATCCACGATCCTCGATATGACGCATATTCCGGCCCGCATTGTACGCGAAGGCCCGGTGACGGCTGCGATGCTGAAAGCCTATCTGTAAGTCGAGACTCTTCCGGTTCGAGTTACTTCCTTTTATCCAAAAAAGGGAGAATAGAAGCCTGAACCTATAGTCGGGAAAGGAAATAGCAAGATGTTAGTGTTGGATATTAAGCATCCTATTCCTTCTCTCCTGGCACAGGTAAACTTTTTTCAGCAATGTGAAGTAACACTCCAGGGATATGCGATTATGTTTGACATACCCCCAAAGTATTCGTACTAAATATGTACTGAAATATTTGCTGCAACTGTATGGTATCAAGAAAAAAATAAAACGATATTTTATTTTCGTTTGGCAATATACGATCCTGTGATATGATGTATTTTGCGGGTGTATATGCTTGAATTGTATGAGATGGGAGGAATGGGGTTGCGGTGAAAAGTGAATGACTGAATATCACTCACCGTACGCAGGCATGTGAAAAGCCCTGAACCGCTCCGAGGTAAAACCACTCAGAAAAACATCTTTTTTGCGTAAGGTGAGAGAATATAAAAAACATGAGGACCAGAACTGAGTAAGAGTATATCCTTCAACTCTGGTTGTGTGATTTTCTGCGCCAGGCAGCGATAAAAGGGGATAGCCAGAGAATTAAGGTGACGACTCCGAGGACGGCGCTTACCGGACGCTGGAAGAATACGCTCAAATTCCAGTCGCTTTTGATCATGGATACCATGAAGCTGTCTTCTAATAAACGTCCTAAAACAATCCCCAGAATGGCTGGCGCGACAGGAATATCGTTGGACTCCATGAAGTAAGCCAGAATTCCGCAGGCCAGCATGACTCCCACATCAAAAGTTGTATTGTTGATGGCAAAGGAGCCGACAATACAGAACATTAAAATCGCCGGCATGAGCATATTACGCGGCACACGCAATAATTGACTGCCGGCCTTGATGGCTAGAATTCCGAAAGGGATCAAAATGAGATTGGCCAGGATAAATGCGATATACACGGCATATAAGATTTCCGGTGTTTGTTGGAAAATCATTGGTCCGGGTCGCAGTCCTTTCATAAACAGGACACCAATGACAATGGCAGTGATGGAATCTCCCGGTATCCCGAAAACCAGAGCCGGAACCCAGGCTCCGCCAAGACTTGCATTGTTGGCTGTGCCCGCGTCAACAATGCCTTCAATATGACCGCTGCCGAACTTTTCAGGGGTTTTGGAAAATTTTTTGCTGAGAGCGTAACAAATCCAGGCGGCAATGTCGGCTCCGGCGCCGGGCAGTACCCCGACAAAGGTTCCTATAATGCCGGATCTGGCGATGTTCAGTTGATACTTTTTTAAGGTGAGTCCGATGCCACTGAACATCTTGTGGGTTTGAACGGCCCCCACCTTGTAGATATGGTCCTCTGAAGAAACTGCCCGCATGACCTCGGATACTCCGAACATGCCAATCATTGCCGGAATAAAGGTGAAGCCGTTTAAAAAATCGGTGATGCCGAAGGTAAAACGGGGATAGCCCAGGGTAATGTCAACCCCCACCTGAGTCATAAAGAGGCCGATCAGCAGTGAAATCATGCCTTTGAGAAGTGAACCTTTCGTCACCAGAACCGCACAGCTTAATCCGATACAGGCCAGCCAGAAATATTCAAAAGACGTAAAGCGCATCGCCACTTCCGCCAGCATGGGAGCCAGAAAGATCAGTATACCGGCGCCGATCAGACCTCCGATAGCCGCGGATGTGACATCTACCCCCAACACGAACGCAGCCTTCCCTTGTCGTGTTAACGCATAAGATTCACCCACATACGCAGCGGATGAAGGCGTACCCGGAATACGGACCAGAGCGCCGGGTATGTCGCCGGCAAAAATAGCCATCGCTTCCATGGTCACAATGGCTGCTAAGGCTGGAACAGGGTCCATAAAAAAGGTCACCGGCACGAGCAATGCGGTTGCCATCGTTGCCGTGAGCCCTGGAATCGCGCCGACAAAGAGGCCGTACATGGCTGAGATGCAAATAATCATCAGCACATAAGGCTGAACGATCAGAGATATTGCGGTAAAAATATGTTCCATGACAACTACCAGCCCCATAAGCCCCATGGAAGGGGAACTAACAGAATTTTTGCAAACAGTACGTATATGGCCAGCGTTACGACAACAGACAATATCAGGCTCCGCAGAGTGCTGACGCCCAGCCACTTAGGTGCTGCAAACAGCAACACAGCAGAGAGAATCAGGAAACCGATATAGTCGGATAAAAAGATATAGCAGAGGATGACGGCCAGCACGAAGAGAATATTTATTATGCCCCTTTTACTCAGTGTACCGACATCAAACGTGAGCAGCTTTTCGCCCGCGCGAACCCCCTGAGCGATCAGCCCTGTCCCACAGATGAAAAATAACACGGCCAGTACGCTGGGAAATAACGCCGGTCCCGGATACCCATTATCTAACGATGGGAACGTACGGACATGTACCAGCACTGCAATAGCAAAAAGAATCAAAATCAGCCCTATGGCCGTGTTACTCACTCGCATAGTCTATTGTACCCTTGAGTTCTTGTTTCTATAAAATTCTCATTGTTATTTAGCAAGGCCGGCGGCTTTCATGACGTCGCCGTTATCCTTGTCGGCTTGCTCAAGGGCTTTTGCGAAATCAGCCGAATTCAGCCAGTAAATCCCATAGCCGCGATTGTTCATAAATTCAGTAAATTCCGGACTCTCAACCACCTTCTTCATGGCCGGCTCGAGCACATCGATAATGTCCTGAGGAGTCCCTTTCGGAGCGGCAATACCACGCCAGGACCCGCAAGCCCAGTCGATTCCCATCTCTTTGAGGGTCGGTACATCCGGATAGTTACCACTTCGTTCAGAACCCATAAGAGCCAGAGGTTGGACTTTGCCGGCCTCGATTAACGTTGCCGCTTCCGGCAAAGAACAAGTCACCAAAGCGACACCGTCGGCCATCAAATCCTGTAAGGCCGGTGCCGCGCCTTTGCTGGGAATCCACTTAATGTCAGTAGGAGAAAGCCCTAAGGTTTTGAGCCAGCCGGCCATTGCCAAATGCCAGATACCGCCCTGACCGGTGCCGGAAGCTTGCATTTTTCCGATATTTCCTTTGACGTACTTTTCGAGCTCTTCATAAGATTTCCAGGGAGCGTCTGCGCGAACGCTAATGCCGGCAGGGTCAGAGTTCACCATAGCAATGGGGGTAAGATCCTTATAAGAAATTTCGGTCAACCCCAGCCAGCGCATCATGGCAATCTCCACTGTCACCATACCGAGAGTGTAACCATCGGGTTTAGCCGTTGCTATTGCCGTATGCCCCACAGCACCGCTGCCACCGGTACGGTTCACAACATTGACCGGTACGCCCAGTTCTTGTTTGAGCAGAGTGGCAACGATGCGGGAAACGGCATCAGTTCCTCCACCTGCCCCCCAGGGGCAAATCAGAGTGATGGGCCGGCTGGGATAGTCTTTGGCTAAAGCCGTTATGGGACTCATTGTAACGATCATGACAACAGTTAAAACCAGCGCAACCAAACGTGTTCTTTGCATAGTGTTCTCCTTTTTCAGTTGAAATCGATATTGAGAAGATTACCAAAACATTTCACTATTATAACACATAAGTAATGACGAATCAATGTTCTTTGATTTTGAGGACCCTGCGAGCCGTAAACACGAATCGTTACTTCATCAAAAGCTCAGCAAATCAATGCATTGTACTTAACATTATAATAGCACGCATTGAAAAATTCTGTACGCAAATTTTTTTGTCAAGTAAAAAAATAAAACAATGTTTTATTTTTATTTGACAGGATGCGTGCCATATGTCATCGAGTTATGTGTGGTTACTGGATATGTGCATCCTGGAAGTTAAGAGGTTTTTTTACGATGGCGAAAAATGAATTAGTGAGTTCGGTTGTGAAGCTGGTTTCTTTATTCGAAGCGCTCGCAACACAGGATGAAATGGCGCTTTCCGATATCTCAAACACGATTAAGGTCCATAAGAGCACAGCCTATCGTTTTTTGACATCATTAAAAGAACTGGGATATGTGAAGCAAAATGCCGAAAATGAAAAGTATAGCCTTACGCTGCGTTTGTTTGAAGTCGGCGCAGAGGTGCTTGCCCGCCTGGATGAAAAGGAAGCGGCCCGTCCGGTGATGAAAAAACTGGCGGAACAGACGCAGGAAACCGTCCATCTCGGCATGCTCGACGGGGAAGACGTGGTGTATATTGATAAGATTGACTCCCCTCAAACGCTCAGAATGTATTCAAAAATTGGCCTGAGGTCACCAGCGTATTGTACGGCGATTGGGAAAGCTCTTTTAGCCTGGGCGCCTTCCGATGTGATTACCCATCTTGTCGGCCAGGAAAATGCATATCGTTTCACGGACTATACTCTTGTTGAACCCTATCGAATCAGAGAAGAATTGCATAAGATCAAAGAAAGAGGCTACGCTGAGGATAATGAAGAACATGAAATGGGGGTCTGCTGCATCGCTGCCCCCATTCGCAATATGGCCGGAGAGGTCACTGCCGCGATTAGTGTCGCCATGCCGACCTTGTGGTGGCCGCTGTTGTCCGAGCTTCTTTGCCCGTGCCGCAGCCAGGCAATATCCTTCAGCGAGCAGCCCCGGGCCGTATTGACCGCCCAGGGGAAGCGCCGTTCCAACTTGGGCCGGTCGAAACGGGCATTATGAGCGATAAAAATTCCAGCTTGGTCCACACACAATGCCCTCAGTCGATCCTCGTCAAAACGCTGGCCCGCAATATCGGCATTCCTATGGCCGATCATGGTCGTGATCTCCGAACTCGTTGATTTCATTTTCTAAATTTTGTAAAATTTTGAGTATTTCCTCATAATCAGGATACTCTCCATAAATCATCTCTCGCATCACCGCATAGTCTTTTTTGACCGATTCCAAGATACGGCCGTTCAGCATCAACAGCGCAGCGGCACACCGGACCGAGGGTTTCCGAAAGAACCGGAAGCAAGCGTTCGGCAATATAGCTGATTTCGGCCGCATGAATGGCTGTGTTGACCTTCTGTTGTTGCGTGTTGGAGCGCTCTTGTTCCGGGGGGGCGGTCGGCAGTTCATCCCAATTGAGA
>PDWJ01001729.1_pt1 | contig 61070 bp, 48 predicted proteins | sample 1430881 | NCBI WGS metagenome assembly PDWJ01 (sample SAMN01162460, study PRJNA174530) | Oral metagenome, whole genome shotgun sequencing project. | biome: Marine environment; feature: Marine mammal; material: Swab sample of the gingival sulcus; isolation source: swab sample of gingival sulcus... | reverse complement strand
GAAGGGCGCCTGCTGGTAGCAAGCAACCGACGAGCGACAACCGCTGTGATTTCGCAGACCAGCGCGGCGATGGGAGGTAAGTTGGTCAGCGCTCTAGAAGAACCAGTGGCCTGTCGCGCCGAAGTAGAAGGCGTTGCGGAAGCCACCATCGACGCGGACGCTGAACTGGTCGGAGATCTTGAAGTCGAAGCCGACCAGCAGGTGGACGATCGGCACGACGGGCCAGACGTCGGTCTCTCTCCAGCGCTTGGGGTTGGTCGGGCTGTCTTGGTCTTCGGTGCCCTGGTTCTTTGGGTCGTTGAGCCAGGCGTCGGGGTTGTCCGGATTCATCCCGACCACGCGACAGCGGGACTCGTCGCCAGCGGTGCCGGAGTCGCAATTGTCGCCGGCGCTGACGCGGAAGAGGTCGCCGAGCACGATGCCGATACCGACGCCACCACCCCAGACGAAGCTCATCCAAGGCAAGATGCTGTGGTGCTTGATGAAGTGCACCGAGAACGCCAGCACGTTGAGGCCGTCAAATTGGACGTAGTCGACCTCCGTCGCAGGGTTTTTGCCTTTCTCGAGGTAGTTGCCGTCGGTCGGGCTGTAGAAGCCGAAGTCGACCGAGCCGATGATGTCAAAGGTGCCGCGGCGATAGACGAACTCGGCGCCGAAGGCCATCGAGTTGAGCGGCGTGCTCTCCTCGAAGAAGAGCCCCAGCAGCCACGGGTGGATGAACATCGCGCGGATGTGCAACCCGACGCCGAACTTGCTCGTGGTGGGCGCCTTGGCGACCACCGGCGTATCGGTCACCGGGTTGTCCGGCTCGTCCGCGCTCTTCGCGCCAGGCTCACCGCCCCCCTTCGCGCCCGGCTCCCCAGCGCCCTGTGCCCCGGGCTTGCTCGGCTCGTCGGAGCTCGGCTTACCCAGAGCTGGCTTGCTCGGCTCACCTTGGCTCGGCTCACCGGCGTCTTTCTTGGCGCCGGGCTTGGTCGGCTCGTCGGCCTGGGCGACCCGGAGTCCAAGCGGCGTCTTGGCGTCGACCGTGCCGACGAAAGAGAGAGAGAAGGTCAGCACACAGCTCAACCCAAACAAGGTCCGCATCTTCGGCACATCACACCTCACGCAGTCAGTGGTCGGTGGAGTAGGTTTTCGCTGAGTCTTCGCAGTTATAGCAGATCCGCCCCAGAGGGGCATGCCAGTCGTTCGGGGCGCGTATCAGGCGCGATGGTCGATCCCCAGCGCCTTCATCTTCTTGTAGAGATGGCTGCGCTCGAGACCTAGCGCCTGCGCTGTCTTCGAGACGTGGCCGCTGTTGTCCTCGAGGGCGCTGAGCACGATCTCGCGCTCGGCGGCCCCAGTGAGCTCCTTGAGCGTCGCGCCTCGCCGATAGACGCTCGGGGCGCTCTTCACCGCCGGCAGGATCGCCTGCACGTCGGCCTCCTCGATATCCCCATCCGAGAGGATCACCAGCCGCTCGATGCTGTTTCGCAGCTCGCGAACGTTCCCGGGCCAGTCATGCTGCATCAGCATCGTGAGCGCGGCTTGGCTGATCTCTGTTGGGCGTTTGCCGTGCAGCTGCCAGGCCTGGTCGAGGAAATGTCTCGCCAGCTGCGGTATGTCGGGCTTGCGCTCACGCAGCGGCGGCAGCTCGATCGGCACGACGGCGAGGCGATAGTAGAGGTCGTCGCGAAAACGCCCACCAGAGATCTCCTCTGACATGTTTTTGTTGGTCGCGGCGACGACCCGCACGTCGACCTTCAGCGCGTCGGCGCTCCCCACCCGCTCGATCTCGCCCTCTTGTAGCGCGCGCAGCACCTTCGCCTGCGCCGAGAGCGACATGTCGCCGATCTCGTCGAGAAAGAGCGTCCCGCCGTGAGCCGCCTCGAACTTGCCCTTCCGGGAGCGCGTCGCGCCGGTGAAGGATCCCTTCTCGTGGCCGAAGAGCTCGCTCTCGATCAGCTCTTGCGGGATCGCTGCGCAGTTGACCTTGATGAAGCTCTGCTCCGCTCGCTGCGATCCCTCGTGAATCGCCCGAGCGACCAGCTCCTTGCCGGTGCCGTTCTCACCGGTGATCAGCACCCGCCCCTGGGTTGGCGCCGTGCGACGGATCACATCAAAGACGCGTTTCATCGCCGCGCTGTCGCCGATCATCTGCCAGTCGTTGCCACTGGCGGCGCGCAGCTGAGCGTTTTCTTCGCGTAAGCGCTCGAGGGCCAGCGCGTTGTCGAGAGTGATCAGCAAGCGCTCGGTGGAGAGCGGCTTCTCGACGAAGTCGTTCGCCCCGAGCTTGGTCGCCTGTACGGCGGTCTCGATGGTGGAGTGGCCGCTCATCATCACCACCGGCAGGTTGGGCTGGCTCGATTTCAGGCGCCGCAGCACCTCGATACCATCGAGCTCGGGCATCGCGACGTCGAGCAACACAAGATCTGGAGTGCTGGTGGTACAGAGCTCGAGCGCCTCGGCCCCAGAGGATACCGTGAGGGCGCGGAAGTCTTCGAGCTCGAGCGCTCGGCGTAGGGAGGTGAGGATGTTCGGCTCATCATCGACGATCAACAGCGTGGCCTTACTCATGGGTGCAGCATAGCGCAGGGTAGAGCCGCTGCGAGGAGCTGAAATATCGGGTGTATAACGCGTTGACAGCGAACCCCGTGCGGCTTAGTGTCAGGCGCCGCTTTCGGCTCACCTGTGTGCGGTGGAGACACCCATGCCTTGTGATAGATCGCTTACAAAGCTCTCTTTTCGTACGGTTGTTTCAAGGTCTAGCGACATCGAGTTGCGATTCTGTTGAGGACGCGCCGCGGCTCGCTACCCTCGCCGCGGCTGCTAAATCGGGCGCGTTTGTCGGCTGGCGCTCGTGCTCTGAGCAAGAAGAGGAGGCGGTATGCCACGCTCGCTTTTGACCATCACCCTGCTGGGAAGCCTCTCGCTGGTCTTTTCAAGCGCCTGCACGCCCAAGTACCCAAAGTGCGACAACGATGAGCACTGCAAAGCCAAAGGCGAGTACTGCGTCAACGGCATGTGCCAGCAGTGTCGCGAGGACAAGCACTGCAAGAAGGGCCAGCAGTGCAAGGGCGGCCGCTGTGAGCCCATCCCAGGCTACTGCGAGAGCAAGGACGAGTGCCCTCCCGGCCAGGTCTGCAAGAACAACCGCTGCTCGCCCTGCGCCAACGACGACGAGTGCGGCCCAGGACTCAAATGCAACAACGGCAAGTGCGTCAAGTGCATCGCTGACAGCGACTGCCCAGAAAACCACGAGTGCCAAAATGGCGTCTGCGTCGCGCCGCCGCCGAAGCCGGTTCAAGGCCCCTGCCAGCCCGCCGCCGTCTACTTCGACTTCAACGAGTCGGTGCTGACGTCGAAGGCCACCGCCGCGCTGCGCGAGGCCGCCAAGTGCATCAAGTCGGTCAAGGATCGCAAGATCCGCGTCGAGGGTCACTGCGACCCGCGCGGCACCGAAGAGTACAACCTGGCGCTCGGCGATCGCCGCGCCCGCTCGGTCAAGAAGTACCTCCGCCGCCTCGGCGTGAAGAAGGCGAAGATGCGCTCCGTCTCGAAGGGCAAGCTTGAGGCGACAGGTTCGGACGAGTCGAGCTGGGCCGAGGACCGCAAGGCCAAGTTCATCTGGGAGTAGTCGCTCGCCTCTCAAGCTTGTACCAAGCCCATGACTCGCTCTCTAGCTCTCTATCTCTCCTCCGCGCTCTTCATGGCGCTCTCGCTGCCGGCCTGCGTGACCAGCAGCGAGGGTGAGCAGATGAAGAAAGACATCGAAGAGCTGAAGTCGAAGCTCGCGACGGCCCAGCTTCAAGCCGAGAAGGGCCGTAAGCAGCTCAAGACGGTGCTTGAGAAGGCTACGGCGATGCTCAACCGCAACAACGCGGACGTGGGCGCTCAGGTCGAGCGACTCGAGAGCAAGCAGCGCAAGCTCACGGGCACGGCGGAGTCCAACGCCAAGCTGGTCAACGATCTCGCAAAGAAGTTCTCGGACTTCCAGGCCAAGGTCGATGTAAAGCTCGAGCGGCTGACCTCTGGCGCCCCCCAGAAGAAGCAGGCGCCCGTCCCGCAAGACAAAAACAAGCTCTTTAGCGCAGCTCAGACGCAGGTCTCGAGCGGCAATCTCGCCGAAGCACGCCGGCTGCTGCGCCACTTCATCAGCCGCTTCGCCGCTGACCGCCGCGTCCCTAAGGCGATCCTGATGCTCGGCGACTCCTACTATCGCGAAGGTAAGTTCGCCAAGGCGATCCAGGAGTACCGCACGATCTTCGAGCGTCATAAGAAAGCCAAGGTCTACCCGACGGCCCTCTACAAGATTGGCATCTCGTTTTACCAGCTGAAGTTCTGCACCGACGCTCGGGGCTTCCTCGGCGAGCTGATCAGACGCTACCGCCGTGACAAGAACGTCAAGAACGCCAAGAAGGTGCTGAAGCTCATCCGTAGGTTTCGCAAGAGCCGCCGGGTCTGCACGTCATGAACCCCGCATAGACCCCGCGCTTGACGTCACGCTTCGGGCTTCGGCTCGAGCGCAGACCAACTTACCTCCCGTCGCCGCGCTGGTCTGCGACATCACAGCGGGTGTCGCTCGTCGGTTGCGTGCGACCAGCAGGCGCCCTTCTCGCTCCTACGCCGTGATGTCGCATCCTTGGCGCAGCTCGGTCCGGTAAGCGGATCAGCGCTCTCGTCGAGATCAGCCCTCGAAGCCGTCGAAGGTGCCCCTCTGGTAGTAGTAGGCTAGGCGCTTGTCTTTGATGCGGAAGGCTTCCTGCAACCACAGGCCGAGGGCCTCTCCATCCTCTGGGAGCTCCTCGATCGGCACTCGGCGTAGGTGTAGATGCGCCTTTCGGTTGAGGCCCTGGATGAACTGCCAGAGCGTAGGCACGCCCTCTTCGTAGCCGATCGTGACATCGTAGACGGCCTTGACGTGTGTGCGTAGGCCCTGCACCGAGGCGGCGAAGCCGCTGGTGCGCGGCAGCAGCACGTGCTTGGTGGGCTCGAGTTTGGCCTTCTCGGCGAAGGCGTTGGAGCGCCGCAGCTTGTCAGGGGTGATTCGCGTGCCCTCGGGGAAGAGCATCAACCACAGCGGCACGTCGTCACGCAGGATCCGCTCGAAGGTCGCGGCGATCGAGGCCTCGTCCTTGGACCAGTCGCGCTTCACGAACAGACAGTCGAGAAAGACCATCCCCCAGCCAACACCGGGGACCCATTTGATCTTGTCTTTGACAAACCACTTCAAGTCGCCGAGGCGCCCTTTTTGCTTGGCTAGATCCATCAACCAGGTGATGTCGGGCATCTGCTGGTGGTTGACCACCACGATCGCGTTCTCCTGGTAGGGAACGTCATCGCCGTAGAGCACCAGCTCGGCCTTGTTGAGGGTGTGCGCGATGTCGACACAATGACCCCACCAGCCGTCGGCCATCCGGCGGTTGATCTTGCGAAAGAGGCGACGTGAGAAGGGCAACGTCGCCAGCGAGGCGGTCTGCACGGCGTTGGCGCCCATCAGCGTACCAAAGAGCCAACCGCTGACCGGCACGGCGGTTGCGACGCGGCGGAGCTTCTCGAGTTGATCGGTGGGGTTGGGCAGGGGGGGCAGAGGCATTTCGAACTCCACATCTCGCGTAAACCACCCCCAACCAACACACTCCGGTCGAGGCAGAAAAGACTCGCACGACGATGTCACGGAAATGTCATGGCGTTCGGCCCGACCCTATGAGTGCTCTGCCTGACTCGATTCAGCGCGATACTCGCCGATGGGAGGGTCGAAGGGGCGCTCTCAACTAGCGAGGCAGCCGAACGCGATCGCCGACCTGCGCCTTGCCCCGCGCCACCGAGCGGTCCATCTCGACCTTCTCCACCGTGAGGCTCCCGGCGGGGCGCCCGCTGCGCTCGAGCAGCAGGACCGTCCCAGGGGCGACGCGGCTGCGCCAGCCTAGATCGACGATCACCTTTCCTCCCTCGAGGGAGAGCACCTGGCCCTCGCCGAGGAGCACCCGGGACATTTCGCGGATGAAGGGCCCGCAGCCCGTTCGCGTCGCGTTGATGGTGACGATGATCGGCACATCACCGGTGAGCACGTCCACCGCGGCGAGCCGTGGCTTGACGCCGTCTTTGCCGTCCGCATACACCACCACCTCGGCCCTCAGCGCCTGCCCAGCGCGTAGGGCGGCCTGCCGAGTCTTCGGTAGCGCGCCCTGCTCGGCGACCCCCGCGGTAGAGACCAGCCGAAAGCGCGGGCTGCGCTCGAGCTCGCCACGCAGGCAGCTGCCCAGCAGGCTCTTGTCTGGCGCGGCCATCAGCGCGACCAAGGGGTTGACCGGCAGCTGCTTGCCGTTCTCCAGCCGGGGCAGACCAACGCCGGCCTTGTCGCTCAGGTTGGGCTTGGGCCTGCTCTGCTCGCGCAGCAGGTAGATCACCGTACCCACCGCCGCGAGCGCGATCACGGCGCTGATTAGCGCGATCAGGCCGCTCAAAGAGCGCGGCCCCTGCGACACCGCGGCGGCGCCACGGTCGGGCTTCACCGCCAGCTGCGGACCGGTGATCTCTCGCTCGTCGCGTCCCACCCCGTTGGTGCTGATCGGGCGCTTGGCCGGGATCGCCAGCCGCGCGTCGAGGAGGCTCGCCGAGAGCAGATCCTTCTGGCGAAACTCTGTCGGCCGCATCGGCACCAGCGAGGGGTCGCCGTAGAGCACGTAGCTGGCCCAACAGAGCGTCGTCTCGCCCTGCTCGCGCACGATCTTCTTGCGCGCCACGCGCATCGCCATCCCCGCTCCAGCGCCACGCCCCAAGGCCTCGTAGAACGCCAGGGCCAGGTCGGCGCTATGACCGTCGACGACCTCCCATTGGGTCCCGACATAGAGCCGCACGCCGGCTAATAAGAAGGCGTTGGCCAGCCCATAGACTTTATGTCCATCGGCGTGGTCTTCCGGCCGCCAGGCCTCCGTCTCGCTCGACCGGCAGGCGTTTGAGAAGACCAGCATCGGCATCGAGCGGCCGCCGGAGAGCGCCATCACGTCGGCGGCGGTGAGCTTGCCATCGGCCAGCAGCCACCCAGAGCGCTCCGGATGAGCCGCATCATGCTCGGCGTGGCCGGCGAAATGAATGATGTCATAGTCCTTCAGCTGGCGTCGCACGTTCTCGACGGTCGGATCCGCGATCAGGTTGGCGTCGACCACGCGGCGGGCGTCGAGGCGTGTCAGCAGCGCCTCCCCTTCGGCCTGCACCTGCGGCAAGTCTCCCTGCGGGTCGGCGCAGATCACCAACATCTTCAGCGGCCCCGACGAGGGCATCGGCGCCGAGCGCCCGATCATCGCCTGCGGCGTGGCGACCAGCCGGCCAAGATCATAGCGATGGCAGAAGAAGTCCTCGCCGTCGTGGAGCAGCTCCCAGGGGACGGTGACCAGCGACTCGTCGAGGCTGAGCACGATCGCCTCATCCCCCGAGGGCAGACGCTCGAGGATCTCGGGGTGCGTCAGCAGGTGCGTCAGCTGCTCGCCGACCTCGCGCAGGTGGCGCAGGTTGCTGTCTGAGAGCGTGTGGGCGCGGTTGCCCCGCTCGAGCACGGAGAGCGCCTCTAGGCTCAGCTCGTGGATACGCGAGGTCTCGAGGGCAACGCTACGCTTGAACGAGAGAGTCCCCGCCTCGAGGGTGTTGACCACCGCGTCGCCCTGCACATGAAAGGAAAGCCGCATCAACCGCGTCCGAGCGCTCTATCGCGCGAGCAACCGTTATATCATGGGGTGAGACCTGAGCACTCGCCGAGCGATCATCGCAGCATCAGATCGTCGACTCGACGCATTGGCTGCGTTGGCGCAACGCGGGCGAGGTGCTCCACCAGCGGGCGCCCGTCTCGGGGGTCCGCCAGCTCCGGCGAGAGCTCGAGCAGCGGGCCAAGCACGAAAGCCCGCTCGGTCAGCGCTGGATGAGGTAGCTCGAGCTCCGATGAGCTGAGGATCGCGTCACCAGCCAGGAGGAGATCGAGGTCGATCGTCCGGGGCCCCTTGTCTTTTTCGCGCACCCGGCCAAGGGCGCCCTCGATGCCCAGACAGAGCGAGAGCAGCGCGTCCGGCTCGAGCTCTGTGTGCAGCTCCGCCACAGCGTTGAGAAAACTGGGCTGCTCTTTGACTGGGCCGACCGGCGCGCTTTCGTAGACCGAGGAGATGCGCAGCACCTCGACTCCCTCTCGACGCAGCGCCGCGAGGGCCTCCTTCAGCAAGCGCGCACGATCGCCGAGGTTGGATCCAAGGCCGAGGTAAACCATCTGCGCCATCTAAGGCTGACTCCCTTCAACCCCCCGCTGGTCGATATCTAAATTCCCGAGCAAAGGCGAGCTTTTTTCCGTATCGCTGGGCGACAAGCCAGTAGGCTTTACCGGACTGCGGACACGTGATATCTCACACGCGAACAAACGTTGTCGCTTCGGCGAAGCGAAGGAACAACATGATCGAGTTCAACCAAGAGAGCAGAGATGGCGTCGTCGTCCTGACGGTCAAGGGTCGCCTCGACGCCGTGGCCGCACCGGAGCTGCGCCCGACCATCGACCAGCTGGTCGCCGACAAGCAAAAGTGGGTCGTCTTTGACCTGCACGAGCTGCAGATGATCGACAGCTCTGGCGTCGGCGCTATCGTCTCGCTCTTTAAGCGCCTGCGGATGATCGGCGGCGACGTCAAGATCGCCTGCCTCACCGGTCAACCCAAAGAGATCTTTCGCCTGCTGCGTCTCGATCGCGCCTTCGACATCTACGACGCCCTCGACACGGCAATCGCCAAGCTGAAGAAGTAGCACCTGTTGCGCATCGTTCGTTACCACCTGCGCGCTGACGTCAGCGCGACGGGTCGCGCCGTTCTTGGCGATGACGGCGAGCTCAGCGCCGTCGAGGGGCCAAGGGTCTCTACCCTCGAAGAGGTCACGCTGCTCCCGCCGGTCACGCCGAGCAAGGTTGTCGGCGTGGGGCTGAACTACCGCGCTCACGCCCAAGAGATGGGCAAAGCCTTGCCCGCGGAGCCGCTGCTCTTTCTGATGCCAGCCAGCGCGGTGATCGGCAGCGGTGACGAGATCGTGCGACCTCGCGGCTTCGAGCGCGTCGACTACGAAGGCGAGCTCGCGATCGTCTTCGGCAAGCGAGCTCGTGGGGTGCCAGCCGCGCACGCACATGAGGTGATCGCCGGGTTCTGCTGCTGCAACGACGTCACCGTGCGCGACCTGCAGAGGCGAGACGTGCAATACACCCGCGCGAAGGGCTTCGACACCTTCCTCCCCCTCGGCCCCTGCCTCACCACCGGGATCGACCTCCCCCGAGCGCAGGCGCTGCAGATCGAGACCCGCGTCGACGGTCAGACTCGTCAGTCCTCATCGACCTCGGACATGATCTTTGGCATCGGCCAGCTCGTCGAGACGGTGACCCGCGTGATGACCATGCTTCCAGGTGACGTGATCACCACCGGCACCCCGCCGGGCGTCGGCCAAGCCGAGATCGGCGCGACGATCGAGATCGAGATCGAAGAGATCGGCGTCTTGCGCAACACCGTCAGCGATGAGGTCACCGTCCCTCTTGGCAGGTAGGGCCCTCTTGGCAGGTAGGGCCCTCTTGGCAGGTAGGGCCCTCTTGGCAGGTAGGGCCCTATTGGCAGGCAGGTAGGGCCCTCTTGGCAGGTAGGGCCCTATTGGCAGGTAGGGTTGGTCAGGCTGTCATTGCAGCACGTGGTGCAGGTCGACGACGAGTAGACGCCAGTATCGCTCTCAAAGAGGCACCACGAGTACTTGCCCGCCCGCTTTTTGCAGTGGGCGCAAAACGAGCAGTGCCAGGTCTTAAAGTTGACCACGGTGTGGCCGCCTTTGCTTGTGCCCTGACCGCAATAAGCCACGCCGCAACCTTCCTTCGTGTTGGTGCCCGACTTATCACAGGTGGCAGGCCCAAGGCGCCGCTCACAGCCGTTGGAGATCTTGCCGTCGCAGTCGCCCCAGCCGCTGTCGCAGATCAGCTTACACGTGCCCGAGATGCACCTCGCCTTGGCGTGGTTGCCGTCTTTGCAGGGCGAGTTGCACTTGCCGCAGTGATGTGAGCTATTGGAGACCTTGGTCTCACAGCCGTCTTTAGCCATATCGCCGTTGCAGTCCCGATAGCCCTTATCGCAGGCGTATCCCTGGCACGCGCCAGTGCCGGCGACGCAGGTCGCGTCCTTGGCGTGGGGGACCGTGCAGTCTTTCAACGTGCCCTTGCAGGTCCCGCTGGCGTCGCAGGTCGCCGACAGCTCGCAGGGGTCTTTGGGCGTGCAGCCCGTACCTTCGCTGCGTTTGTCGTACTCGCAGACGCCTTGCACGCAGCGCCCCGGCGCGATCTGGCAGGGATCGGGCGCTTGGCTACAGTCAACGCCCTTGCAAGGCTCGCCAGTGCAGGAGCCGTCCTCGCAGGCTTCACCGCAGGTCACGGCCTTCTTGGTGTACTCGCAGACGCCGTTGACGCAGCTCCCCGGCAGCTCGTAGGTCTCGAGGGTGACGTCATCGGTGCAGCGGTTCTTGGGCGGCATATCGCAGGGCATGGGTAGCCCCAGGCAGCGGCCGTTGACGCAGAGATCGTCGACGGTGCAGGGGTTCTTGTCGTCGCAAAGAGCTGCCCGATCAACCCACGAGTAGACACCAACGGCGTCAACGCTGCAGATATAGCCGACCCCTTGGCAGACCCGCTCCTCGCAGACCCGCTCGGCGTCACAGCAGATGTCGATGCTGCTCTCACAGCCTGGCAACCGAACGCAAGGCCCGCCACCGCCGGCTGCCCCTGGGCAGCCGCTCGCAGACAGGAGCATCAAGAAGAGCGCTGGGGCGGCCGAGCGCGGCTTCAAGAGCGTCATCGTGGACTATTCCTGGGGCGGACCACAGCCGAAGGCACCCTGAACGGGCTGGCCCAGGTAGTTGTCCTTATAGCAGACGTTGGGCTCGACACAGTCGGTTGGCTGCTTGCATCCACAGTAGGTGTTGCCAATGCACTTCTTGCCATTCTCATGGGTCTTGCACTCGTCGTCGGACTTGCAGAAGCACCTCTCTTTGGTGGTGTCGCAGTTGGGACCGAAGGCTGAGGGGTTGTTCTTGCAGTCTTGATCGTTCAGGCAGCTGACGCAGAGGTGCTTCTTCCAGTCGGTCGGGTTGAGCTTGCAGACCTTCTCCAAGAGGTTGAGTTTGCAGTCGTCGTCTTTCTGGCAGTAGAGCTGCGGCGCCGAGGAGACGGTCAACACAGCAACCTTCGTGCCGTCGTAGGCTGGGTCGGTCTCGTCAGTGTCGACGAAGGTCCACGTGGCGCCGTTGTCATCGGAGAAGCGCATCGCCAGGTCGAACTCCCCGTCGAGCCATGGGGTCACCTTCCCCTCGTAGGTGTCGTAGTCACCGTCGTCTGCCTTGTAGGTCGCGTCAAACCAGCGCCAGGTGTAGCTCTTGAGGGGGTCTTTGCCCTTGACCGAGATGCCAAACTGCACCCGCAGGCCGTTGACCGCCTTCCCGCTGGTGGTGTCGGTCTTGCCGACGATCTTGACCTTGCCGGTGATGGTCTCCGACGAGAAGTCACGGAACGCCTCGATCGTCTTGGTGACGACGCTGCCGATGTAGTCGGACGTCGCGGGCTTGGTCACCCAGTATTGGAAGCCGACCGCGTTTGACTGTTGGTCACCGACGCGCACGGAGATGAAGACCTTGACGGGCTTGGCCGTATCGTAGGGCTGCTTGGGCAGCCGGAACTGAAGCGTTGCCGCCGACGAAACATCAACAATATCAATAAGATATGCACTGCCCCCCTCGACAAAGACCGCAGCGCCGGTGTCGAAGTTCTGGCCTATGAGGGTGACCGGGATCGTGCCATCGCAGTTGCCCTCGGCGCCGCCCTCCTTGTAGGGGCAGGCCGGACCGTTGTCGGGGACGATCGCAGTGATCTTGAGCTTCTTGTCTTCTGAGAGGTCTGGCTTGCCGACGTCGGGAGAGGGAGCTGTGTCCACGCCGGTGTCGGGTACGGCCTGGTCTGGTGTAGCCTTGTCGTCGTCGCTACAACCAACGACCGAGAACATCAAAGCGCCCGCGAGGAGCGCCGCCCAATGAACACGAAACACTCTAGTCATGGTCTAATCCTAGGTTGGCTCGTTTACGATCATGGCATCATAGAAGCCAAGAGACCAGTCGGTCAATGGAACCCGCCGTTTGACCTAGCTTCCGCGCAGACGGTAGACTTCGTCATCGGTTCTGAGCACTTTGACACCGTTGCCCCCTTCCGCCGCTCGGCGCAGCTCGCTCCCCGCCTCTAGGCGGCGCGCGGCCTTGGGTATCGCATGCTAAAAGGCAAAACACCGCTACTGATCGCCCTAATCCTCGCCCTGCTGGCGGGGGCGTTGGCCTGGTATCAAATCAAGATGTACAAGGAGGAGGTCACCCGCGGGTGGCAGCTACAAGACGTCATCGTCGCGTCGAGCAACCTCCAGCCTGGCAACTTCCTCTCGAACGACTCTGTGTCGGTCGACAAGATGCCGCGTAAGTTCATCTACGAGAGCGTGCTCGTGCCGGCCGACATGGAGGTCGCCCTGGGCCGCGAGGTCGTGGTCCCGATCAAACGCGGCGAGCCGATCCACTGGTATCAGCTCCAGGGCATCCGCTCCCTCGAGCGGCTCTCCAAGGCGGTGCGCAACCACGGCCGCGCGATCAGTATGGATGTCACCGAGCGCTCCTCGGTCGGCCAGTGGGTCCGCCCCAACGACCACGTCGACGTGCTCGGCACCTTCCGCGACGCCAACTCGAACCAGATGGTGGCGGTCACGCTGCTGCAAAACGTGATCGTGCTGGCCACCGGCCAGACCACCAGCGCGAGCCAGACCCGACGCGCCCGGCAGTACGGCACGGTGACCCTGCTGGTGCTGCCCGAGGAGGCCGAGATCATGGTCTTGGCGCAGGAGCTCGGTACGCTCTATCTCTCGCTGCGCAACGCTGAGGACATCAGCATCTTCGAGGAGCGCGCACGCACGACGATCGAGACCTTGCTCACCGGTGAACGGGTCAAGAAGCTGCAGCAGCGGCGCTACCGCACGATTCAGATCATCCGCGGCATCACCAAGAAGCTGAAGCGATAGGGGACGCCTCGAATGGCCGGCCTGATCACGCTCTTCTTCTTCGGCGCCATTGGGATCGTCACCTTGGTGATCCTCAACGTGCTGAACAAGGGCCTCGCGGAGTACGAGAAGCGGTACCTCGAGGAGAGCTCCAACACGCTGACGGAGATGTTCATCTTCGTCGACGGACGGCAGATCCTGCTGATCACGATCCTTTCTGCGATCGTCTTGGGGCTCTTGGGCTTGCTGCTCTTCAACTGGTACATCGCCACCTTGATGGTCTTCGTCGGCTTCATCTTACCCTTCTCGATCATCAAGAGGCTGCGCGAGCGGCGGATCCGGCAGTTCGATGAGCAGCTCGTCGACGCCCTGGTGCAGATGTCATCGGCCTTCCGCGCTGGCCTCTCGCTGGCGCAGGCTGCCGAGAGCGTCGCCGAGGAGATGCCCCGGCCGCTATCGCAGGAGTTTCAGCTCCTTCTCAAGGAGCTGAAGCTGGGCGTGCAGATGGACGAGGCGCTGGTCAACATGGCCGATCGGGTCGGCTCCGAAAACCTCCTGCTGGTGGTGACGGCGACCAACGTCTCGCGCAAGCTCGGTGGAAACCTCGCCGAGATGTTCGACACCATCTCCACGACGATCCGCGACCGCTTCCAGATCGAGGGTCGGGTCCGCGCCCTCACAGCGATGGGTCGAATGCAGGGTTGGGTCGTCGGCGCGATGCCGCTGGTGATGGGCCTGATCTTCAACTTCATGCGCCCCGATCTGATGAAACCCATGCTACAGCATACCTTCGGCGTGTTGCTGATCCTGGCGATTCTCGTGATGGAGATCCTGGGCATGCTGATGATCCGCAAGATTATCGCGATCGACGTCTAGAGGATGCTCTGGAGAGATGACGTAGCCTTTCGATGACCCCTTGGATCACATTGCTCGCGCGCACGCTGACCGCCACCGAGTGGATCCTGATCGGCTGCGCCGCGGCGATCGGCATCGCCGCCTTCCTGGTGGTCAAGTCGCTCTATCCTGAGCGCTTCCTCGACGAGGTGCGCGAGCGGGCCCGAGAGGAGCGGGCGAGCAAGCGCGTTGGCCCCGTGGGCGGGCGTGTCGAAGAGCGCCCCAGCCCGATGCGCGCCGCCGGCTCGGCCTTCGTCGGCAAGATCGGCGACTACTGCGACCCGCTGGTCAAGGAGCGCTTCCGCGCCAGGATGAAGCGCCGCTACCTGGCGCTAGGCAAACCCGAGTACCGGGCTCAGGACTTCATCGCCCAGCAGTTCCTCTACGCGCTGCTCTTCGGGCTCCTTGGCCTCTTGATCATGAACATGCTCAAGCGGCCCTTCTGGTTCTCGACGCCCTTTTTCGTCTTTGGTTGGTTCTTCCCGCATATCGCCCTGCGCGACCAGATCAAGAAGCGGGCGGGTGAGATCCGCAAGATGATGCCCTACCACATCGACCTCCTAACCCTCTCGGTGGAGGCCGGTCTCGACTTCGGTGGGGCGCTGCAGACCGTCGTCGACAAGGGGCAACCCGGACCGTTGATCGAGGAGCTGTCGATCGTGCTCTCGGAGATGAAGCTGGGCAAGACGCGCGAGGAAGCGCTGCGCAACTTCGCCGACCGGGTGCAGATCCTCGAGGTCTCGACCTTCGTCTCGAACCTCGTGCAGGCCGACAAGATGGGCACCTCGATGGGCAAAGTGCTGCGCATCCAGAGCGGCCAGATGCGCGTCGCCCGCGCGCAGCGCGCCGAGAAGCTGGCCAACGAGGCCCCCGTGAAGATGCTGCTGCCGCTGGTGCTCTGCTTCTTCCCCACCGTCTTCATGGTGCTCTTTGGCCCGATCGTTTTCCGCCTGTTTTATGGTGGGGGCTAGTCACCTGGAACGGAGTTCAGAGTCGTCAATGGCAGCAGGAAAACGCGGCAAATACTCGCGGCAACGTGCAGCGCGCAAGGCCGGCGCCAGAGAGCAGCCGGAGGAGGGGTTCATCCTGCGCGTGATCGACGGCCCCAACGAGGGCAAGGAGTATTTCTTCGAGCAGGAGGCCTCGATCGGGCGCGCCGAGGGCAACACGGTGCTGATCGTCGAGCCCGGCATCTCGCGCAACCACGCCCGGGTCTACGAAGAGCTCGGCGCTTTTATGCTCGAAGACCTCGGCAGCGGCAACGGGAGCCGACTCAACGGAGAGAAGATCGAGGCGCCGGAGGTGCTCCGCGACGGCGACTACATCACGCTCAGCCAGACCACCTTTCAGTTCTCTGTGCTCAACGCGATCAAGGGCGAGATCACCGCCGAGACACGGCTGGGTGAGATCGACGGCATCGACAAGACCAGCGAGTCGCAGACGCCGCCGCTGGTCAAGCGGCTGCTCGGCACCCTGCTGCGCAAGATCATCTGCGTCAGCGCGCTGCTGCTGCTCGTGGGGGGTGTCGCCTACAAGCTCTTGGCGAAGCAAACGATCGCGATCTTCGATCAATCGGACGTGCCGATGGCCTACTCGGACAGCGACGCCTTCTTTAACGCTGTCTTTGGCTACGGCAAATACGACCGTTCGCATAAGGATCGAGCGATCGTGACCTTCGAGTATCTCGGCGGACGGGCGACGCTGCAGTATGGGGCTTGGGGTGTCGACAAGGTCGGCGAAGTCAAGATCATGCTCAACGGAGAGACGATCTCGCAAGTCCCGTTGACGATGTCGCGCTGGATCTACGGGCTGAAGGTCATGCTCCCGCGTAGCAAGCTGAAGAAGGGCAAGCGCCACGAGCTCGTCTTCGACAATGTGCGCAACCCGCCAAACTCAGATCCTTGGAGCGTCTGTTATGTGCAGGTGATCCAGGAGGCGATCCCCCAGCCCAACCCCAAAGAGGCCCGTCACCGCTTCGAGCTGGCAAAGAAGGCCTGGGAAGACCGCGAGATCGAGGCCGGCAACGCCTACACGGCGCTGGTCGGCTTCAAGAAAGCCCGCGATCTCCTCGAAGGGCTCGCGGAGAAACCCGAACTCTACCAGGAGACGGTCGACTACATCACCAAGACCGACAAAGAGCTGACGCGACGGTTTCAGGAGGGTCTGTTTTCCTTTCGTCGCGCTGAGAAGCTCGAGAAGAACGCCAGCAAGGCCCGGCTCGTGTTGCTCCGTACCCTCCGCTATTTCCGCAAAGACGATTTTCGCTACCGCGAGCTGAAGCGCTATCTCGACGAGATGGCCGAGGCTCGATAGCACGCCGCGCCCACCCTGCAGGTAGGCGCTCTCACATCCCACGATGAGACGAGCCCGCAACGAAAGGACATCGCGGGGTCTGCTCCCCCCTGATCGCGAGCTAGCGACGCGATAGAGCTGACTGCATAGCAGGCTGTTCGGTCTTCATCCATCGCCACCCCGGTCCTCGGGGGCTCTGAGCCCCCGTTTTATGAGGTCACTCTAGCGATATCTTCTAAGGATTCTAAGTCTCTATGGCCGGCGGCTAGCTTGCCGCAGGTTTTCCGATCCGGTAGACTTCAGGACATGTCGCAGGCGCGTCGCAGCCGAGTCCCCGGCTGGCGGCCCGGGCCCGAGCAGGCTCCGGGGCGTGGCACTCCACCCGCTCGCCCAGGCGGCAACCCCTCTCCCCCAAGCGGCGGGGGCCCGGCTGTGCCGCCTCCGGGCGGCGGGGGCCCGGCTGTGCCGCCTCCGGGCGGCGGGGGCCCGGCTGTGCCGCCTCCGGGCGGGGGCTTAGCTATGCCGCCTCCGGGCGGGGGCCCGGCTATGCCGCGTCCGGGCGCGCCGATCGCCCAAATGGGTACCACCGACGACATCGACCCTGACGGCCTGGTCGAGCTCGATGGTGACGACCTCGAGCTACAAGACGAATCGCTCCACTATGGCGACGCGCCGATCGGCGCGATGCCCGAGACCGCGCCGCAAGAACCCCAGGCCCCTCTCCCGGGCGGGAAGGCTCCTCACCACCACCCGCCTCAAGGTCAGCGCCCACGACGGCAGCACGTCGTACATCCGAACGACGCACCTCTGGCCAATCGCGGCCCTGGTTCCTCGCCTTCGGGCGACGTCGCGAGCTCCGCACCTCCGGATCCGATGGCGGCCACTCATCTCCCCGACGAGAACATCGCCCCAGACAGCATCTCTCCGCCGGCCCATGGCGATGACTACGACGCGGGCTACGGCGACGCGGGCTACGGGTTTCCCGACGAGGCACCGGCGACCGGTGAAGACGAGCTCGACGCCGAGCCCACGCGCATCGAGTCTGACGTTCCCGGCGTGGGCGCTGATGAGCCCGAGGGCCCTCTCCCCAAGCTGGTGGTCATCGGCGGCAACGATCGGGGTAAGGAGTTCACGCTCGTCGACGGCGACAACGGCATCGGCCGCAGCCTCGACAACGCGGTGGTGCTCGCGGATATCGCCGTCTCTCGCAAGCACACGCTCATCTGTGCCGAGGGTGGGCAGTTCGTCGTGCGCGACCTGGGCAGCGGCAATGGCACACTGCTCAACGGCAACAAGGTCCACACCCATCAGCTCGCCGATGGCGATCAGATTGAGCTGGGCAACACGCTCTTGCGCTTCGTGCTGCCGCAGGGGGCGCTGGCCGAGGCTGCGACCGTCGTCGGCCACGTCGACGAGATGGCCCCAGCGCCCAAAGGAGCGCCCAACTCGCCTGTCGACGGCGGACGAGGGATCAAGACCGTCGACATCAAGCAGCTGCCCGACGAGGCGCTGCCGCCCGCACGCCGTCAAAGGCGACCGCTGACACGCCAACAGAAGCTGCTGGTCTTCGGCGGTGGCGGTGTCTTCTTGCTCTTGATCTTGATGCTCAGCCTCAAGGTGATGATGAAGAAGAAGCCGCCACTCCCCAAGAAGAAGGCCAACGCCAGCGCAGAGGCGATTAAGCACTTCGACCTTGGGTTGAAGTACTTCCGCGCTCAGCAGTGGGAGAAAGCTCGGCAGCACTACCTACGCGTCTTCGCGGTCGCCCCGGGCTTCGAGAACGCCAAGACCTACGCCAAACGCGCCGCGAGCGAGATGAAAGCGCAGGACGCGATCAAGGCGGCCAAGGACGCGCTGGCGACCAAGGACTACGACCGCGCGCGGCATCAGCTCTCGAAGGTGCCCTCCAAGTCGGTGTACGCCTCCGAAGCGCGGAAGCTGAAGCAACGCACCGACGACGAGCAGGTGGCCAAGCTGATCGCCGCGGCCAAGGCGCTCAAGGACGGCGATGACCCCGAGGGAGCGCTCGCGAAGGTCAAGCAAGCGCGGCGCATCGCGCCGACCAACCAGGTGGTCAAGACGCTCTACGACGAGCTGAGGAGCAACACGGACCCCACCAGCGGCAAGAAGGTCGCGATCAGGACCCCAACCGTGCGGCAACCCGCCTCCACGCGGCGACGTCCCTACAGGCCACGACGAGCGACGAGCGGCGGCAAGACGATCCGGGTCAGCGGTAGCGCGGTGAAGAAGGCGCTGGTGTCCTACCGGAACAAAGAGTGGCGCGAGGCCTATAGCGCGCTCTCCTCGGCGGCGGAGTCGATGCGCGGTCGGCGCGCCCGTACGATGAAGAAGCTAGCCAACGCCGTCAAGCAGGTTGGCGTGAACTACGCCCGCGGTCTGCGAACGCAGGCCACCAACCCGAGCGCGGCGTTGAACTACTACAGAAAAGCGCTGAAATACGATCGCCAGGTCCCGCGGCGGCCGCATCAGGCCACGCTAAAGAAGCACGTCTACAAGGTGGCGCGGATCTACGCCACGACCGCGTTTTCCGGTGGCAACTACCCGGGGAGCTACTCAGCGATCAAGACCGCCAAGGCCTACGGTAGCCTCGACAGCACGTTGAAGCGCCTGATCAAGCGCCTCGAGAAGAAGGCGATGGAGCTCTTCACCAAGGGCTATACGCTACGCACCCGCAGCCCCAAGGCGGCGCAGCGAATGTGGCAGACCGTGCTGCGGATGGTGCCACCGGGGAGCGCGGCCTATCAGAAAGCCTACAAATGTGACCAACTTACCTCCCGTCGCCGCGCTGGTCTGCGAAATCACAGCGGTTGTCGCTCGTCGGTTGCTTGCTACCAGCAGGCGCCCTTCTCGCTCCTACGGCGTGATTTCGCATCCTTCGCGCAGCTCGATCCGGTAAGCTGATCAGCGCTCTAGGACTGCTCGAGCTGGGACTGCTCGAGCGCTCGAACTGGGACTGCTCGAACTAGGACTAGCGGCCTCGCCTTGCGCTACGAGCTCTTCCTACGCCGGGTCGGCGACGAAGATGATCTCGACGATGAGACGCTCTTGGCTCTCGTCGAGCTCGCTGACGCGCGTCAGCTGACCCTCGACCCCTACCGAGACGAAGGAGGCCAGCTGCGCGGCGTCGACCTCGGCCTCCCCTTCGACGCTCCGACCTCGCGCTGTCGTGAGCTCGGAGAGCTGGCGCTCGAGTTGGGCGAACGATACGCGCTGACCGTCTTCGACCCCCAGCAGACGCGCACCCTCACCAAGGCCGACCTCGACGAGCTCGAGGCGCGCTTCGAGACCAGCGCCGGGGTCGTTCGAATGGGCTTCTCCCCCGAGAGCGCAGCGCCGCGACGCTCGAGCTCCAAGCTCTGGATGGCGCTCGGCGCGCTTTCGCTCTTCCTGCTTTTCGCAGGGCGCCTGCTCAGCTGCGCGATGTCGTGATGGTCGTAGAGGCTAGCCCTTCGAAGCCAAGACCTGCTGCAGCTTCGCCTCGAGGTCAGCGAACTCGAAGGGCTTGTCAACGTACTCGTCGGCACCGTAGAGGGGTGAGGTCATCTCGTTGATGCGCTCGCCAATCGCCGTGAGCATCACGATGCCGAGGTCGGCGTGCTCGTCATCTTTGCGCAGCTCCTTGGCGACCTCCCAGCCATTCTTGCCCGGCATCATCACGTCGAGGACCACGAGGTCGGGCTTGTGCTCGCGAACCGCCGCTAGGGTCTGCTCGCCGTCGGAGGCGTCGAAAACCTCGTAGCCAGCCCTCTTCAAGCGCAGCGTCAAGAGCGTGCGGATCTCGGGATCGTCGTCGGCCACCAACACGGTTGTCTTCGGCTCATCGGCCATGACCTCTTCTCCTACCCAGGTCGTGGCTAATCATCGGGGCAAGCTCCGCGGCCGTCAACCCTTGACACAGCGGCACAATAGCGGACATTCCTCGGGATGAATCGCCTCTTTCGACGCCTGCTGATCGGCCTCGCCCTTGGGGTCGGGATCTACGCGATCGGCACGATCGTGATCGGCGTTGATGAGCTCTCGCGCTCTCTGGCGTCCTGGCGGTTCTGGCTCTTCGCGCCGGTGCTCGGCCTGACGCTCGGAAACTACGCCCTGCGCTACGCGAAGTGGACCTACTACCTGCGCTGTCTCGCGCTGAAGGTGCCAACACGACGCAACCTGACGATCTTTCTCGGCGGACTCTCGATGGTCGTCACCCCGGGCAAGGTTGGCGAGCTCTTGAAATCCTATCTCCTCCGCGAGGCTCAGGGTGTGCCGATGGCGCAGACCGCGCCGGTGGTGATCGCCGAGCGGTTGACCGATTTGATCGCGCTGCTCCTGCTCATGAGCACCGGCGTGATGACCTGGAGGCGGGGCCTGATCCCGATGGCGATCGTCGGCGGTGGCGTACTGCTGCTCCTGGTCGTCGTCAGCTCACGTACCCTCTCACTGCCCTTGGTGCGCTTCGCCGGCCGCCTCCCCGGGCTCTCGAAGATCGCCGACAAGCTCGAAGCCTTCTACGAGAGCTCCGCCCGCCTCCTGCGCCCAGGGCCCTTGTTCGTCGCCGTCACGCTCTCAATCGTCTCCTGGTTCTTCGAGTGTCTTGGCACCTACCTCATCCTCGGCGGTTTCCCCAACACGGAGGTCTCCTTGCTGCTGTCGACCTTCGTCTATGCCGCCTCCACCATCGGCGGCCTGCCCACACCAGGTGGGTTGGGCCTGACCGACGGCGGGATGGTCGGCCTGCTTTCGTATCTGGGGCGAGTCAGCCGAGGCGTCGCCGCGGCTGCGACGCTGCTCGTGCGGCTCTGCACGCTGTGGTTCGCGGTGGTCGTGGGCGTGATCGCGCTCGTGGTCTTCCGGCGTGACGTGGGCCTCGCCGACGACATAGCCGATCAGCTCACAGAAAAACAGTAGCTTCTGACCTCTGCATGCAACGCCGGAGAACCCGCTCGCTGCTAGGGTCGATCCCGCGCATCGACATGGCTCAGCTGGCGCAGTATCGTTTGCGCGCCCGGGCGGATCGGCCCTCGCCCCGCCCGTACCCGTTGTACCCGTTGTACCCGTTGTACCCGTTGATGACGACACGCAGGAGCGACAGCGCCGATGACTCAAGTCGACCTGGATTTTGCGGCCTACATCCGCCAACGCAGAGGCGCCGAGCAGACCCGCGAGCATGGCGGCGCGGTCTACGCCTACCCCGGCGATCAGAAGGTGCTGGCCACGCTGGGGAAGATCACGCCAGTGAAGCTCGCCGTCGAGGCCACGGTGCGGCTGTGGCAGAACGTGGCCAAGGGCCAGCTCCTCGGCAGCTCGGTGAAGGTCACTGAGCGTCAGTTCACAGATATCCAGCAGATCACCGTCGACTGCGCGCGGCGGCTCCAGATCGCTGTGCCCACGATCTACATCGCCCCGGAGGTCGGCAACCTCAACGCCCACACCTTTGGCACCACCGACGACGCCTACATCGTGCTCAACGGCGTGCTCGTCGATCACCTCGACGCCGACGAGCTGCGCTTCGTGATCGGCCATGAGTGCGGCCACATCCAGAACAACCACGTCGTCTACACCACGGCGCTCTATTACCTGATGTTCTCGGCCAACGTCTTCGTGCGCTGGATCATCCAGCCCGCCGTACTGGCGCTCCAGTCCTGGGCCCGACGCGCCGAGATCACCTGCGACCGCGCGGGGCTGCTCTGCTGCGGTGACACCAAGCTCGCCGAGCAAGCGCTGGTCAAGCTAGCCCTGGGCAGCCAGAAGCTGGCTCATCGCGTCGACCTCGAGGAGTACTTGAAACAGCTCGAAGAGAGCCAGCAGGGCGTGGGACGCTTACTCGAGCTGACCCAAGCGCACCCCTATCTGCCCAAACGCGTCGCGGCGCTGCGCTTCTTCGCCCAGACCCATTTCTACCAGAAGGCCCAGCAGGCGCCCGGTACGGCGTCGATGGCCGACGCGGCGGCGGACGGTGTGAGCCAAAGCCTCGACTGGTGCGACGCCGAGGTCTCTCGGCTGCTGCGCATCTTCGGCAAAAACCGCAAGTCGAAGATGGGCGCCCAGAGCGCCCAGCCAAAAACGAGTGGCGGCGACACTTCGACGCAGGCCGACCAAGGCGAGCAGGAGTAAGGCGATGCTCGAGCACTACCAGCAGCGAAAGCAGGACCTCACGCGGACCCTCGAGCGCCTGGCGCAGATCGCCAACGAGCTCGGCATGGCCTCTTTGCAGGTCGACATCGAGAGCTCGCGGCTGCCCAAGCTGGCCGAGGGGCGCTTCAACCTCGTGATCCTCGGCGAGTTCAACCACGGCAAATCGACCTTCGTCAACGCGCTGCTCGGCGAGTCGCTGGTCCCCGTGGGGATCACGCCGACCACCGCGACGATCAACCACATCGTCTATGGCGAGCAGGCCAAGGCACGGGTCGTGGGACGTGACGGCTCGGAAAAAGCGATCTCCGCCGAGCAGCTCGCCGAGTGGGTCACCCTCGAAGGCGAGCACGTCTCCGACGAGATCCGCTACGTCGAGCTCGCCTACCCGTCGGAGCTGCTGCGCGATCGGATCACGCTCGTCGACACTCCCGGCGTCAACGACATCAACCAGGCCCGCGCCGAGGTGACCTACAGCTACATCCCCCGTGCCGACGCCGTGATCTTCTTGCTCGACAGCACGCAGGTGCTCAAGCTGAGCGAGCGCTCGTTCATCCAGCGCCGGCTGCTCAAGCGCAACCGCGACAAGCTGATCTTCGTGCTTGGCAAGACCGATCTAATCGACGAGGAGGAGCGCGCGCAGGCGCTGGCCTTCGCTGAGGAGCACCTCGCCGCGGTGCTCCCAGATCCGCAGATCTTCTCGCTCTCGGCCAGGCGGCACATCGAGGGCGACACGGAGAACAGCGGCATGGCGCCACTGCTGGCCTATCTGCAGCGCTTCCTCCACGAGGAGCGCGGACGCGTGCTGCTCGACAACGCGGCCAACGACGCCAAGCGCACCATCGGCTACCTGAGGTCGAGCATCGGCATCAAGCGCGGCAGCCTCGAGCTGTCGGTGGAGGAGCTGGACCAGCGCGTCGCCGAGGTGCGGCGCCAGCTCGAGGGGTCGCGAGCCAACCTCGACGAGCTGACCCAGCGGGTCAAGAACGAGGGCGAGGCGGTGAAGGCGACCGTGCGCCATGACCTGCGCCAGTTCGTCGGACGCTTCTCCGAGGCCCTCCCGCAGCAGATCGACGCGGTCGACGCGCAGGAGGTGAAACGCTACCTCCAGTTCTTCATCCAGGATAAGTTCAAAGAGTGGGCCGAGTTCGAGGGCGACAAGGTCGGCGAGATGCTCGAGCACCTCGCTGAGGAGATCATCCAGGTCGCCAACGAGAACATCCACGCGACCCTCGACGCCGTAGCGAGCAACCTCGCGGCGGCCGAGACCCGCGTCGATTTGCAGGTCGACACGCTGAAATACGACGCCGGCGTCTTCGCCCTCGGCGCGCTGGGCACCACGGTCTTTCTCTTCGTCAACGCCTTCGTTGGCGGCCTGCTGACCATCGCCGCGCCGCTTCTTGCGGTGGTGCTACGCGAGAAGGTCGGCGGCCAGATCAAAAAGCAGGCGAAGAAGCAAGCCCCAGAGGCCGTGCGCCGCGCAGGCGAGGCGATCGGGCCGCGCTTCGAGGAGATCATCGAGCGCTTCGTCGAGCGGCTGCAGGACTTCATCGCCAGCGCTGGCCAGACGCTGCATCGGGGGATCAGCGAGGTCCTCGACCGCGCGCTGGCCGAGCGTCGCTCTCACGCGGCGGACGCTCGCGTCGCCTCCGCCGCGCTCGACACCCGCGCGGGCGAGCTCGCCGAGCTCGACTCGGCCCTCGACGCGCTTCGCGAGCAACTCTGGCGGTCGGCAGAGGGCGGCGAGCCGCCGCCTGCGGCTTCTGGCGGCGCCCCCGCGAACGCCTGAGCGCGGGCGCCGATGCCCTACGACATCACCTTTCATCCGGTCGACCCGGCAGACCTGCAGCGCTTCGTCTTCGATGTCTGGAGCGCTCCCGCGCTGGCCGAGGAGCGCGCGACAGAGCTCTGCCCAGACGACGAGGGCAAACGGCGCTTCGTCCTCGAGGCGCTCTACGCTCCCTTCGCTGGCTGGCGCGAAACGGTCGAGGGGGGCCGCGCTGCTGACCTTCCCTTCGGCCGGACGCTCGCGCTCGTCTGCGCCGCGGTGGCGGGCTACCGCCACGATTTCTTTTACGGCGGCGCCTCGGCGCTGAGCTTCGCCGCCGAGCGGCTGCCCGACTTCGGCGGCGTCACGCCGATCGGAGAGGTCTTCGAGCAGGCGCGGGAGCTCGACCGCACAGGTGGGCGCCTCGACGGCAACTACAGCGCCAGCGGTCTGTGGTCGCCCACGCGCTTCGAAGGCTTGCGGGCGGGTCTCGAGGCGCTCGAGCAGACACGAGCCTCCGAGCCTTCGCTCTTTTCGCTCTTCATCGGAGACGAGCGCGACGCCCTGCTCGGCGCCCTCGCGTACGCTGAGGCGCGCGGTCTGGCGCTGCTGGAGGCCGCCGACCTGGTGGAGCCATCGCGACGCTGCGGCAGCACCGATCTCGATCGGCTGCGCGCGCGACCGCCTCGGAGCGCGAACCCAGAGGCCCCCTTGCGCGAGCTCTTTCCCTGTCGCCGATCACCATGAGCCGCCGACGGTATTGAGGAGAAAGAAGAGATGAGCATCTTCGATCGCATCGGACAGAAGCTGGGGGATCTCGTCGACGATCTCTCCATCGCCGATGAGGTAGCCGAGCTCTACAAACGAGCTCGCACGGCCTACGAGGCGGGAGACCTCAGCGAGGCCGCGATGCTCGCCGAGCGCGTGACCCGCGCCTCCGACGAACACATCCGCGCTTGGACTCTGCTCGGTCTGAGCCAGCTGCGCAGAGAGAAGCTCGTCGACGCACGCTCGGCCTTCGAGCGCGCCCTGACGCTGCGCCCCGACGATATCTCCACCCTCGCCCTGCTAGCTCGCACTCAGAAAAAGCTCGGCGACCACGACGCGGCGATGCAGAGCTGCAAGCGTGCGCTGGCCGGGAAGGTGGAGCGTGAGCTCCTCGACGATTTCTATGGGCTGATGGGTGAACTCTTTCTCGAGCGAGGCGAGGCTGAGCGTGCGGTGCGCGAGCTGCGCAAGGCCGTGGCGGCCTCCGGTGGCGCCGACCTCTCGTTGGTCGGGCTGCTTGGCCGAGCGCTGGCCGCCGATGACAAGGACGCGTTGGCCGGACATCACCTGGCTGCCGCGGCGGCGGCGCCACAGCCCGATCTAGCGGTGCTCGAGGCGCTCGTCTCGGTGCTGCTGCGCGAAGGACGCCCCGAGGACGCGCGGCTGGCGGCCCTGCGCTTGGTCGAGGCCGAGCCCCGGGACGCCAAGGGGCGCTGTCTGCTCGCGCGAGCGCAGCTCGCTGGCGGTGACGCCAGCGGCGCCCGTGAGACCCTGCTGCGCGCCCTTGAGCTCGACGCCTCCCTCGCCGAGGCGCACCAGCTGCTGGCCCGCAGCCACGAGCGCGTCGGCGATTGGAGCATCGCCGCCGAGCACCTGCGGGTCGCCGCGAGCCGCGCTGGAGATGAAGCTCAGCGCGAGATGATCGAAGCCGAGCTCCTCAGCTTGCTCTTCGCCCAGCTACCGCCGCCGGTCTCCACGACGAAGGATGGTTTCAGCTCGAGGCCGAGCGAGAGAGAGGCGGCGCTCGAGGAGCTCGGTGCGCTGGCGACCCGCCTGCGCGCGACACGACCCGACGACGCGCTGGTCCTCGCAGGATGTGCGGTCGCGACGCGCGCAGAGGCGAGCGAGGCGATGCAGCTTGTTGCGCGCTCCCTGGCCACGGAAGAGCGCTTTGAGGGGCGAATGGCGCTGGCCTTGCTCTACGCCGAGCAAGCGCAGAGCGAAGACAGCCCGAGCTCCCCCCCTGGCCAGGGAACCCCCCTCGACGCTCAGATCGCCGCTCTGCGCTCGGCGCTGCGCCTACGGCCCACCTCCGAGGTCGCGCGGAGCTGGCTGCGCGAGGCCTTCCGCTGTCGCCTAGGCCTCGACGCGCGCTCCGCCGAGGCGGGGCTCTACCCGACCTTCGCTCGCGTCGAAGAGCTCCTCGCCCGCCGGACGACCACCGCCGAGCTCGCCAGCGCCGCGGCGCGTATCCAGCAAGACTTCGACCGCCCCCTGCTGGTCGCCGTGATGGGCGAGTTCAACACTGGCAAGTCGACCTTCGTCAACGCCCTGATCGGCGAAGAGATCGCGCCGATGGGGATCACGCCGACCACGGCGACGATCAACGTGCTGAAGTTCGGCCAGGAGCGCTCCGCCCGCGTGATCTGGCGTGACGACCGCGAAGAGCTCTTGCCCTGGGAGCAGGTCGGCGCCTTTCTCCGCAACCTCGATCATCAACGCGCTCGCGAGGTGCGACTGGTCGAGCTCCTCGAGCCGGCCGAGGCCCTGCTGCGGGTCAACGTCGTCGACACCCCGGGGCTGAACTCGATCGTCGAAGAGCACGAGCAGACGGCGCGAGAGTTCCTCGAGCAAGCCGACGCCGTGATCTGGCTCTTCGCCGCCGATCAGGCCGGCAAGGAGACCGAGGAGCTCGCCCTCGAGCTTCTGCAGAAGCAGCGCAAGAAGACCGTTGGCGTGCTGAACAAGGTCGACCGCCTCGGCGACGAAGAGCTCGCCCAGGTGGTCACCCACCTGGAGAAGAGCTTCTCCGAGCTCTGCGAGGCCGTCGTGCCCGTCTCGGCCCGTGGCGCCCTGAGGGCCCAGCTCCTCGATGATCAGGACGCCCTCGCCGAGAGCCGCTTCCCCACGCTACGAGAGCTGCTCGAGCAGCGGATCTTCTCGCGAAGCCGGCGGATCAAGCGTGGGGCCGCGCGCCGCAAGCTGCGTGAGCTCTGCGGGAGGGGGCGTGACGCGATCGTCGACGAGCTGACGGCGATCGAGACGCTCCGCGGGCGCCTTGGTGAGCTGCGTACGCAGCTGCTCGAAAAATGGGATGCCGCGCCGCGCCTCGATGAAGAGCGCAGGCTGCTCCACGCCAGCTTCGAAGAGGTCTTTCGCCGTGGCGCCGACGAGGTGCTCGACTTCGTGCGTCCGCGTCGCTGGCGCCTCGGCAACCACCGCGCCGAGCAGGCAGATCGCGACTTCTTGCTGGAGCTGCTCACCGACGGCTTCGAGGCTTTGGCTCGAACCTCGCGCACGCGGGTTTTGCGAGCGCTTGACGACAAGGGAGAGATGCTGGTCCGCGGTGTCGCCGAAGGTGACCGTCAGGGCCGACGCGCCGCGGCGCTCGAGCGGGTGCTGGCCGAGCAGCGCACCTTGCTCGGACAGCAGGTCTATGCGCGCTTCTCCGCCTTCGCTCGTGGCTTCCTCTCCGGCGGACGCATCGACGAGTTTTTCACTCGACAGCTACCCAACCTCGACCTCGAGCCCGACGCGATCTTTCGCGCCTTGGCCGTTGACACGCCGACCTTCATCGCCGAGCTCGCCGATCCCTTGCGCCAATGGGATCGCGCTTGCCGCGAGGCCGCGGAGCGCGTGATCGACAGCAACGTGCGCGAGCTGGTGCTTGAGTCTCTCGAGCTCGAGGTGACCTCTCGTGATCCGCTGACGCAGCTCGAGCGCGAGCTCAGCGTGGAGACAGGAGATCCCATGGGCTAGCTGCCCCGCGGTGTTCCCGTCCGGTGAGCTGATCGCTGTCGCGATGGAAGGACCGATCGGGTAAGCTGGGCGCCTCGATGGCCCGCCCGCCCGACGCTGCTCCAACCCAGGTCCTCGGCATCGACGAAGCCGGCCGCGGACCCGTGCTCGGGCCACTGGTGCTCTGCGGTGTCTGTGTTGGCGAGGCCGGATATGCGGCGCTCTCGGCCTTGGGTCTTGAAGACTCCAAGGCCTACGGCGCTGGCTTCAAGGCCGTGGCGCGCCGGGCCGAGCTCGCGAGAGAGATCTGCGAGGTCGCAGAGGTCGCGATACAGATCGCCGAGCCTGAGGAGATCGACCGTTTTTGCCTCCAGGGCGGGCTCAACCGCCTCGAGCAGCTCCTCGCGGCGCGGGTGATCGAGGAGTTCGGCTGCCCTGGCCGGATCATCGCCGACGGCGCGCGGCTCTTCGCGCCGCTGGCCAAGCGCTACCCGCAGCTCGAGGCCCGAGACAAGGCCGACGCGGACGAGGTCTCTGTGGCTGCGGCGTCGATCATCGCCAAGGACGAGCGCGATCGACGCCTTGAAAGGCTCCTCGATCAGGTCGGCGCCGAGCTTGGCCCGATCCGCGGCGGAGGATACCCCAACGCCGCGACGGCGCGCTTCCTCCGAGCCTACGCCGAGCGCCACGGCTGCCTACCGCCAGGGCTGCGGCAGAGCTGGTCCTGGCGGGTGCTGCTCGAGCTGCGCGAGGAGCTGGGCATTGAGACCCCACGCCCCGCCAAACAGCTTGGCCTGCTCGGAGAGGCGCCATGACGATCTCCAAAGAGAGCAAAGAGAGCAAAGAGAGCAAAGAGAGCAAAGAGAGCAAAGAGAGCAAAGAGAGCAAAGAGAGCAAAGAGAGCAAAGAGAGCAAAGAGAGCAGACGCGGCGGGCGCGTGCTGGTGGTCTACAAGAAGAGCCCCTATCAGCTCTATGTCAAAGAGCGGGGTGACGCAGCCTACCAGCGCGCGATCGCCCAAGACGAGGCCACGGCGCGAAGGCTGATCGAGGGCCACGAGCGTCAGCAGCGGGCCTTCGACGCGGTGGAGCAGACGCTCGAGAGCCGCGGTGTGACCTTCATCAGCCGCTGGAGAGGGAAGACACGCTCGACCGGCGGCTACAGCCTGGTGATCGCCGTTGGGGGTGATGGGACCTTGCTCGAGACCGCCCAATACGTCGGCGAGGCCACGCCCCTCCTCGGCATCAACTCCGATCCAACGCTCAGCGTGGGCAAGCTCTGCGCGGCCACCGCCAGCGAGCTCGGCGAGCTCCTCGATCGGATCGAGAGCGGGGCGCTGCGGCCCACGCCGCATACACGGCTGCGCGTCCACATCGACGGCGAGCAGGTGCTCGGTTCCTGCCTCAACGACGTGCTCTTCGCCCATAAGAGCCCCGCCGACATGTCGCGCTTCGCGATGTCCGTGATCGACGACGAGCAGCTCCTACAGGTCGCGGAGGTGCGCAGCTCGGGGATCTGGGTCTCGACGGCGACGGGCTCCACCGCGGCGATCCGCTCCGCTGGCGGCAAGACCATGGCGAGCCGATCACGGCGTCTGCAGTTCCTCGTGCGCGAGCCCTACAGCCCCCCCGAGCAGCCGCCCGCCCAACGCCGCGAGGGCTTCCTCACCCCGGGACAGAGCCTCCAGCTGCTCAGCCGGATGGACCGCGGCTTCGTCTGGGGCGACGGCCCGCACCGGCGCGCGCCGGTGCGCTACGGTCAGACCGTGTCGATCGACGCCGACCCTTGCCCGCTACTGATCTATCGCTGAGTGCTGCGACCCCAGAACAACGTGAACGATCGCAGGTCCGAGACTCCGCTGGCTTCATTGCTCGCGGCGGGGGGACCGCTCAGGAGGAGAGGTTACTTGTCTTTGGGGCGTGGGGTATAGCTCGGCTTGGCGGCTGGACGCCCTTGCGGGCGCTGCGACCCGGGCACGGTCGGCCTTGGCGCGGGCTGCGGAGCGGGTGCCGCGCGGCGACTCGCCGAAGCGGGCGCAGCGGTTGGAGCAGGCGCAGCGATTGGAGCGGACGCCGGTGCGGTCGTCGAGCTCGTGCCCTGCATCTTGCCCTGCAGCGCGCCCAGCACGTCAACCCCGAGGGCGGCCTTGATCTGCTCCGAAGCGCCAATCACCTTCTGCGCCAGGTCGCCGTTGCCGCCCGCCGTGCTGCCGAGCACCGTGACCTTGTCGACCTTCACGCCATCTACGGTAGAGGTCAGCGTCTCGACCAGGTTCTGAAGCTTCTGCATCAAGAAGACGTCACGGGCGTTCGGCCCCGCCGCCTTCCAGGCGCCAGTGATCTGCTCGAGCACCTGCGCGGTGGCCTTGCCCTCCTCGACGATCTTCGCCGCCTGACCGCGGGCGTCGTTGATCTGCGCCTGCATCTTGGCGCTCGCTGGCGCGACGATGTCGGCCTCGAGCTGCTGCCGCGTCCGCTCGATGCGCGCCTTCTCTACCTCCATTTGCGCCTGCGCCTCGGCGATCGCGGCCTGGATCTCTCCGCGCTGCTCGGCGACGAACGCCGCCTGCTGCGTCTCGGCGTCGGCGACCTTACGCTTGGTCTCGGCCTCCAGCGTGCGGATCGCGGCGTCGATGCTGACCAGCTCGGCCTCCTCCACGTTCTTGGCGTCTTTGATCACCGACGCGGCGTGGTTGGTCGCCTCTGCGATGGTCGCCTGCTTGCGCACCAACGCGCCAGAGATGCGGCCGATGCTGTCGAGGTAACCGCGCTCGTCGGAGACGTTCTGGATCTTCAACGTGTCGAGCTCGAGGCCCAGGGCATGGAGATCTCTGTCCGCCTCGTCCATCAGCTCCTTGGCGAAGCGGATCTTATCCGAGTTGACCTCCTCGGGGGTCATCGTGGCCAGCACGCCACGGAGGTTACCCTCGAGGGTCTCCTTGGCGATGTTGATCACCTCCGCGCGAAGCTTGCCCAAGAGTCGCTCCACGGCGTTGCCCAGCAGCGGCTCGTCGCCGCCGATCTTGACGTTGGCCACGCCGTCGACGTTGAGCGGGATACCCCCCTTGGAGAAGGCGCCCTTGACCGAGACGCTGATGACCATGTTGGTCAGATCCATCCGATCCACGGCCTCGAGCATCGGCACCTTGAACTCGCGTCCGCCCTTGACGGCCTTGTAGCCAACCTTGCGGTCACCGACGTAACGCTGTGCGCCGGAGAAGATCAGCACCTCGTTGGGGCCACAGATATGAAGTTGCTTCTTGATGATGATGATCAGCGCGATCGTGCACAGCACGACGCCAACAAGGGTAATACCTAGCAGGTCCATGTCTCGTCTCCTGCGTGAGAGGTTGTCGTCTTCACTGCTGCCTCGCGTCACGCTACCTGCTGAGGACCCGCCCGCGATCGGCCTCGCCCCGCGCTGGGTTGAGGATCGCCGACACGTCGATGCCGGTAGAGTCGCGCAACGCCGCCAGCACCGACGTCACCGTCGCCGGGAAGCCCGCCACATAGTTTGGCAGGGCTGAGCCGTCGCCAGGATCGATGATGCTGACCTCGGAGACCTTCAGGGCGCTCAGCCGCGAGACGATGGTCTTCATCAGCTGCTCGACCTGCTGGATCAGGTACACATCACGCGCGTGTGGTCCGGCGTTGGCCCAGGCTTTGGCCAGCAGCTCGAGGGCCTGGGCGAGCGCCTTACCGTCCTCCTCGATCGGCGCAGCCTCACCGCGGGCCAAAAGCTCACGGGCGCGCTTCTCTGCCTCCGCTGGGATCTCCACGTCGGCTTGGAGGCGTAGCTTCTCCAGCTCACGCCGGATCGTCTGCAGCTGCTGTTCGGCCTCGTAACGGGCCTGTTGCCCCGCGGCCTGCGCCGTACGCTGCGCCGACTCGATGGCGGCCTTGAACTCCGCCTCGCGACGCTTGCGCTCGTTGCGCCGTTGCACGATCGCTCGCTCGGCATCCTGGCGCGCGATATCACCCTCGGAGCGCCGCTCGGCGGCGACCTTGTTGGCCTCGTTCTTCGCGTCCGACTCGGCGATCTCGGCGCGCTTGATCACCTCGGCGATCTTCTGCCGACCGATGCTGTCGAGATACTCGACGTCATCAGAGACGTGCTGGATCTTCAACGTGTCGAGGTGCAGCCCCATCTTCTGGAAGTCCTCCTCGACCTCGTTCGAGAGGCTCTGAGCGAAGGTCAGCCGATCCTCATTGACCTGCTCCGGCGTCAGCGTAGCGAGCACACCGCGGAGCGTACCCTCGAGAGTCTCGCGGCCGACGCGCTCGACCTCGCTAGCGTCACGACCGAGGAAACGCTCGATCGCGTTGCCGATCAGCCGCGGGTCTGACGAGACCTTGATGTTGGCGATCGCGCGCACCGACAGCGGGATGCCGTCCGACGAGTAGGCCTGGGTAACCATCAACTCGATCGGGATCGTGCGCATGTCCAGCCGCGCGACCTGCTCCACCAGCGGCTTGCGCCAGGCCCGCCCGCCATAGACCACACGGTAGCCTCGGCTGCTGCCATCCGCCGCTCGGTTCTGCACGCCAGAGAAGATCAGCACCTCGTGCGGGTGGCAGATATGGAGAAAACTCTTGATGAACATGATCAGCACCAAGAGCCCGAAACCGGCGACACCCGCGCCGATCACTACCCAGATCAACATCTCCTGGTTCATAGTTGCCTCCCGTCTTTCTCGCCGTGGTCCGACAGCCACGGCGCATCAATCAGCCACGCGCGTCAACCAGCCATGACGCGTCAATCAAATGCCTCGCTCCTCGTTCGCGCTACTTCAGTGAGCGGGTCACGCTCGCCCGGCCGCTCTTGACCTCCACCACGAGCGCCTTGCTTCCGCGCTCGAGGGGCTTTGAGTCGTCGGTTTCGGCCACGAGGTCGACCAGCTGCCCCGAGGGAAGCGCCACCCTCACCTTGCCCTTCTCACCCTTGGCCACCGGCAGCAGCACCTCGGCGTCTAGGCCGCGATAGTCCTCGAGGTCCATCACCCGGCCGACCTCGCTGCGACGTAGGCGCTGAACGACGAAGGCCGCGCCAAAGCCGCAGATGAAGCCCACACCGATCGAGGCGATCAAGGTCGTGGTGGCGCTGGCCAACCCGAGCAGCTGCAGCGCGGTGCCGGTGAGGCCGAAGAAGGTCAAAAAGAAGACCCAGAAGCGCAACGAGACGAAGGGCAGCCAGAGATCACTGGCCTCGAGCCCATCTCCGGCGTCTACGTTCGCGTCCACATCGGCGTCGACGTCCGCGTCGGCGTCGAGATCTAGATCCACCTCGAGGTGGGTGCTGACCTCCGTGTCGTGGCTGTCGTGGCCAAAGAAGAGCGACGCCCCGAGCAGGATGCCTCCGACGATCAAGCTGGCGATGTAGACATAGAGCAGTAGCATCGTTCACCTCCCGATGACCACGTGGTTTTCCTATCCGAGCCCCATCCTAGCGACTACGGTAACATGCGATCGTGCGATCTCGCGTCTGCGAAGGTAAGCAGCAGCTGTGCCAACCGCGACGGGCCGCCGAGCAGGCTGGAGAGGACCATCGAGAAGCTCGGGGGCGCCAACCGCCTGCAGAGCTGGTCTGCGGCGCCTCTCGAGCGACTGGCGAGTTAGGCCAAGGCGACCCAAAATGATCGGCGGTGCCGCGGCGAAGATGGGCTCGAAGGGCGAGCGTCGCGATGAAAACCGCGAGATCGAGGAGTAGGCTACTTGGCCTCTTGGGCGCGCTGTTCGAGCACTTTGCGCCGACGCGCCTTATGCCGCGCAGGGCGACGCTCCTGGCGATGGATCCGGCTGCGCAGCCAGGCGTGGGAGCCCGACCGCCGCAGCGCCGCACGACAGCTCCCGAGCTGCGCGTTGACACGAGGGAGCAAGCTCGGCTTGGCCTTCAGCGCGCGGGTGAAGTAGTCGAAGGCCTCTGGACAGCGCTTGCTCGCCACCGCGCTCGATCCGAGCTCCAGCCAACGCTGCGCTGTGGTCTGCTGTGCCTTGGCCTCCCGCTCTCTATCCCTGGGAACGGGCCGCTTGCCTGGCTTGGCCGCCTTGGCCAACTTTGGCTTCAGAGAGGACGCAAACCCCTCGGTTTTCTCTTTCTTGTTCTGGCGCGCTCGCTGGTCGCTCTTTGTCAACACGCGCTGGTTTCCATGAGGGTTGAGCGGGCGGCGCTTGACCACCGCCGCTGGCTCCTGATGCTCGCTAGCGCTCTTGCGCATCCGGTCGGCCTTGCGCCCGCGGTAGGGGCCTCTCTTTTTGAAGCGGCCGCCCTTGCCCCATGAGCGGCCACTAAGCCGGGCGACCTCGCCGCTGCCCCTTGAGGCATGCTTCACGTCGTCCGCTGAGGCCACCTGAGCGAGGGCCTTGTCCGCGGTCTTACCCTGGTTTTGTGGCCGTTTGTCTGTTCGGCCCTTCAGCTCCCGCTTCGCGGCCTCGTGGAGCGCTACGGGGTGGCCGGCCGGCAACGTCGGGATACCAACCTTGGGCTCAGGGCTTGGCTGCCCGCCATAGCGATACACGTAGAGGCTGACGCCGAGCACGACCACCATCACCGCCGCGGCGGACACCGCGGGGTGCATCACCATCAGCGAGAGTGCGGCGCGGATCCGCTCGAGCTGGCTCTTGCGCTGCGGCGCCGGCGCCACACGCACCGCCTCGGCCATCAACTTATCTGAGAGGGTTGAAGGGACGTCGACTTCATCGAGCTCGGCAAAGGCCTCCCGTGCGCTCTGAAACGCCTCGACCTCAGCGCGCACGTCCGGCGCGTTGGGCAGCGCAGCCTCGAAGGCCGCTCGCCTTTCAGGATCGAGCTCGTCGTAGAGATAGTCAACGACGAGGTCTGGGAGTTCTTTGGCGTCCATGGTACTCGCTTGCGCTCTCGCTCTCTCGGTCGTGTTCGCTCGTTTTCTTATGAGTGTACTGCCTTGGCTACCTCCCGGTAGTCGTCTAGCTGCTTGCGCAGGTGCTCGAGGGCGTAGCGCATCCTGCTCTTGACCGTGTTTTCGGGACAGCCGATCACCTCGGCGATCTCCTTGAACGGCATATTGAGCTGCTCGCGCATCAGAAACACCTCGCGCTGCTCATCACTGAGCCTTCCAACGGCCTGCTGGATCCGATCCTGCAGCCGGCGGCTCGCGGCCTGGCGCTCGACACCGGGGGCCTTATCGGCGATGGTCTCGCCCATCGTGCGTCCCCCTTCGTTCATTTTTCCCATCGGCTGATCGAGCGACGCAGCCTTGCGGTGCTTGGCCCGCCGCGCGTTGTCGATGCAGAGATTTCGCGCGATGGTATAGAGCCATGTCGTGAACTTCGCTTGCTTTTTGTAGGTCCCCGCGCCACGGATGACCCGCAGGAAGACCTCCTGTAACAGGTCCTCGGCCAGCGTCTTGTTGTTGACCTGTCTGATGAGAAAGTTGAACACTGGCCGCTGATGCCGCGCCAAGAGAACGTTGAACGCCTGCGCGTCGCCTTGTCGATAGGCGAGCATCAGGGTTTCGTCCTTGCGTTGCTCGAGCGGCTTCAACACGCGCACCTTGTGGCAGATCGATCCCAACCGCGATGGCCCTCGCGGGCTGCTTGTTACGCGTTGCGGCGAAAGTGGTCGTCATGCTAGCCCAGTGCCTCTTTGGGAGCAATCTCCCTCGCCCTACCAACGCGCCGAGCAGCGGAAAGTTCTCGCGGTAGCGTTCTTCTCTCCAAGACCAGTCAATAATTGGAAAAATCGAGCCAGTGGACAAGCTCGAACGCGAAGACGCCCATCGCGAGGAGGCCGATCTGGATCCACAGAAGCTCGCTATACGGATCATGTATGTAGACGTAGCTGCTACGAGCCAGGGCGATACCAAGCAAGACTCCCGTCGCGACACGCACGAGATTGCTTCCTTTTCGGCCGAGCCGGCTGGCGCCCCAGTCCAAGAGCGCCGGCACCGAGAGGAGCAAGACGAGGGGCCAATCGATCCAGCTCGGGCGCGCCAAGAGACCGAGGGTGAGCTGAAAGGCCAAGCCAGCGACGAGCGTTGGGTAGAGCCCAGCGCAGCGACTGCAGAGCGCGATCCGCAAGGGCCCAAGGGGCAGCCAGAGGCAGCGATGGCATTGGTCGCGGTGTTGGTGGGCCAGCACGCGGAGATAGAGTTCCCGCCGACCTCGCCCCTCAGCCACCCTTCGCCTCCAAGCCGACATCCTTCGCCTCCATGGCGATCGCCTCGGTCAAGCGCGCGAAGTCACCCAAAGACAGCATCTCGGCGCGCAGGCCGCTGTCGATCTCGGCTGCTGCGAACGCGGCATCGAGAACATCCATCGCGAAGTGAGCAGAGAGGGCCTTGCGCAGCTTCTTGCGTCGCGCCGAGAAAGCGCCGCGGACGACCCGCTCGAGCAAGGCGTCAGCGGCTGGGGTGAGCGTCGTAGCGACGGAGAAGTCGAGGTGGATCACCGTCGAGTCGACGTTCGGCGGGGGCAGAAACGCTCCACGCCTGACCTGCAAAACGGTGGCGATGCGCGCACGGAGCCCAAGGGTGATCGTCGGCGCGCCGTAGAGCCGACTGCCGGGCCGCGCTGTCAGGCGCTGAGCGAGCTCGCGCTGCAGCATCACCGTCGCGCTGCGCACAACCGGTCGATGGGCAAGCAGATGAAAGAGCAGCGGGCTGCTGATGTTGTAGGGCAGGTTCCCCACGACGTGGAGCGCCTCGCCGACGCTGCCGAAGTCGAAGGTCAGGGCGTTGGCCTCGTGAAGCTCGATGTTCGGCTCGTCGGCAAGCGCCTCGCGCAACACGGCGACCAGATCGCGGTCGCGCTCGATCGCGACGACCCGACGGTGGCGACGCGCGAGCAGGCCCGTCAGCGCCCCCAGCCCTGCCCCGATCTCCACCACGGTCTCGTCTTCGCTGGCGCCTATCGCGGTGACGATACGTCGAGCGATGCTTGGCTCATGGAGGAAGCACTGGCCCCATGATTTCTTCGCCGCCAGCCCATAACGACGCATCAGCTCGGCTGGTGCTCGATAGCCGTCGTCGCTCATACGGGGGCCTCGCCGCCCCGAGATGAAGAGGGGTCTGGCGGAGGCGGGTCGAGAGCGTCGAGGGGAAGTCGCGCTTGGGCGTTGAGGTCGGTGCCGCTGCGCTCGCCAGCCATGAGGCGCCGCGCGCCGGCGGCCGCGATCATCGCGGCGTTGTCGGTGCAGAGCGACAGCGGTGGTATGAAGAGCGCCAGCTGGCGGGCTTCGCAAGCCTCAAAGAGGGCCGAACGCAGCGTGCGGTTGGCGAGCACGCCACCGCCCGCGACGACCGCCTTGACCCTTCGCTGCTGCGCAGCGCGGAGGGTCTTGTTGACCAGCACATCGGCGACCGCCTGCTGAAAGCTCGCGCAGAGGTTCGCGAGCGCCGAGCTGGGAACACCGCTGAGGACGGCTGACGACGGGGCTCCATGAGTCCGGACGTAATTCGCTACGGCGGTCTTCAGCCCCGAAAACGAGAAATCGAGCTCGTCTCTTCGTGGCAGCGCTCGAGGGAAGGCGATCGCCGCGGGATCGCCGCCCTCGGCGAGACGCTCGATCACCGGCCCGCCGGGGTAGCCGAGGTCGAGCAGCTTCGCGACCTTGTCAAAGGCCTCCCCCGCCGCGTCGTCGCGGGTGGCACCTAGCAGACGATACACGCCAAAGCGCTCGACGAGCACCAGCGCCGTATGGCCTCCGGAGACCAGCAGCGCAAGGTGGCGGTCGGGGATGGTGGCGCCGCCCTTGGCCAGCCGCGGCGCGGCGAGGTGACCTTCGAGGTGGTTGACCCCGATCAGCGGCAGCCCGTGAACGTAGGCGAGCGACTTGGCCAGTTGCACGCCAACCAGCAACGCCCCGACCAGGCCTGGTCCGCGCGTGACGGCGATGCCGTCGAGCTCGGGGAGCGTCACCCCTGCGTCGTCGAGGGCGCGCTGCACGACCGGCACGATGTTCTGCAGGTGATGTCGCGAAGCCAGCTCGGGCACCACCCCGCCATAGGGGCGATGGAGGGCGACCTGCGAGGAGACGATGTTGGAGCAGATCTCATCGCCGCGCACGACCGCGGCGGCGGTCTCATCACAGGAGGTCTCGATACCAAGCACGCGCACGAGCTAGTCCGTTACTTCAGCTACTTCAGCGACTTGAGCGCCTGCGTGATATCCCGGACCTCGGGACACTTTGGGCAGAGCGAGAGGAAGCGTCGGTAGCGCTGCTTGGCCTCGGCCTTCTTGCCTCCTTCATGGGCCACGGCGCCCATCACGAGGTTGGCGTAGGGAGCGTCCTTGTTGCCCACCAGCGCCTTCTTCGCCATCGCCTGGCCGGGCTTGAGGCGTCCGCGGTTGTACTCGCGCCAGCTCAGGTAGTCTAGCGCCTCCCAGCCGTCCGGCTTCAGCTTGCGCGCCTTGAAGAGCAGCCGATAGGCCTTGCCTCGGCGGTGTTTCGCCATCAGCGCGCGCGCCTCCACGATCAGCTTCGTGTATTGCTCCGCGGGGCTGGGCTTCGCCGCCACGTCCGCCTTCGCCGTCGCGAGGCTGGCGTCAGGTTTGGCCGCAGCGGCGACCTTCGCGTCGGGCTTCATCGCCGCGTCGGGCTTCATCGCCGCGTCGGGCTTACGCGCGGCCACCACCTGGCTATCTGCGGTTACCGCCTTGACGCCGCTGTCAGCAGCGGGCGGCGCTGTCTTGGCGTCTATCCGTGGCGTCGTGACCGCGACCTTGGTGGCGTCACGCCTCCTGGCGTCACGCTCCTTGGGCTGGGTCGCCGCGACCGAGGTACCCTCTGCGGCGCCTGTCTTTGGACGGTTGGGATCAACCTGGAGGTGTGCCGGTCCATCACCCAGGTAAGGGTTTTTGTGAATACCGTAATACCAAGACGGCACACCGATCAGCAGCAACACGACAACGAGGGCCAGCGCCCACCACGTTCCCTTGCCTCCAGGTCGCTCGCTCTCGAAGTCGGCGAAGAGCTGGTCCGAGTAGGGATCGGGTTCATAATCAGAGGCGAAGAACGCCTCGTCATGAACGTTGATCGACGCCGCGTTCGGATCATCGGCGCCCTCGAGCTCGGCGGCCTCCTCGGCGGCCCGATTGATCTCGGCGCCGTTGGGGACCCGCTTCTGTGGGAAGGGGATCAGCTGACCACCGCTATCTTCTGCCTCTTCGTCAGCCAGCCAGCGATCGAGCTCTGCTTCTTCATTGGTCTCGACAGAGGCAGTCTCCGCGGTCCCGAGCACCTCTTTCTGGTCTGCGTTCCCGAGCACCTCTTTCTGGTCTTTCGGGTTCTGCTCTTTCGGCGGGCTCGAGCTGTCCGAGTTGGTCTTCTCTGCAGTGGATGCAGGGAGCGCTTGGTCCTCTCGCTCAACCGCCGTCGCGCCGACCTCGACGTTCGCTTCGCGATCGGTCTGCTCTGGCGCGCCCGCCTCGCCATCGAGCTGCTCTGGCGCGCCCGCCTCGCCATCGAGCTGCTCTGGCGCGCCCGCCTCGCCATCGGTCTGCTCTGGCGCCCTCGCGGCGACGGGCTCTTGACCACGACTCTGGCGGCGCTTTCGCTTGCCTCGTCGTCGTCGCTTGCGACGCGGTGCTGAGCTCTCCTCTGGCGCTTCAGTGGTCTCAGGTGCTTCCTTGGATGGCTCATCCACAGGCTCTTCTGCTGAGGGCTCCTCCTCTTCTGCTGGCTCCTCGCTCGCGGTCTCTACAGGCTCTTTTGCTGATGGCGTCTCCGTCGTAGACGCCACGACGTCCATTGCTGACGCTTCGTCGCTGACGCTGCGCGCGATCTCTTCGGGATCGACGTCGGGAGCTTCGAGCTCCACGGCCTGATAGGGCTCGGTCTGGCGTCTCTGGTCTTCGTCGACGGCAGGCTCGTCGACGGCGGGCTCGTCGACGGCGGGCTCGTCGACGGTGGGCTCGTCGACGGCAGCCTCCATCGAACGCTCGGCACCGTCATTGGCGAGGTCAGCTGGCTGCTCATCGGCGACGACAGGAGCAGGATCCTCAACGACCGTCGTGGCCTCCGGCTCTTCTTCTTCGGCAACAGGGGTTGGCGCTGCCAGTTCATCGACGACGGGCTCCGCGACGACGGGCTTTGCGACGACGGGCTCCGCAACGACGGGCTTTGCGACGACCGGCTCCGCGACGACGGGCTCCGCGACGACGGGCTCCGCGACGACCGGCTCCGCGACGACGGGCTCCGCGAACGTGTCATGTATGTCGGTGAGCTCTGGGTCGGCGGGTTCTGAACGGGAGCCCGTGTCCTCGGCTTCGTTTGTGTCGCGGGTCGCAGCTTCCGCAGCAGCAGCGGCGGCCGCGCCAAACGCCTCAGCGTCTGGCTCGGGGTCATCTTGCTCTGCGTCAAGCTGCGGGAGGTCGACCTGAGACTCAGCGAGGACACGCATGGCCTCGCGCTCTGCCTCTGTTGCCGCTCGCTGCATCTCGGCAGCGGCCACGGTCTTTGGAAGGATGGGCAACTCCGGCGTGTCCCCTGAAATCGACTCTTTCGCGACGTCAAGGGGCGCCGAGTCTTCCGGAACGATCCCGGCCTGTTCAGCGGTAAGGCGGGTCATCGAGCGTGGGCGCTCGTAGCTGCTCGGCCGCTGACCATCGTAGATCAGCCCCTCGAAGTAGAGCTTGCTGATCACCTCCAGCGCCTCGATGTCGCCATGGTCGCCATCATCAACGACCTGCATCAGCGTCCGACGCCCGTCGAAGAGCCGGATGATCGAGTTGACCTCATCAGGGATCTCGCCCAGGCGTTCGCCAAGGGCGCCATAGTCGATCTTGAAGACGGTATGCAGCGCAGGGAGTTGCTCGAGCAGGCGGGCCCACTCGTCGACACGCCGCAGCCCCTCGAGGAGCAGCTCTTCGTTGGAGAGCGGCACGACATCTTTGCGTCGGATCGTTTTGACCTCGACCTCGAAGTCCGCCTCGTTCCACAAGAGCAGTCGAAAGACGGCCCCCTCTGCCTGCAGATGCCCTAGCTCTGCGTCGATCACCTTTCCATCACGGAAGTAGATCGCTCCGCGCTTATCGTAGACACCGCGAAGATGAATCACGCCAGACCTCTGCCCCAGCTCCATGGTCTGGAGCAGATCGACCACCGACATCTCGGAGAGCTGACCGGAGAACGACCCTTGCTCACCCGCGAGGTGCTGCTCCCGCGACTCGAGGAGCATACGACAGCGTGTGACGATCTCCTTGATGAACACCGGGCGAAAGAGGAACTCATCAGCGCCCGCCTCGAGGCCGGCGGCGCGATCGGCGTGAGACGTCTCTCTGCTGATCAGAATCACCGGCGTCTGGGCCAGCGCCACGTCCTCCCGTAGAGCGCGACAGAGGCCGAATCCATCGAGCTCTGGGAGCTCTGTGTCGCCGATGATCACGTCGGGAGGGGCTTGACGAGCGCGGTGCAGGGCGTCGACTCCGTCGATGCAAGTCGTGACGAGAAATCCTGCCTTACGCAGGCTGACCTCGAGCACCCGTCGGTTACGATCATCCGCGTCGACCAGCAGAAGGTTGGGCTTGCTCACATCATCCTCGGTGTGGACGCGGCGTACTGAAGAGAGGGTTTTAGCACCTCAGCCGCATGCTTCGCTCGCAGCTAAGGTCTGCGAAAAGACGCAAAAACGCTAACCCTTCGGTGCTGGGCGGTCAAGGACCCCAACGACTCGTCTTTTTTCCGATGCGCGGTCTTTTTCCGATGGACTCGTGCCGTGGCGTGGTGGTCGCGGCGCTCTAGCGCGACCCGCGCTGCTGAGCGAGGGCGTCCGCTGCGGCCCGACGCAGCTGCTGATCACGTACCCGAACGAGGCGCCGCAGCGCGCGCCGGGCCTGCGCGGTCTTGACCTTGCCGAGGGTCGTGATCGCTTGCAAGCGTACGCCCTTAGCCGTCCCCGCCGTCGCCAGCGTGATCAGGGTGCGAGCGCCGAGGGGATCGCCCTTTCGCTCCAGGGCGGTGGCGGCGAGCAAACGAACAGGCTCCCGGTTGCGTCTCGTCGCGCGGCGCAGCAGCGCGCGGGCGAGCGGCTGCTTGCTCGCGGCTAAGCCACGCACAGCAAGCAACCTCAGCACCAGGGGCTTCGCCCGAAGCGCCTGACGTAGACCCGATAGCCCCACGACGCCAAGGCGAGCCAGCGCGAAGACGGCGGCCTGTCGCACGGCCCCGACCTTGTCTCCCAGCATCCGCCGCAGCACCTTGGCGCCCTTCTTTCCGCTGCGCAGCAAGCCGAGGGCACGGGCGACCTCGCGACGCACGGCTGGCGCGTTGTCTCCCGAACGACGCAGCAGCAGCGCCTTGCTCCCTGGAGGACGTACGACAGAGAGCGCCCAGACGCCGCGCGCGCGACGCATCGGGTCGCGATGCTCCGCGAGGGCCAGGACGCCGGCGTTGCCACGTGGGTCGCCGAGCAGGTAGAGCCGCTGCGCTGCCCGATCGCGGGCCGCGATGGTGCCGGTCGCGAGCTGCTTCAGTAGGCGAGCGATCACCTCGGCGGCGACGTCGCGACGAGCCATCGAGCTGCCGCTGGTCGCCAGCACGAGGCCGAACGATAGACCGACCGCAGCGCATCGACGACCGCGCCATAGGGAGGTCACGGCGTGTCCTCGAAGTCTTTCATGAACGAGCGGAGGGGGCGCTCGAGCCCATGTTGGCGGCAGAACGCCGCGAGCGCGGTCTCCATCTCGCCCGCGGTCTCGAAGCGCCCATCTGGGTCCTTGGCCAACGCGCGCATCACCACCCCACGCAGCATCTCCGGATAGTCGGAGACGAACTGGCGGGGGTCGGGGGTGGGCTCGTGAAGCACCCGTTGTCGAGCCTCGAGATCGACCTGCGCGCGGTAGAGACGTCGGCCGACGGTCAGCTCGTAGAGCAGGATGCCGGCGCTGAAAATATCCGAGCGACGATCGAGGAGGTCGCCTCGCGCTTGCTCAGGAGACATGTAGGGCGCCTTGCCAGCCACCGCCGTAGCCCCCGCGGCCACCAGCCCAAAGTCGAGCAGCTTCACCGCTCCGTCGAAGGTCACGCGCACATTCTGCGGCGTGACGTCGCGGTGGATGATGCCTAGCGGCGTGCCGTCGAAGTCGCGCCTGTCGTGGGCATAGTGCAGCCCGGCGAGGAGCGCTCGGAGCACCGCCAAGCTGACCGAGAGCGGAGGCTTGACCATCCCCCTTCGCTGACATGCCAGCACGAGCTGCTGCAGATCGAGACCATGGAGGTACTCCATCACCAAAAAGTACTCGCCTTCGATCCGGCCGACGTCGTAGGTCTGAACGAGGTTCGGATGCTCCAGCAGCGCCGCCATCCGGGCCTCACGCATGAAGAGCTCGACGAAGCGCGGGTCCTGCGCCTTCTCGGCGTGGATGCGTTTGATCACCAGCAGCCGCTCAGCGCCGTTCATCGTCGCCGCCCGAGCCAGGTAGATGTCGGCCATCCCGCCAGAGGCGAGGTGTTCGAGGAGCTGGTATTTGCCAAAACGCGCTGTCGTCACCGACACAATGTCGCATATCGACGCCTCGGGACAAAGCGCGCACCGCGACCCAAGAACCGAGAGGCCGACAGCGCTCTAATGTCAGCCATGTAGACGAAAGTGGTTGACAAGAAAATGGAGGCTGCTCGGCCTTTCAGCTGTATCCCCCAACCATCACGCGCTAGCGTCGATCGATCGTTGGAGGACGTGGTGATGTCAGATGAGGCTTGCGAGATCGCGATCGAAGAGAGCATCCAAACCGAGTCGAGGCGCCTCGGCTTCGACCTCGACGACGAGCAGCGTCGAAGGCTCGCCACCTACTTCGCGCTGCTCGAACGCTGGGGCCAGCGTATCCGACTCACCGGCAGCCGCGAAGCTGGCGAGCTGATCCGACGCCATCTCGCCGACGCCTTCTTTTTGCATCGCGCGCTTTGCACCCTCGAGCGAGCAAGCATTGAGCTCGAGAGTGCCCCTACGAGCCCGCGGCCGAGCCGGCAGCTGAGCTTCCGAGCTGACAGCGTAGGCGAAGGCATGAGCCATATGGGTCCGGAGAACTCCCTGAGGCATAGCCAGACGAGAGCCAGTTCTAGGAGGACCCCTGCACATGCCTCCCGTCGCCAGGCACAGCACTGCCGTCCGCTGTCTAAACCTCAGAACGCTCGCCAGACCACCGCGGTTAACGACGAGAAGAGCAGACCTTACCTCGACGTAGGCAGCGGCGGTGGCCTGCCAGCGCTTCCCTTGCTCGCCCTCCAGCCTGAGCGACGTCTGACCCTCGTTGAAGCACGTAGGCGCAAGGCCACCTTTCTCCGCTCCGCGCTCCATGAGCTCTCCATCTCTGGTTGTGCCGTCTTCGACGAGCGCCTCGAGCAGCTCGTGGGACGCGAGGCCTTCGAACCCTTCTACGCCGCCTGGTCGTTGGCCACCTTCACACCCGCGGAGTGGCTGGGGCGCGCCGCGCCGCTCGTGGCCCGGAGCGGGACCGTCTTCGTCTTCATCGCCGGCGAGGAACTCGACCAAGCCCTCGAGCATCACGAGCTCGAGCTCTGTCAGAAACACCACTGGGAGCTCGCCGACGGGCGAAAACGGCAGCTGCTCGCCTTCCAGCGGCTATGAGGTAGGGCGACGGGTGGTACGGCGACGGGAGGGAATTGTAGAGGTGCTCGAGAAGGGCGCCTGCTGGTAGCAAGCAACCGACGAGCAACAACCGCTGTGATTTCGCAGACCAGCGCAGCGACGGGAGGTAAGGTGGTCAGCGCTCTAGCCTACTGGGCAGCTCCATCGTCCAGCTCACCTGCTGCTGCGTCATCGCAACGCTGGCTTGGCGGAAGCCAAAAGGTGAGGCGGAAGCCAAGCGGAAGAGCGGGTGCCAGGAGGTATAGCGGAAGCCATGAAGTGTTCCACGTGGAACACACCAGCCACTCCAAGCCAGCTCAGCTCGCCAAAGCTCTCTCGACAACCTTCGGCGCTAAGACGAGGCGTGAGGAAGGGAGTGGCGGTGTCTGATCGACGAGCAGCGAAGCCAGGGGTCCAGGAACGCCGATCGCTCACGATAGGTTGGGGAAGCCGCCAGGCCCCGAGCCGCCATGGACGACCTGAACGATCGTGTCGACATCGACGTGCACGTCGAAGCGCTCACCGAGGTGCCTTGCGTCGTTACGACGCGCAAGATCTATGTAGGGAAACACGCCGCGGACCACATCGCCTGCGATACGCTCAAGCAGCAGGGGTGTTGAGGCCTCTTCCAGGCGCAGCTTGTCTTCGAGGCGGTTGAGCACGACCCCCGCGAGCTCCAGCTGGTAGCGCTGGACGGTCTCGATCTGCATTCGCAGCAGTGAGACCAGGCCCGCGCCCGCGCGCGAGGGTGCGACCAGCAGCACAGGTAGCTGCGCTCGTTTTAGGACGTCGACCATCGCCAGCCGATCGGCCAAAGGCTCGAGCAGGCCGGGCCCACCATCGATCACGACAACGTCACTCGCCGCCGCCAGCGACGACAAGCTCCGCATCAGGGGCTCGATTTCGATTGGACGTGCGGCCAGCTGTGCGGCCATCGCCGGGGAGACGTGGGCGCTGTAGCGGTACGGCGCGATGAGATCGAGGTCTTTGCAGGCGAGCTCCTCACCGAGCAGGTCGAGCAAACGGGCCGCGGTGCCGGGCTTCAAGGCGTCGTTGCCTGTGCGGGTCGAGACGCTGATCGGCGGCGGCCCAACGAGCTCCGTCAAGCGTCGATAGGCCTGCTGCGCTCGTGGGTCTAAGGTGCCGGGCATCCCATCGACCTCTAGCTCACCCTGCCGCTCTGCGATCGAACAGCCGGTCTCGACGAGGGTGGAGACCGCCACACGCTGGCCGCGGTCGATCAGCGCCCGCGCCAACCCCACCACGACGTGTGTCGCGCCAACAGCTGGCCCCGTCCCCATCACGGCGATGCCGCGCATCGAACCTCCTGCTGTTGTTTCACGTGAAACACCCCGCTCTCCCATTGCAAGCATTGTCAATGCTCTAACTCTATATGGTTTACAATAGGGTGCTGTTCATTTCCCGATGCAAAAGCGCGCGAAGATCGCGTCGAGCACGTCTTCTCGAAAGCGTTCCCCGGTCACCTCACCCAGCGCCTCGAGGGCGAGCTCAAGGTGCTCGACACAGAGCTCTGGGGGCAGCCCCGCGGCGAGCGCGGCCTCTCCCTCTCCCAGCGCGGCCGATGCCCGACGTAGCCCGTCGAGCTGTCGCCGTCGCGTCACAACCACCGTCTCCCCCTCCGCCACCGAGGGCAAGCCGAGCTCAACGACCCGCTCGAGGAGCGCCTCGAGGCCGAGGCGCTCCTGCGCCGACGTCCACAGCGCAGCGTCGCCCCAGGGCGCGAGCGCGACCTCCCAAGCTCCACGCTGCGCCTGCGCCTCTGGCCTATCAGCCTTGGTCAACACCAAGAGCTCGAGGCCCTCGTCGCGCACCACGGACCGCACCTCACGGCTGCCGTCGACCAGCCGCAGGCGCACATCACAGCTGGCCAGACGCTCGCTCGCGAGGCGACGGCCCTGCCGTTCCAGCGCCCCCATCTCGCCCTCTGGTCGCTCCCCCGCCATATCAACCAACCTCAACCGTAGCCCGCGCCACTCGAGATCGGCCTCTAGGTAGTCACGGGTCGTCCCCGCCTCCGCCGAGACCAGCGCCCGCTCCCGCGCGAGCAGCGCGTTGAAGAGGCTCGACTTACCAACGTTCACCGCGCCACTCAGCGCGACGGTCAAGCCATCGAGACGCGAGGCGGCGCTCGAGCTGTCGATCAGGCGCTCCAGCGGCGCGCGCAGCCGCGCCAGGAAGGCGCGCTGTTCCTCGGCGAGCGGGGGAGCGCCATCGAGCTCATCGGCGAAGTCGATCGCCGCCTCGAGCTCGGCGGTGAGGGCTATGAGCCCATCCCGAAGCGGCGCGAGCTCTCTCCCGAGCGCCCCCGCGAGCAGGCTCTGGGCGTTCTCCAGGGCGCGGCGGCTGCGAGCGTCTATCACCTCAGCGACGGCCTCGGCCCGGGCGAGATCGACCCGGCCGTTGAGGAAGGCGCGGCGGGTAAACTCTCCGGGCTGGGCGCGACGTGCTCCGAGCGAGCAGAAGAGCTCGAGCAGCGCTTCCATGTTGAGCGCTCCCCCATGCCCAAAGACCTCCACCACGTCCTCTCCGGTGTAGGAGCGCGGTCCAGGCATATAGCAAGCCAACACCTCGTCGACGCGCTGCCCGCTCGTCGGTTCGCAGAGCACGCGGCGCTGCATCCGTCGCGGCGTCGCCTTCGCCCCGCTCGCGCGCTCGAGCAACGCCGCCGCGTCGCTACCGCTGAGCCGCAGCACACCAACGGCGCCGCTGCCAGCGGGCGAAGCGATCGCGCCGATCGTCTCTTCGCCGAGCGACCAAAGGGATCGCTCGTAGGTCGCTTGGCTGCCGAGGGTCGTCAGCTTGTCTCGCTGCTCGGTCGAGGTCTTGCTATCGGAGGGCGCTCTTCGCTCGTAAGCGAAGCGTGGAGGGGAGGCCTTGTCGCGCGTCACGGCGTGACCCTGACATGCTTTCGCGGAAATGGACGTTGATCAGCGCTCGGGCACGATCAGCAGCCGTCGTTCCTCGCCGTCGCCTTCGCTGCGCGTGCTCAACCCGGAGACGTCCCGCAACGCCATATGAATCACACGCCGGTCCCGCGGGCTCATCGGGTTGAGGCGAATAATCTTGCCCTCTTCGACGGCCTTGTCCCCGAGCCGCTCGGCCAGCTGCAAGAGCGAGGCCTCCCGCCGCTTTCGGTAGCTGTCGGCGTCGAGCACCACGAGCTTATGCTCTGCCACGCGGCGGCTGACGATCTTGTTGATCAAAAACTGTAGGGCGTCGAGAGTGCGGCCTTTCTTGCCAACCAAGCTCGCCGCGTCTTCACCGTGCACTCGCAGGTCGATCTGTTCGTCCTGCTCCTCACCCTCGATCTCGACGTCGAGACCCATCCGCTCGAGGACATCGGCCAGCGCTCGCTTGGCCTGCCCGAAGCGGTCGTCCTCACTCAACTGCTGAGCTGCGTGTTCTATCATCTCGCTGCCTCACTTCTTGGTCGTCGACTAGCCCGCAACTGACAAGCTCTGCGCTAACTCGACGAGGTTGGCTTCTTCTTCCGTCGTCGCTTGCGCGCTCCCCGCCCGCCCCGCGCGGAGGAGATGCTGCTGGCCTTGCTGCTGCTGGTGCCACCCTCGGCGCGGGCCTTCGTCGTGGGCGTATTGTGCAGAGCGCCGGAGCCACCCCCGGAGCCGCTCCTCGCCTGCGCCTCTTGTTGCGCCTCTTCTTTGCTCGGCAGTGGGTCCGAGCGGTTCATCTGCCATTGGTGAACCATCGTCAGCAGCGTGTTGACAAAGATGTAGAGCGTCAGCCCGGCGGGCAGCCAGAGCATCATGAAGGTGAACATGCCAGGCATGAAATACTTCATGATCTTGGCCTGCGTGCCCTCCATCGGCTGTGGCGTGATCGCCTGCTGGGCGAACATCGAGAGACCCATCGCGATGGGCAGGATGTAGTAGGGGTCCGGCGCCGTGAGGTCCGAAATCCACCCGAAGAAGGGGGAGCGGTAGAGCTCCTGAGCGTTACCCAAGGTGCGGTAGAGGGCGAACCAGATCGGCATCTGGATCACCATCGGCAGACAGCCACCGAGCGGGTTGACCTTATGCACCTTGTAGAGGTTCATCATCTCCTGGTTCAGTCGCGCTTTGTCGTCGCCGAACTTCTCCTTGAGCAGGTCCATCTTCGGCTTGAGTCGCTGCATGTTCCGCATCGACTTCATTGACTTATGCGTCCAGTAAAACGTCAGGAGCTTGACCACGAGGGTCAGCAGGATGATCGCGATGCCCCAGTTGCCCACGACCCGATAGAACTGCTTGAGCAGCCAGAGCATCGGGCGACAGATCACCGCAAACCAGCCGAACTCGATCGACTTCGAGAGCTCGAGGCTCTTTTTGTCACCACCTAGGATCGTGTCGAGCTTCTCGAGCTCCTTGGCGCCGAGGAAGACCAAAAACTCGTGCGTTTTGCTCTCGCCGACCTTCAGCTTCGTCTGCTTGAAGGTGAGCGCGACCTCCACGATGTGCGGGTTTGATGCGAGCAGGGAGAGCTCGCAGCGGCGCTGCGCCCCGGCATCTTTTGGCACCAAGGCCGTGATGAAATAGCGGTCGTCTGAGGCGATCCAGTTGACCTGGCCGACCTTGTTGACCGGCCCCGAGCCCATGCCGCAGCCCGCCGCAGAGCAGCTCGATTGAGTGCCCGCGATGGCCCCCGAGCTGCGACGCTCGAGCTTCCCGTTGACGTAGCAGAGCCCCGTGGGCAGCTTGGGGTAGGGGTTCGTCATCCCGGGCTGGCTGCTCGCTGGGTCCTGCTGGGCGAAGAGCTTCATCTTCAGCCGCGCGTCGAGCATGTTCTTGCTGAGGTTCTGAACCTCGACGCTCAGCCGCATCACGGGGCGTTTGTCGTCGAGCTTGTAGGACTTGCGGATCCGGACCTTGGACGAGCTCCACTCATAGACCAGCGAGTCACGCGTGCGCTTGACGAGCTTGTAACGCGCGTTCTTCGGCACGACGAAGTCTGAGTCGGGGAACGCCGCCTCGAGGGGCCAGGGCCCTTTCCCAGCGACCGTCTGCACCAGGTCGATCTGCTGCAGCTTCCCTGCGCGAAGCTCCTTGTAGCGATCGTTGGCGAGCACGACATGTCGCAGCGCACCCTGCCGATCGGTGAACGTGACCTTCGCCTTACCAGCCTTCCAGATCAGGGTGGTCTGCTTGCCCTCCCGGTCGAGCGTCACGGGCCCAACGGTGTCGCCCTTCACGGCGCCGCTGCCCGTGCCAGCCTCGGCGCCTATCTTGGGCTTCGGCGCGACCTTGCTCGACGTGCCAGGGGCCTTGGCCGTCTTTCTGACCGGCGCTTTGCCCTGCTGTGGCGCTTTCGTTTTGCTCCCGAAGAAGTGGTTCCAGACGAGCAAGATGCCGATGCTGATCACCACCGTCAGGACGATCCTGAGGGTACTGCTGCTCATCGAAGCTCCCGACCCCGACCTCTACGTCGAGGCGTCGTTGACGTCGTTGACGGCGTGAGGCTACGGCGGATCATAACCGCCCTTGCCGAAAGGATTGCAGCGCAGCAGTCGCCAGGCAGCCCGTAGCGAGCCCTTGAGCAAGCCATGGCGACGTAGCGCTCCTATCGCGTACGCCGAACATGATGGATGAAATCGGCAACGAGGGGCCAAGGCCGGCGAGATCACGGCCTGGTAGCCGCGGACCAGCAGCACCAGCAGCGAGATCACCGCCTCGGCCGGCAGCGCCACGACCCGGCGCCAACTGCCAACCTGATGTGGTCGCTGCGCGTTGTCGCCGTCGCGCTCGGCTCTCGTCGTATGCTGTAGGGTCTTGAGCCCCATTGCCTACCGTTCCGAGCCCGAGCGTGCTGCGCGGGTCACTCGCTTCGCGACCTGCTCGACCTGCCGCTCAAGGTCTTCGTATCCCGCCTCCGTGGCGTTGCGTTTGGCGATCAACACCACGTCGTAGCCGAGCGGAAACTCGTTCTTCTTGCGGCGCCAACCTTCGCGCAACAAGCGCTTGAGCCGATTGCGTGCGACCGCGTTGCCTACCTTCTTGCTGACGGTGATGCCGATGCGGCGGCACGTCGACGGGCCGGGCTTGATGAACGCGAGCAGGTGCTGAAGATGAAGCTTGGCCCCGCCGCGCTGGATGGATAGATACTCGCGTCGCTCTCGAACGCGCTCTCCCTTACGAAGCCGCTGATCACACATGCCGCCATCCTTGTCCGACGCCCGAGCCGGCTCTCGTAGCCGGACCTCATCGTGACATCCCCCGCCCGGGTGAGGATTGGCCAGCACGTGGAGGATCGCAACCCAGCACGTGAAGGAGGGTGCTACTTCGTCGGCGTCTGGCAGCTCAGGCGCACGCGACCGCGACGACGGCGACGGTTGAGCACACGACGCCCGCCCTTGGTCTTCATACGCGCGCGAAAGCCATGAACACGCGCGCGACGTTTGTTGTGCGGCTGGTAGGTCCGTTTCACCGCTCGACTCCTCGAAAGGTCTTGGTTCCACGCAGCGCAAGGCTGCTCAAAAAGACTGCCTGCCTTACCAGTCCTCGCTGACGCTGTCAAGCTGACGAGCGCCGTCGCTCGAGGCGTCTTTTGGATCCGACCGACGAGATCTCATGGCGCCCTCTACACGATCATCGATGGATCTCATCGCGACCGAGGAGATCCGAGCGAAGTCTTTAACCCACCTATATCTCTCATGGTTTAGCGCAAGCTTTTCGTTGGTGAGCAGCGGATCGCCGCGGCGTTAGCCCCGCGCTGCCATCGCCAGTCGTGGATACGAGCCCTCGAAAGCGCTCCGTCGCTCGCTGATTCTCGTGCGATTCGCGTCGGCTATCAGGTCGCGACGCTTTTGCACTTGCCAACGCAACTCAGGCCTTGTTAGCTCGACGGCTCGGGCACCAGCGATCATCGAGACCGTCGCTGGTGCCCAGAGCAGGAGCGGGCTGCGTGTGTTGGCAAGTCTGTGGACAAGCTCGCATAGACTAGGCCCAAGTTTATGTATTCACTGGCTTTTTCTGAACTCACAGCACTGGACCGGTCGTGAGCGAGCTGACCACCGACATTTGGGCGCGAGCCCTCGCCGCGCTTCAGCAACGCATCAAGCCTCAGAACTTCGACCTGTGGCTCCGCCCCATCCGCTGCGAGACGATAGACGAAGGTGAGATTACCCTTCGAGCTCCCAATCGCTATATCAAGGACTGGTTCGAGGATAACTACCTCGCCATCGTCCTCCAAGAGCTGCGAAACGCAACCGACATCGACTATCGGGTCGTGTTTCACCTCGACGAGCTGCCCCATGAGGACGCAGCTCCCGTCGAGCAGCCCGAGCCGGAGGAGCAGCCCACACCACCTCCTCCAGAGATGCAGCAGCTCAACGCGCGCTACTCCTTCGACACCTTCGTGGTTGGGCCGAGCAACCAGCTAGCCCACGCCGCAGCGCGAGCGGTGGCGGAGGTACCGGCCGCGAAATACAACCCCCTGTTCATCTACGGCGGCGTCGGCCTTGGCAAGACCCACCTGCTCTCTGCGATCGGCCACGCCATCCTGCAGTCGAAGCCGCACTTCCGGCTGGTGTACATGTCGTCCGAGCAGTTCATGAACGACTACATCAACCATCTGCGCTCGAACCGCATGGAAGCGTTCCGTCAGCGCTATCGTGAGAGCTGTGATGTGCTGCTGATCGACGACATCCAGTTCATCGCCGGCAAGGCGAGCACGCAAGACGAGTTCTTCCACACCTTCAACGCGCTCTATGACCTCAACCGTCAGATCGTCGTCACCTCGGATAAATATCCACACGAAATCCCCGACCTCGAGGAGCGGCTGCGAACGCGCTTTCAATGGGGATTGATCGCCGACATCCAGCAACCCGAGCTCGAGACGCGGATGGCGATCCTCAAGGCAAAGGCCGACAACGAGAAGATCACGTTGCCTGACAACGTGGCCATGTTTCTCGCGCAGCACATCAAATCGAACGTTCGCGAGCTCGAGGGTTCGTTGATTCGCTTGGCCGCCATCGCGTCGTTGCAGGGCTCCGATATCAGCGTCGACCTAGCTCAGCAGACGCTAAAGAGCTTCCTCTCTGCGACGGGCTCAACGCTGACCATCGAGACGATTCAAAAAGAGGTCGCCTCCTACTTCAACATCAAGGTCTCGGAGCTCAAGGGCCAAAAGCGCCATAAGGCCGTGGCTCGTCCACGGCAGATCGCGATGTTCCTCTCCCGCAAGCTGACCCGCTGCTCCTTCCCCGAGATTGGCCAACGCTTCGGTGGCAAGGACCACTCCACCGTAATCAGCGCGTTTCGAAAGATCGAGCAGCTGGTCGACAAGGACCTCTCGATTCGGACGACGGTGGAGAGCATCGAGCGCCAGCTCGATCTCTAGAGCGCTGATCCGCGTACCGGACCGAGCTGCGCGAAGGATGCGGTGTCGCGGCGTAGGAGCGAGAAGGGCGCTTGCTGGTAGCCCCCAACCGACGAACGACAACCGCTGTGATGTCGCAGGCCAGCGCGGCGACGGGAGGTCCGTTCGTCAGCGCTCGAGGACTATTTTTTCACGTTCCTCCCGTCGCCGCGTACCGCACTGCCGGCCGCTTTCGAGCAGCCTGTTGATCTCGCCCTCCCGTCGCGACCAGCCCTTCGAACCGAGCTCGTTGTCGCTCAAACTCGCCGGAGCACCGCGATGGCTGCGTTTTCGCTCCGCGATCTCGGCTCGATTGGCGTCGCTCGTCACCGCAGGGTGACGAGAACGCAGATATTTCCAACAAGTTGCCAACCCCCAAAGACTCATGCTACGGGGAACCTGAGTTCGTGTGTTCCTTGTCCCCCTGCTGGTCGCGTCACCACCTTAGCCACGCTAACAAGCAGAACGAACAAGGACCGTCAGAACGAACCGTTAGTACGAACTGTCGGAACGAACCGTCAAATATGGACGCCGAACGCTGAAACGGCCTTCAATGTCGATCCTGTGGACAGCATGTGGTTTCGGATGTGGCTCGCCTGTGTACGAGCCCACGTCGTGGGCTACGCTGGGGATAGGTGCCTGTTCCTCCCCAGCTCTTCCCCCAGGTTTTCCCGCCGGAAAGAGGCATGATCGAGTGCTATTAGCGCTCTTTTGCGGCCTGTCCACAGGTGATCATACGACTACTGATATTTTGCTAAAGGAACCTCCGATCGATAGAGACTGTGGAGAACCGAGATGGAGTTGAAGATCAATCGAGCGGCGTTCCTCAAAGGTCTGTATCTCGCGCAGAGCATCGCAGAACGCAAGAGCACCACGCCAGCCGTAGCCAACGTACTCCTCCGCAGTGAGGGCCAAGACGCGATCGTCTGTGCCGCTACGGACCTCCGCACCAGCATGGTCGCGGAGCTCCCTGCCGAGGTCAAAAGCGAAGGTGGTGTGAGCATCGGCGCAAAGCATATCTACGAGATCGTTCGTAACCTCCCAGCCGATATGGTCTTTCTGAGCAAGAGTGAGAACAACTGGGCTGAGATCAAAGCAGGCAAGGCCCGCTACAAGCTCGTCGGGATGTCCGATCGCGATTTTCCACGCCTACCTGACCATCGAGAGGTTGTCTTCTCGGAGGTCTCAGCGCCCGCGTTGGTCGACATGATCGGTAAGACGCTCTTCTCCGTCTCGACCGACAACACACGACATCATCTCTCGGGCATCTATTTCGAATGCGATGGCAAGCGCGCGACGATGGTCTCGACTGATGGTCATCGCCTCAGCAAGATCGAAGCCGATCTTGGGACCGGTCCGACCCTCGACGCGGGCGTGATCATCCCACGTAAAGGCGTGATGGAGATCAAGCGCCTGCTCGAGCCCGTCGACGAGACCTGCGATCTCGGCTTCGCCGACAACAACATCTTCGTTCGCGCCCAAGACGTCGTGCTCAGCGTGGCGCTGGTCGACGCACAGTTCCCGTCCTACAAGCAGGTGATCCCGACCGCCAACGAGAAGGCGATCCGCCTACCACGGGCTGGATTACTCGAGTCGCTCAAGCGCGTCTCCTTGATGTCCTCGGAGCGCTCGTTCGGGATCCGAATGGCGCTCTCGCAAGGACGCCTTCGGATCATGAGTGACAACCCGGATCTGGGTGAGGCGCTTGAAGATCTCGAGGTCGAGTACAACGACGAAGAGCTCACGGTGGGCTTCAACGCGCGCTATTTCATTGATATTTTGAATGAGATCAACAAAGACAACGTGATCCTCGAGTTCAACGGAGAGCTGGATCCAGGGCTTGTACGGCCAGATGACTCTCGCGACTACGTCGGTGTCGTGATGCCGATGCGGATCTGATCCAGATCCATCAGCACGCAGAGGCGAGACAGCCTCATGCAGATCCTCCAGCTCTCAGCGCAGGATTTCCGCAACCTGATGAGCGTCACACTCACGCTCTCGCCTCACTTCAACGTCTTCTGCGGGCCCAACGCGCAGGGCAAGACGAACCTCCTCGAGGCCGCCTATCTTGCGATCTGCCAGCGCTCCTTTCGTGGCGCGCGGGTCAAAGAGATGGTGCGCTTCGGATGTGAACGCGCGCGCGTTGTCGCTCAGACGCGCGCCGAAGGTCTCGATAGCGACGTGCAGGTCGTGCTCGAGGGCGAGCGTCGCCGCGTTACGATCGATGGCAAGGCCCTACGCTCCGTCGCAGGAGGCCTCTCCCGTGGGCTCGCGGCTGTGCTCTTCACACCAGATGACCTCCAGGTGCCCAAAGGTTCCCCCGGCGAGCGCCGACGCCTGCTCGACCGCGCTGTCGCCACCGTCTGGGCCGACTATCCCTCCCTGGTGCGCGACTACACCAAGGCTCTGCGCTCGCGAAACAGGCTGCTACGAGAGCCTCAACCGGGCGTAGAGGCGTTGCTCGACGTCTACGACCGGAGCCTGGCCGGGCTCGGTGCGAAGGTCATGCTGGCGCGTCAGCGCTATCTGCGGTCCCTCTCGCCGCGCTACCATGAGGCATTCGCGCGTATCGTCGGCGCGCAGCTCGAAGCCGGGCTGGTCTACACCAGCGCCCCCCCTCTCGCCGAGGTGCTCCATCATCCCCAGACGGAGCTGGTCGAGCTCATGCGGCGCTACGAGGCCTTGCTTGGTGCCTCGCGTCGTCGAGACCTCGAGCGGCGGGCGACCTCCATTGGCCCTCATGCTGACGACCTCGAGTTGACCATCGATGGGCGCTCAGCGCGTCAGTTTGCCTCCCAAGGCCAGACCCGCGCGCTGATGCTCGCGTTCAAGATTGCTCAGATCTTAGACACTCACGACAAGCTCTCGCAGTTTCCGATCCTGCTCCTCGACGATGTGTCGAGCGAGCTCGACGCAGAAAAGAATGCCTATCTATTCGAATTTATTAAGGAAATATCGTGTCAGGTCTTGCTGACCACCACTCGCGCCGAGCTGGTACCTCTCGTTAATAATCGATTTGATTTCAAAGTGTTAGACGGAACAATCGCCATCTCTCAGTCGTGACCTTTCGCTTTACCGCGACTCTCGCCTGTGCTATGGTGCTTACCCTTGGAATCATTTATGATTCGTGTCCACGTCGCCCATCCCTGACAACGAGCCAGCGATGACCGAGCCTCCGAGTGGCGAGAGCCACGATCCGATCACCGAAGACAAACCGCAACGTATGACGTCGAGCGAGTACAGCGCCTCCTCGATTCAGGTCCTCGAGGGTCTCGAGGCGGTGCGAAAGCGGCCGGGGATGTACATCGGCGACACCGATGATGGAACCGGCCTCCATCACATGGTCTTCGAGGTCGTCGATAACTCGATCGACGAGGCGATGGCCACGTTTGCCGACCGTGTCATCGTGACGATTCACCTTGATGGGTCCGTCACCGTCGAAGACAACGGGCGTGGCATCCCGGTCGGCATCCACCCAAAGAAGGGCGTCTCGGCAGCGGAGGTGATCATGACCACGCTGCACGCCGGTGGAAAGTTCAACGACGACTCCTATCAGGTCTCCGGTGGACTCCACGGCGTCGGCGTCTCGGTCGTCAACGCGCTCTCGACCTGGCTGAAGCTAGACGTGCACCGCGAGGGGCACCGCTGGCGCCAAACCTACAGCCGGGGCTTCGCGGACGCTCCTCTGAGCCAGCTCGAGGCCTCCGCCGACACGGGCACGACGATCCGGTTTTTGCCCGACCCCGAGATCTTCAGCACCACAGAGTTCTCCTACGAGGTGCTGACGCAGCGCCTGCGCGACCTCTCGTTTCTCAACGCCGGCGTGCGGATCGTGCTGATCGATGAGCGCACGGGGCAGCGCCAAGAGTTCCTCTCGGAAGGTGGCGTGGCCTCCTTCGTCGAGTACCTCAACCGCCATCGTGTCGCGATACATCCAGAGGTGATCCATCTCGCAGACGAGCGCGAGGGCATCGGCGTCGAGCTCGCCTTGCAGTGGACTGACGCCTTCCAGGAGAGCACGCTCTGCTTCACCAACAATATCCGTAACGCCGACGGCGGCACCCACCTTACGGGCTTCAAGGCGGCGCTGACGCGCACGATCAACGCCTACGCCGCCGATCAGAAGATCAAAGACTACAAAGGCGGGCTCACCGGCGACGACCTGCGCGAGGGGCTGACGACGGTGATCAGCGTCAAGCACCCCGATCCCAAGTTCAACAGCCAGGTCAAAGAGAAGCTCGTCTCCAGCGAGGTCAAGGGCATCGTCGAGACGATCGTCAACGACCGGCTGGGGCAGTTCCTCGAGGAGAACCCCAAGAGCGCTCGCGCCGTGGTCGACAAGGCGGTGATGGCCTCTCGTGCGCGCGAAGCTGCGCGCAAGGCGCGTGAGCTCGTACAACGGAAGGGCGCTCTCGACTCGAGCTCACTGCCCGGTAAGCTCGCCGATTGCCAGGAGCGCGACCCGGCGGAGGCCGAGATCTTCATCGTCGAGGGCGACTCGGCGGGCGGCTCTGCAAAGCAGGGTCGAGACCGCAAACACCAAGCGATCCTACCCTTGCGGGGCAAGATCCTCAACGTAGAGAAGGCTCGCTTCGACAAGGTGCTGTCCTCCGAGGCGATCGCGACCCTGATCACGGCTCTGGGTTGTGGCGTAGGCGAGGACCACTTTGACATCGAGAAGCTGCGCTATCATCGCATCGTCGTCATGACCGATGCTGACGTCGACGGCTCGCATATCCGCACGCTGCTGTTGACCCTCTTCTATAGGCAGATGCCCGAGCTGGTGCGACGCGGACACCTTTTCATCGCCCAGCCGCCGCTCTACAAGGTCAAGCGCGGCAAGACCGAGACCTACCTCAAAGACGACGCCGAGCTCGATCAGTTCATCATCGACGGCGGGATCGGCACCCTGTTGTTGGTTGACGCCGAGGGTGTCGAGATCAGCGGCGACGAGCTGCGCCGGTTGGTCGCCGAGACGATGCGCTACGAGAAGCACTTCAGCCGCCTCCAAGGACGGGGCGACGTGCGGCTGATCGAGGCGATGACCGTACTCGAGGGGGATCTCTCGGAGACCTTCTTGGCCGCAGACGAGCCCGAGTTCGAGCGCTGCTGCGCCAAGCTCGAAGCGTATATGGCCGCGCGCTACCCCGACGCCGTTCCTCTGACCTTCGAGCGGCATCAAGACCGCTCCGAGGGCCACGCGGTCTACCGTGTGATCTGCGAGTCCACGGTAGACGGCATCCCGGCGCGAACCGTGATCGACTCAGCACTCGTCCAGTCAAACGACTTCGTGCAGCTGCGAGCGCTGAAGCGCCAATTCCGTCAGCGCGGCAAGGCGCCCTATCAGCTCCAGGGCCTATCAGAGCCGCTAGAGCTCCAGCGGCTGACACAGCTCACCGGGCTGGTCGACGAGCGAGGTCGCAAGGGCCTCGCGATCCAGCGCTACAAGGGTCTGGGCGAGATGAACCCCGACCAGCTCTGGGAGACGACGATGAACCCCGAGACGCGCACGTTGCTGCAGGTACGCGTCGATGACATCACCGAGACCGATGACATCTTCACCGTGTTGATGGGAGATCAGGTCGAACCGCGGCGAAACTTCATCGCGAAAAACGCGCTCAACGCCCGCAACCTCGATATTTAGGGGGGCTGGGAGCAGCCCCCCTCGGCCTTACACGGCCACACCTCCGCCCCGGCCTTCGGCCGGTCGCGCCCTGAAGGGTGCTCCAGTGTGCTGGCGTCGCCTGGTCGCGGCCGGCCGAACCGTCCTCGGGACACAGGCGCTCCAATCCTTCCACGGCCACACCTCGGGCTAGCTCGCGCTGTCGACTGTCAGCGTTCGCGCTCGCGTCGTTCGTGAGACCCGCTCCTGCCGCCTCCGGCGACGCGTCTCGACCCGGTAGGCGAGTCGACCCTTGCCGCTACAGCAAGGGATGAGCAGCCGCAGCGGCTGATCGTGGTGTAGCGAGACCATCATTGAAGCCAAACGGGTGCCCATCATTCACCTCATGACGCGGACGCCAAACCTGCGCCGCGTGGGGCCGCGCGGGCGCAAGGTACGCCTTCACCTACATTTGACTACATAATGGGTTGGAGGTCAAACAGCTGGGTTGCTGCCGGCGGAGCCGCGGGCAGCCAGGTGCTCGAGCAAGGCCGCCACGCCATAGCCCGTGCCGCCTTGTGGGACATGAGCCTCGGCTTTGTCGGCATAGGCGGGTCCGGCGATGTCGACATGCAGCCACGAGATGTCGTTGACGAACTCCTGAAGGAAGAGCCCTGCGGTCAGCGCTCCACCCCAACGTTCACCGACGTTCTTGAGATCGGCGATCTTCGACTCGAGCATCGTTCGCAGCTGTTTGGGTAGCGGCAGCTTCCAGGCGTGCTCCCCCGCTCGCCTTGCGGCGCCCAGGAAGTGCTCGATCAGCGCGTTGTCATTGCCCATCACCCCGGCGTGATAGGGGCCGAGGGCGACGACGCACGCGCCGGTGAGGGTCGCCAGATCGATCAGCTCGTCGGGCTGCACCACCTGCTGGGCGTAGGTCAGGGCGTCGGCGAGGGTGAGCCGTCCCTCGGCGTCGGTGTTGTGGATCTCGACGCTCTTGCCGCTCATCCCGACGATGACGTCACCAAGCTTGTAGGCGGAGCCGGAGATCATGTTTTCGGTCGCAGCGACGATGCCGTGGACCTCAGCCTTGATGCCCAGCTGGGAGAGCGCGCTCATCGTACCGAGCACCGCCGCTGCGCCAGCCATGTCGGCCTTCATCTCGAGCATCCCCGCGCTGGGCTTGAGCGAGAGGCCCCCCGAGTCGAATGTGACGCCCTTGCCAACCAGCGCGATCCGTCGTCGCACCGATTTACCCTTCGGGCAGTAGGTCAGGTGAATGAAACGCGGCTCCTCCGCGCTGGCGCGCGAAACAGCGAGATAGAGGCCCATCTTCTGCTTTTCGCACTCCTTGGGCCCCAGCACCTGACACTCGAGCCCCTCGCTCTTGGCGAGCTCGCGAGCGTAGTCCGCCAGCGCGGTCGGCGTGAGCACACCGGCCGGTTCGTTAACCAAGTCGCGCGCTCGATTGACGGCGTTCCCAACGACCTCGGCCTGAGCCAGCGCGAGGTGGGGCTCGGACTGTCCGGCGCCCAGCACGATCGAGACCGACTCGACGTTGGGACGCTTGCGCTGATCGTCGGCTTGGTACCGGTCGAATCGATAGGCTCCGAGATGAAGCCCCTCGAAGAGGAAGCGCGTGGAGCGCTCCGCGGCGGAGCCATCTAGAGGTGGCAAGACCACGGAGACGTCCTTGACCCGGGTGGCGTTGGCGACCTCCATGATGGTGGCCCCGTAGGCGCGGGTGTCCGGCATGTCAAACTCGCCGCGTTTCCCGAGGCCCACCACCAAGAGCCGTCGGGTGCTGAGCGCGCCATGAGTGTGGACCAGCACTCGGCTCCCGCTCTTGCCTTTGAACTCCTCCTCGTCGAGAATCCGCCGCAGATTCCCTGAGAAGGCGCGATCGAGCCCGTCGAGCTCTCGCGTCGCTGAGACCTGATCCTCGAAACAAGCGACGGCCAGCAGGTCAGTCGCCAGCTGGCCGAGCTCTCCCCGATAAAACGACGAACGTACGCGCATTGCCATCGGCCTCGCAGCGTAGGTCTAGAGGCCGACGCTGTCAAAAAGGATTCCATTTACACCCCCAAACGTACCCTTGATTCGCGACCCATCCACACCGCGAGGCTCCAAGTAAAACTTGTATTTCTATTAGGTTAGCAAAATGGGTCCACAGGACTCCCCCTGCTTGTGGGTAGCCAAGAGTCCACAGGAGATTCCCAATTCCTCACGGATCACAACGATCTCTGAGAACACGATCGTTGAGAACACGATCGCTGAGAACACGATCGCTGAGAACACGAAGGACTCGCCGTGCGTCCAGTGGGTAGAGCGAGCAGCGCGACACCAGCCAACGCCGCAGACATCGAGAATCATGATAAAAAGCTAGGGCGCTTTCTCAGAGTTCGGCGAAGAACACGCGGATTATCAACTATTTAGCTATATTGAAATAACAATACATAAATTAAGCAAAATTATGCATAATTTGTTTGACGGAGACTAAATTCAACCATAATATGCGTCAAGACTGCCCACCGGGAGGGTTCAGGACCATGGCTAAAAAGGCCGCCAAGAAGACGACGAAGAAGCCGGCCGCCAAGAAGGCGACGAAGAAGCCGGCCGCCAAGAAGGCGACGAAGAAGCCAGCCGCCAAGAAGGCGACGAAGAAGCCGGCCG